>Ga0066850_10001146_pt1 | contig 14037 bp, 6 predicted proteins | sample ETNtaG_4_FD_67282 | JGI IMG/M metagenome (GOLD analysis project Ga0066850, IMG submission 67282) | Marine microbial and viral communities from oxygen minimum zone, Eastern Pacific Ocean - ETNP201406SV67 | ecosystem: Environmental > Aquatic > Marine > Oceanic | place: Pacific Ocean: Eastern... | reverse complement strand
ACTCTTGGTCTGAATGTTAGTACTACTGCAGATGTCCACCTTCGCGTGATTGCAGCAAACGAAAGTGTCGCAGAATCGTATGATGATGGCCATTCACTGTTGCTGAAAATGACTGAGAAAGAAACACAGACTTACAGCGAGTACCAACTCAAAATGTTCGTCCCACAAACATATGGCATTCAATTGACAACAGAGATTGCTTCTGAAATCGGCATCCAAATTGGGCATGACGAGACTTACTCGTTCATGTTTGAGAATACTGGAAATGGTGATGATACCTACAGTATTTCAATTTCAGAACTACCGGATGCATTGACACCACTCTGGAGTGTAACTGGTGCCTCGACTCTTACAGTCGGCCCACGTACAACTCAGGGTTATTCAGTCACGATTCATGCCTCTGATCTATGGGTTGGAGATGTACCATTGTTCCCAGTAACAGTAACCATAACCAGCGAAGATAACACGACCAAGCAAGTGGTAACACTGAATATCAAGACTGCTCTGCCAAATCTTGAGATTGTCGACGATAGTTTTGGTGCACTTGGCCTTTCACAAAATGGTTTTGCTGCTTTGAATGACGCAACACAATTCTACGTAGATGTGGTAAATTCAGGCGATGTCGATGCTCGAGATGTGAAGGTTGAGGTTCTAAATGAAACAGGTGGAGTTGTTGGTTCCATGGTTCAAGATATCCCAATGGGTGAAACTACAACATACACCATTGACATTGACCCAGTATACGAAATCAGTTCAATCACCTATACGCTACAGATTAACACGACAGGCCTAGAATTGGAAAACTCACCTGAGACTCAAACAATGAAGATTAACTATCAGCCAGAAGTTTCTACTGAAGCAAATGATTGGGTTGGTCTCATTGTTGCTGTAATCATTGCAGGAATCATTGGTTTGTTCTGGAAATTCAGCAATAGACGTGGCGGACAAGCATTCTGATTGCCTAGAATATGATGGCCGGCGCTCGCGCCAAATCAAAACGCGTAACAACGAGCGGTAGCCATACTTCATGGCGAAGGGGCCATGAACCCCCGGTCGCCCCTACGGGGCGATCATATGCCACAGGGACCCTATCGCCACCTAGAGTATCTCCCTGAACCGGAGGACCCTCGGATGCTTACAGCGATTGACCCGGATGCCCCAGGGTATCCGCCTGAAGCATATGGGGCCACGCAAGAGGAGTCCGAAGCATGGCACCAATCTACCAGGGGTAGTCTTCGTCGAGTAAAACCGCGACCATGGGGTATCATTGTCGTGTTGTGTTTAGTTTCCACCCTACTGGTCACATATCCACAAATCACCTCACTCTTCGCAGATGCACTAACTCCTGATTCAGAATGGGCCTATGAGAATACTAACATCTACGAACTTCAAGATAAATTCGGACTAACCGGTAATGGAGTCCTTGTCTGCATTGTTGATACTGGTATTGAAATGAGCCACCCTGGACTGGAAAACGCAAACCTAGTTCAGTATCGTGATTTTGTAGGAGGGGATCATCAAACGATTCAGGATCGGAGCGAGGATAAACACGGAACAATGATGGCCGGTATTTTAGTTGCAGATGGAGAATACCGTGGAGCTGCTCCAAATGTCGGCCTCGTCGTTGCCGCAGCCCTCAATTCTGAAGGGTCCACTGAATCAGAATCATCGGTTTCCCAAGCAATTGAATGGTGTTGGGATGAGATGAAAGTCGACATTATCTCACTTTCATTGGGTGGTGACCCCGACCCGGAGAACCCCCTTGGGTCACAAACTGCAAATGCCGTTACAGATGCACTTGAACACGGCGTTTTCGTCGTTGCTGCAGCAGGAAATTCTGGAGGAGCAGGTACCAGTGTCACCGATGTGTCTGTACCAGCAAATGTGGGGGGTGTCATTGCTGTAGGGGCAGTTGATCGTGATGACAATCTATGGGAGCGGACTGCAACAGGATCTGAAACAGAGGGTGCAGACGGAGTTCTCCGAGTAGAACCAAATCAAAAACCTGAAGTTTCAGCCCCAGGGGTACAGATTATTTCAACATCAAATCCATCATATTCAATACCATATTCAGCAAGTACGGGTACGAGTGATTCTACCGTATTTGTAACAGGCGCGTTGGCGTTAATTCTTGAGAGACATGGAGATGCCCTTTCCACCATTGAATCTCCCCACGACGCAATCACATTGGTGAAGCAGGCACTTTCAGAGTCGTGTCGAAAAAACCCCCTTCAAGGAGAAGGCCATCACCTACGATGGGGCTATGGTGTCCTTGATGCCGTCTCTTGGGAGCAAACTTTAGCCACTAAAATCACCCAAATTAATGATATTTAATATATTAAATGATACTTTTAGTGATACTTTGGATATTTTTTGATACTATATAGTGCTAAAACGTACTGCCGCGGCTACGTGGGTGTTATATCCCTTGCAACTCTCGCAGACTTGCAACTTGGAGTGATACCCATGGAAGAGACCTACCGAAACAAGAGTTTGCTATTGTCATTCTTGATGCTATCAAGCGTCATGATTGGATTTGTCGGCTTTATGCCTACAGCAGTGGCAACCAACGAGACATCTAACGGAACAATTTCAGGAACCGAAGTTTGGTCCGGAACGCATACGTTGACAGACACTGTTATCGTCGCCACTGGAGCCAACCTGATTGTACAACCTGGTACCACTGTGACCATGCCCAATGGGACGTACATAGATGTCCGTGGTGGTTTTTGTGCAGGTGATGTCGCCTGCGGCGCCTCTGGCATGGCTAGCAATAGTTCTCGCATTACATTCAATTGGCAAGATCCTTCAGACCCATCTGCCACTGGCAGTTGCTATGGGATTTTTAGTGGAAACCACTACAATCGTGACCCTTCATGTAACGAGGGTATCCTTTTGCGTAGTACAGTTGACATCGGAGCTACCAAGTTGAATCACGTATCGATTACCAATGCATATGGGATGCCTCGCTGGGTTTCCGAAATATCAGAAGTTCGCTACGGTGCTGTTGTCGCAGAGGGTTCTAGCCCAACCATGACCGCATTGAAATTCACAGGTGTCAACACTACTAGTCTGCTGATTCTTGATTTGGCACGCCCTGATATCGTTGGTGGGGAATTCACTGTTGGTGATGATGAAACATCATTGGTTGGTTCAGCAATTCAGGCCTATGGGGCTGGCAGTTCAATTCAGCCACTTTCAATTACGGCTCCAGTATTTACTGGAACAGCCAATGGTTGTGGTCAGAATGAAGATGGACGCCATGTTTTGTGGGTTGAAGAATCGTATGTCGACATTCAATATGCTGTGGTTGCAAGTGGTGATTATGGAATTCGCCTGGACGATTCTGCGGGCTCTGTAACATCAGCTACAATTTCTACTACGTGCAATGGAATTGACGTCAATAACAAGAAGACTGCAGGTAACAATGTAGCATACAAGTTGACCGTGGCTAACAACAAGGTTACCACTGCAGACAAAAGTCCACTCACAGCATTCAACAATGCTTGGGTTGATTTCAACAACAATGTCATCGAAGGCGCCGGTGAAGGTTCTGGAATTCAGGTCGAAAAGAGTCGGGTGAATGTTAACGGTGGTTCAATAGGTCCCATCGGTGGTTGGAACGGAATTTGGTCAATAGGTGAGAGTGACGTTCGAGTTGAAAATGTCACCTTCCAAGGAATCGCGCAGGAACCTCTTGTTGCTGGTCAATACCCATGGGGGAACGAAGGTTGGAAACCTATGACTGAAAATCGAATGTATGTCGCGAATTCAGTGATTACATCATCTCCATCGGGTTGTAAGAGTGACAAGTTATGGGGTGGAGACATCCCTTGTCCAGGGATTCATGCCTATGGTGCCTCAATTTCATTGTTTAACAACCAATTTGACATTGGAGGTGGCGGTGATGGTATTCGCGCAGCAGCCTCTATTTTGGATGTCAGAAATAACGAATTCAATGTTTCAGGAACTGGTGCTATGATTAAGCATGTAGATACAGGATATTCAAATGATCCTGAGTACGGTAGCCTAGGTTTCTTTTCACAAAATACATGGATGGGTGTAGGTCAGACCTACAACATTTCCAAGAGCAGTATCACAGTCCAGTCTGAGAATATCCCAATTCCCAATCAGGCCGCCAACACAACCAATCCCACAACGCTGAGATGGGAGGGGCGACAATCCTGTCCAGGTTGCTCTGATACAACTGGTGGCGATTGGGCCACACAAGTTTTGGTCCCAGAAACCAAAATGTGGCCTCCGCAGAATTTCCCATTGGCTCTTGAAATGACCAACAATTCAACTGTTTTCACATACTCAAATCTAACTGGATTGGATACTTCCAACATCTATATTGACACATCCCCCTCTAAGTGGGCAGTTCAAATCAGAAAGGCAGAGATTGTCAAATTCCGAACAATTGTCGAAGGTGTGCGCGTAGGTGGCGCCACGGTACTCATTGAAGACAGCCATGGTGAGGACCTGTATAGTCTGACTACAGATAGTCAGGGTTGGACACCAGAGGTGTCGTTAGCCAGTGATTTCCACCTTGATATGACGGGTGGTGGACCGGGTGGCATACATCCAGACCGATACGCCGACGACGATGGCGAAAATTCCTGTAGCGATGGCTTGGATAACGATGGCGACCTCATCTATGATTCAGACGACCCCGATTGTCAGGCAGGATCAAGCAGTCGTGAATTGTCAAAGTACTATGTTTCTGGATACAAGTTTGGAAAGGGTTACAAGAAATACAGCATCATGATGACAAGTCAAACTGGCGTCTTAACGGAAATTGTTTCATTGGAGAATCTAGCGCCTAGTTTGTCTGTGAGCCAAAATGACGGCCATTCATTCAAGCGTTCAGTAAACTTCACTGGAACTTCACACGATGGACAATGGGCTGGAATCTATGGATCTGATGAATTGGCTCGTTGGGACCAACAGGGTGCTGTTGAACAGGTTCAGGTCAAGGATCCCTTTTCCAGTGATTGGATTGATATGCGTTTGGCAGTAGATGACAGTGGTTCTGGTGGCGAAGTGACATACAACAACCACCCATTCAGTCATTGGTATTTTGAGTATGATATGAGTGAACAACCTGAAGGAGATTACACTTTTGAGTTCCGTTCATATGACGGAGTGACGGAGTCTCAAATTATCACTCGAACAATCAAATTGAACACTGAGCCACCAGCCATTTTCGTGGATGGCCCAGCATCAGGAGCCATCATCGATGATGGAATCGTGCATTTCACAGGTCGAGCATCTGATTCCTACAATGGAATTTTCGGCAGTGATATCCAGCGAATCTTGTTTGAAGTTGATGGCCCAAATAATTACTATAATTTGTTTGACAAACCAGGTGGCACCGCATGGTCAGCAGATTGGACTGTAGGACACCTACTATCTGGAACATACACAGTCAAGGTGTGGGCAAGCGATTCTGCATTCTGCATTAACAGTCCTGTCGAATGCACGCCTGTTGTGTTGACCCTTGAGGTGAATAACGACAATGCAATCCCTGTGATACAATTGCTTTCACCATTTGATTTGCAGACGATTACAGCTAGTGAAGATACACTTCTAAGTGGTGTGGCACGTGATAACGATGGTATTGTTACGAAGGTTGAGATTGTGGTAAAGGATCCACAGGCAGGCTTCCTTGAAATGCCTGAAGGTTCACATTCATTGGTCACAGATATTTTGGCAAACGGTGGTTGGGCAACTACTTGGGATACGACAAACTTGGTTCACAATTACCACTATATCATTGAAGCCCGTTCTTTTGATGGTTTTGAATACAGTGATACAGCATCGATTGAAATCATCATCGATAACCCACCAAATCAAGATAATACAATGCCTGCCTTCAATTCGACCACATGGCCGGATTCTGAAACTATCTTTTGTGAAGACTCTGGAACATCTGCGAATCGATGTGGGGACGGCTATTCCATCGACTTGACTCAATTCTTTTCCGATGCAGATATTGGAGACAGCTTGTCTTACTACGTTTATGACAATCCTGACAGATTTGAGGATGATTATCACGCGCAAGTTATTACGATTAGCAGTTCTGGAATTGCCAATTACAATCCAATTACAATGTCATTCTATCAACCAGATATGGCAGATTGGTCCCTAGAAGATATCATTTTTGAAATTAGAGATAATTCAGATAGCAGGGTTTACTCAGCCCCCCTTGATTTAGACGTCGTGGGTGTGTCCTTCGAATCATCTTGTTCGGGAATGATGGTTGATGGCAACTTTGTTGTTGGATGTCCAGATGTTGCCGAACTTAACCAGGTTCTAGTCTATCAGGGTAAGGGGCGACCAACAGTTGATATCATTGCCAAGACCCAAACAGGTTTGCGACTTGGAATATCTGAAGTGGGGGATGATGGGACGTGGTCAATGGAAATCCCCCTAAGTCGATTGGAAAAGGGTGAAAACACCATTGTTTTCTTCTACAATAATGAGGAACAAGCAACGGATTCAGATTCCCAAATCAATGTTGCAGGTGGTGGAGGTGGAGGATGGCTATCTACAATAGGGGAAGAATCCCCTGCACTCTTATGGATCTTTGGCACCCTGGCTGGTTTGTTAGTTCTTGGATTACTTGGCGGTGTATTCGTCTTCTTCTTTGTCGAATTTGAAGATGTAGATTATGAGGACGAACTTGGAGAACCTGCTGTGGAAGAAGACCCCTATGCATGGGCAAAAGAACGTCAGCAAGAAGAAGCCACACCTGCTCAAACTGAAGCGGTTGTTCAACCAGTTGTTCAGCAAGATACTCAAACACAAGCTGTATCTGCAGGGTATCCTGGTTGGAAATGGGATGCAGAGCAAAATAAGTGGATCCCAGACAACCAGTGAATAGGTGTAGATCAAATGACCATGGGTCAAGTGGGGAATGCTCGCATCACTATCATAAGCAATTGGACACAATTGTAGGCAGGTGAACAGTATGAACCACCCCCGACCCGGAGTCCAGGAGCGAATTTTACTCCATTTGCGCGACTATGCAGATTACACGGACTCAGTCGAGGTCCCCTTCGCCCTTTCACAGATGGGAATCGCCAATGCGGTTGCAATTGCTCGTAGCAATGTACCTCGGGCAATTGCTGGATTGAAAGACGCCAATCATTTGATTGAGCGTCAGGCCCATGTTGCCGGTGTCAGTCGTAAACGCAAAGCGTATTTCCTTACAGATTCAGGTATGGTTGAGGCTGAGGAAACATGGAAACGACTCTCGGAACATCCAGTTCGATTAATTGACAAGCAGGGTTCAACCCACACCACAACTTTAGCCGGTTCAATCGATATTGCCACGTTCCCTCTTCGTGCAGTAGATGTTCTACGATACATGGATGACAATGGGATGCTAGATTTACGCACTTTAAATGAAGAATTAATCAAACGAGATCTCGACAAGCATGTCGAAAAGCAACTTGTAACATCTTTGGGGGATTTGCCTCGGACCAGAGCTTTCTTTGGACGTGAAACAGAACTTGAGAATATCTGTGCATTGCTTGATGCCCGCTCATCCTGCTTACTGGTCCCAGGAATCGCTGGAATTGGCAAAACAGCACTTGCTGGTAAGGTCATTGAGCAATACACACACAGACGAAACCTCCTCTACCATCGCTGTCAGGATTGGGAGGGCAGTAGGGCCTTCCTTGAGGCCTGTGCTGAGTGGCTTTCCACAATTGGTGATGATGATTTATCAGATTACATTCAAGCAACTGCTGTCCCCCAATCCTCAATTGCTGTTAATTTGATTATTGGGGCGTTAGAAGAAATTCCTACTCTAATCGTCATTGACGATTTACACAAGGTCAATGATGAAGCATTATTTTCTATTATTCGAGGTTTATCTCAACGAATGAATGAGGTACAAGAATCTGGATTGGTTATGTTTAGTCGCTCATTCAAGGCGGTAGTTCCTCTAAAGGACCCTGAAGGGAATATTTCTGCACTCGTATTACCATTGGAGGGTTTGGATCAGTCAGCGAGTCGAAACTTGCTAACGACCATGCCAGATATCGATATATCTGCGTTCCTTCACATTTACACTCTTTCTAGAGGGCACCCCCTGATTCTACAGTTGATTAACAGGGGTTCTGTTGGGTCAACATTCCACGACACATTGGAAACCTTCGTCGAGGAGGAGATTTTTAGTCGCCTTTCAGGGGCTGAAAAGCGTGTACTTGGTGCGATAGCAATCTATCGGGAGCCAATGCCTCTCGCCGCCCTTTCCAATCACGAAATTGAGACAGATTTACTAGATGATTTGGTAGAGAAGGGTCTAGCTCGACAAGTTGACAGTGAGAATTATGATGTTCACGATTTGGTTAGAGAGTTTTTACTCAGAACATTTGATGTTGCCACATCAACCTCATTGCATGCTGCAGCTTGTTCGTGGTATCGAAAACGCAGGAACACACCTGAACAACAACTGGAGTACATCTACCATCTTGCGAATTCAGGAGATACGGACACACTCGGAGAGGTTCTGGATGAAAACGGTCGCACCCTAGTCCGAAGTGGACACATGGAACTTCTACCATTGCTGCAAGAACTCGCTGAATCTCAATTTGATCCACCAACTTGGGCTACAATTCTAGAGATGCAAGGTGACATCTTAGCTCTACAAGGAAGATGGGATGATGCAGAAAGTAAGTACGAATCTGCAATTCCTCTTGTCAATCAACACAAGATGCGGGAAATGAACGGTCGCCTTCTTTCCAGTAAAGCAGATTTGGCAGTACAACGAGGTGAAAATGATTCTGCGTTAGAATTACACCGTAAGGCATTGCAATTGTTCATTGATACAGGTGATGCAAAAGGTGCCGCTCGAACATACACCAATATGGGTTATATTTTCCGTCATCAGAAAGATCCCAAGCGAGCACTTGAGGTATATGGTAACGTTGAGGAGTTACTTGAAGCAGAGAACGATCCCGAATTGTTAGAGGTGCGCATTAAATTGGCCTCGGCATTGCTTGAAATGGGGGAGATAGATCGAGCAAGAGAACATGCACTTTCTTCCTATGAGGATTCTGAAAAGTCAGAAAATGCAGGTCTTCATGCCCGTTCTCGTGCAGTACTGGGTCGATTTTATGCACGAACAGGTGACCCTGACCTCGCCCTCCACCATTATTCTGAAGCCTTGGAACAAATGTCCGAGGAGACAGACCAACGTAGTGCTGTTGAAATTACAATTCTTTTGGGTGAGGCCCTATCAGATGCGAATCGTCCTGAAGAGGCTGTTGAGCATTATCTCGATGGTTTGGCCATGGCTGAAGCCAATGACTTCCGACCATTGATCGGTGAATTACTGGCACGTTTGGGAGAAGCAGCACCTGAGAAGTCTGAACGTATGAATTACTTACAGCGTGCGCTCACCGTTTTCCGTGAACTTGGTGCCGGTGCACGTATGCGGGAAGTTCAGGGCCAAATGCATCGAGCCATCATGGGTGGCCATTAGAATCCAGGCTGTTCAACCTGGATGGTCACATTCCCACCATCTAGAACGACCCAAATGGTTTCAACTCCAACAAGTTTGACAACGCCTGAATGAGTTGTTCCAGCAGCACCCGAAATCGGTTGACTAGTTCGATAAATTTGTGCACCATCTGACAAATGGACTGCATCATCAGTTAACCAGATTTCAAGATTCAATCCACCAGCAGTTGAAAGGTGAAGGTCAACGGGTTCAGCATAGCGTGAATCAATATCCAATCTTGCAGCTTCATCAGCACGTTCTACCGCTGCCCCCACGGCTAGGAGATTTTCATCCAATGCTTCTTCAGTCCACCTCTCTTGTGTTGAAACTTCCAAACCCCACACCCAAATGGAAAAAGATGTCAAAAACATCAGTCCAAGTAAGAAGGTGAAAACATAGCCTATTTCTGTGGCAGCAGCAGTATTATCGTCAGAAAATTTACGATTCATTATACATCCCCCAGTAATGATGTTTGACTTGACAGACAGGCTACTTGTAAGTTGAATAATACTGGTTGCCCACCTGCATGATAGACGACCTCTGGCATTGTAGGGGAAGTTTGTACCCATCCAACATAATCGTTCAGCATATCCAATTGCCCTGGGAATGCCAACCAATCTGAGGAGTACTCAACCTCTGCTGCGCTCTCAGCCGCAATGGCCACTGCATACGGTCCATCCCACCCTCTGCGAACTTCGTGTGCGTTCATTGTAGTCACCTGTTCCCGCACATCTAGAGAGAGAGTCAATTCAATTTCTGCAGAACCACCTACAGAATCTCTCGTTGGCATAGTGACGGGAACAGTCGCAGCTAGTCGTGGACCAGGCCCTTCACGTGATGGTGGTGGGACGAGTACATCAGCCTGATATTCAGGGTGATTTGTCCCTACGAATCCTCCTCCGGTAAGAATCTGAAGATTAGTCACACTAGAGTCGAATGTGTATGTGAGTTGAGGTAGGTGGAATGCCCATGCTGTCCCTAAACTGGTTTGCGTTTCATCCCCCACCCCTCCGCGAATGGAGATTTGAAGGCCGAAGAAATGTGTCCCATCCTTCCAAGCGTTCCGAATATCACTTATTTTCCAATAATCGACAGGAGTCCACGGGAGATTGATTTCAATCCATCCAGATGCCCTCACTCCGACTGAAACACAACGCTCCGCACCGTCTTCAGGGATTTCGGTGGAACCATTGTCACCTGTCGAGGAGTACACCCGAAGGGAACCTAATGTTGTTTCAATGGAAAATTTTCCCACATGATTTACATCTAAGGAAATCAAAGGTGCAGGGGAACTGTGATTTGAATTTTGTATTTGGTTCTGAGTTGTAGTCCATGTGACGGTTGGGCCAGCAGGCTGGAGGATGAATTTGGTGTTTCCAATGGTTGGTGCATCGGAATCCCCACCACTCTTTGGGGGTTCAAATTTCCAATTCCCACCGGACCCTTGTCCTGTGTCTACAGCCTGTGTGATTGACAAACTCCCCGGGCGCCAACCTGTTGAATGGGTGGAACTATCACCTACTGTGTTGGTGTCCAACACCCAGTCAATTTGAACCGGATCACTCCCTTCAATCCAAGATAAATCACTAGTGTCCCAGGGGATTCTAATGTTTGAATAACTTGAAACAGAATAGAATAATTCTCCAATCTTCACAGTTGTGGGTGCATTGTTGGGGTTGTGAATTAGAAGTGACCCATCCATTGCTGGTGGGCGGAAATGAATCCCTGTATGCGAACCACTACGATCGGGTAATGCAAAGGCACCGGGGCCATCTCCATCGAGTTCCACGGCAGCCCCCCAATGAACAATCATTAGGGCGGAGGTGGACGTTCTCAAGGCAAGTTTTTCAGCATCTTCAATTGTTATTTCCCCATCCCACGTGTGAATTGTATTGCTTTCACCAATGGGTGTTTGTGAAAAGGTAATTGACGATGATTCACCCATTCCATTGGACGAACTTGTATCCCATTCAAGAGTGAACGGAGACTCGGCTTCAAGGTGGATGGAATGAGTGCCTGCAATGAGGGGCACAGTCCAACTTCGCCCTTCGTCAGAACCAGGAGTGGCTTGGTCTGGGGCGGAGATGAATGCTCCTCCCTCCCCTCTCCACATGACTACACGGAGGGGCATTTCACTGTGCAACCAGGCTTCACCATTGGATGCACTGAGTTCATTCCCCCAAACCTCATCAGTGTTAATCGTATAATCTGTACTGGAATTATTTTGTTCAAAATTGATTTCATTCGAACCTAGCATCGTAGTCAATGAATTGAGAGGTGTTGCTGTAATCGAGCTATCTAGACTTGGTAATCGATAGTGATTCAGGGATTCGGCTGAAGCATGTAAGTCCGTTGCACAAATCGATTCGATTCTATGTTCAGGATGACGGAATCGCATTGAATTGTCTAAATCTAAAACACCTTCAATTCGAAATGAACTATCCGGCTGGTGGGTTGCACTGTACCATGTCCCCCCCTTCATCATTTGCCAATCCAAAATCCCTGTATGTGGTCGGATATCCAATCTAGCAGTGTCGCCTGGAGTTCCAGATTCACTTAGTCTCTCAGTTTCGGATGCAATATCTTCCATTTGTCCAACCATATTTTCTCTTTCTACAGCCCCGTGCAGTTCATCGACAACTGGGATGATGGTAATCATCATGCCAGAGATGATTGTAATTACACCTGCGAAAAGCAATACTGTCGCAATTGCCGCAGACACGGCCTCCTCATCCTTATCGCGGCGAATCATTGAACCACAACCTGTTGCAAGATTACGTCGAGGTGGAAAATACTAGCAGTGGGGTAGAGTGTCAAACCTTCAGCGCCTGATAATCTTCCATTGGGTCCAAATCCAACGTATTCACTTGATTCTCCTGTTGTTCGATGCAAGTCAAATGAATCGGTCCATTGACGCAGGTATCTGGATTCTGGATTATCTTCACCTGTAAATTCAGAAACTAATTTTAGATTTCTTGCAGAATCGTCGAAGAATGTAATCTGGCCCCTGCTTTCTAGATCCAGCGATACATCTGTTGTGCGGCCCATGCCTTCGATATCGACATCGAGTAGAACTAGACTGACTCTAAGCCCTCCTTCCAATGTGTAATCGTGATGGAGGCGAGGGAAAGTACGAACATCGATTGGTTGATTTGGAAGTTGCTCAATTCGAGCCCCATTGATTAGATTGACATTGAATGTACCATGGTTGAGTGGTGTGCTAATTTGTAACCCGTCAAGTGGAATTTGAATCCAACGGTGGATAACTTCTCCATTTGAATCAAGCACATCTATCTGCATCCATTCTTGCATACTCATATTTGCTGTAATTTCACCGTTTCCATCTGTTAAATTTGATTGTTGAATCCCATCCAGGGTCATGATTTGAATTGAATTGGCAGTCCCATTCAACGATGAAACCCCAATCATTCCGTTTTCCAAATCAACCGATACCCTATCATTGCCAATCAAATCAGCACTTATTTGCCAATTCTCTGCCATTCGTAGCGGTTTTATCGTATCTGCAATATGTTGATTGGTCACAACCATTCCTGTTCCGTTAGGTGAGTCAGCAACGATCAACAACCGGTCGTTGAACTGCGTCGCAGCGACACTTCCAGACACCCAATCTCTGTTGTCCGTGAGGTCCTGCATAAATGGCTGCATTACAACCATGACGCCAGCCATGGTTGAGATGACCATGGCAAGCAACATCGTAACGCCCATGATTTCTGAAACCGCCAGATCATCGGCGGACCTCCGGGTGGCGGCTGGGGGGCGCATGGGCCGAGATGTCGCCGTATGTTCTTAGCCATTCTCATTTCACCTCATACTGAGGTGAAGTTTTCACCGTGAAATAATCTCGGCTTCTGTTTGTCCAATCCAATGGCTAAATTCAGGTCCTTCTTGGGTTGAAATCCTCAAATCTCCAGTCCAATTTTCCACTCTGAACAAGACCTCACTTTCAGCTAAATGTGGGGCATTGTTTTTCTCAGATAAATGACACAGTACAACGCTTCGTGTTTCCGCACTTAAAATTTCAGCCAACAACTCCGCAGTTTGACGATTAGAGAGGTGCCCTCCTCGCCCAGAAATTCTTGTTTTCAGATTCTCTGGATAGGGGCCTAATGCCAACTTTTTCGCATCATAATTCGATTCGATTGAGATATGCGCACATCCTTTGAGGTGATGAATCAATTCGTCCGTTGGTTCACCGAGATCTGTTACGATTGCAGCTCGTTCATTAGACCCTGAATGGATGATGAATCCGACATTTTCGGCCCCATGATGGGGGACGGGTACAGGGAGAACTGACAAATCCACTCCAACTTGTACCCGTTCTAGTGATTCGAAAATCCGACATTGATTAATTGGATCCAATCCAAGATGGGCACAGGTGGTGAAATTTGCAAAAATTTTGGCACCGTGCCTTCGTTGGAAAATTTCAGCACCCTGAACATGATCTGAATGATGGTGACTGAGAAGTATAGCATCAATGGATTTGGGGTCGACATTTATTTGGC
>Ga0066850_10001140_pt1 | contig 14061 bp, 10 predicted proteins | sample ETNtaG_4_FD_67282 | JGI IMG/M metagenome (GOLD analysis project Ga0066850, IMG submission 67282) | Marine microbial and viral communities from oxygen minimum zone, Eastern Pacific Ocean - ETNP201406SV67 | ecosystem: Environmental > Aquatic > Marine > Oceanic | place: Pacific Ocean: Eastern... | reverse complement strand
GGGGAATGGAAGGGAGCGGCTGACCTTAGTGGCGACTGGAGCAACTGGAGGGTGAAGTTGGATCCTCATGTAGAATCCGGAAACTCCACAATTTACGCTAGGCTAGTTTTCTCCGATGACAGCATCTCCCCTATCGACTCCAGGAGGGTAATACTGATCGATGAGCAATCCTCGGGAGCTCTGGACGGCGATCTAACAACTCTAAACTCAATGGTCTTCATTGTCCCATTCACGCTCGTTTCAACTCTGCTAGTCTTTGTTGCCATCCGAGAAAGGTGGGATAGGAAATTCAAGCGCGAGGGAGATGAAGCACTCCTTTCACAAATCTCGACTTTCTTATACTACATTCATCGTACTTTCTGGCTTGAATGGCGTCTTTTACCCAGTCTAGTTATTGGCGCACCCCGTCTAGTTCTTGACTTTCTACAGTATTCTAGGGAAGCTTGGAATGACGGGGAGTCACTGGTTGAGAATCAGTTCAGGAGATACATCTCCCTCTCCATCCTTTACACCGCACAGGGACTGCCAGCCGGTTTCACAGCAGTGGTTTTCCCTGCCTACCTGTACGTGAGTGGGTATGGTCCGGCTGAAGTTGCAACAATGTGGGCGGTAATCGCCCTTCCTTGGACATTTAAGTTCCTTTACGGCCCGATAGTGGATAGCGTTCAGGCCCCATCATACGGACTACGGAGGCCATGGATATTATTCGCGCAGACTGGAATGGTCATCACTCTCGGTGTCCTTTTGTTCATTCCCAACTTGGCAGCATCCATTGAGACGGTAACCCTCATTCTGTTCGTTCACAACTTGTTCTCATCCCTCCAGGACGTTAGCGTGGATGCCCTAGCTGTGGACATTCTGCAGCCAGACGAGGTCGCGAAGGCCAACGGATTCATGTTCGCAGCGAAGAGGGTCGGAATTATTGCCAGCGGGGCGGGCCTCGGATCTTTGGTAGCCGAATTCGGAATCAAGTCAGCGATACTGATTCAACTGCCTATGCTCCTGATAATAATGGCCCTCCCCCTATTCCTGAGGGAGAGGCCAGGAGATCGTCTATTCCCATGGGGGAAGTACGACTCCAATGGCACTCCCTTGGTCTCTGAAGAGGAATCAGGGGAGATCGAGGTAACAGCCCCTCCATGGCAAGAGGATGACGGCAAGTTCAGTACAGCCAAGTGGGTCGCGGACAACCTCCGTTCCAAGAACATCTCCGTCCCAGCTACAGTTTTGTGGACGTCAATAATCACCCTCCTGATTTCAATGGCCCTGTGGGTAATGGGAGAGGTGGGCCAAAGCGATAGCCTAATCGGCTCTTCCAAGTCCTTCTACAAAGGCGGGAAAATAGGCCTGCTGCTGTTCGCCTTGTTGTTACTATTAGGAAAGTGGGGATTGTCCCTCCCCCACATTCCAAACATGTTCTCAGTTCTGCTGCCTTGGTATCTACGATCCAACACCAGTAAATCACTTTCTGATGACGGTGAACTACCCAACCTCGACTTCATGAGGGGGCCGGCGGAAACCGCGTACAACATAGTGAAGGGTTTCTCCCTCAAATCATCCTTCTTGCTGATATTCCTGTGTCTTCTCACTGAGCTCTACGTTTTCGTGGACCCTATTATGGGCGATGTTTTCATCAATAGGGCTGGATGGACCTCTACAGAATACGTCAAGCTGATGGGAGGATGGGTAGTCGTCTTCACGATTGTCGGTCAGTTACTTGGCGGTTTCCTGGGTGACAAATACGGAATTAGGGAAGTCGCCATGGTGGGTTGGATCTTAGCTGCGATTACTAACTCCGGATTAGCAATGATAGAGCCCTGGTGGTCCAACACGACTCTGATGACCGCCTACCTGTGCCTCCGGGCGTTCATCTTTGGAATAGCCTGGATCAGTGTAATCTCGATATGCATGAGGCTGACTTACAGCAAGGCAGGCGGGACCCAGTTCACTGCTTACATGTCGATGTTCAACTTGTCAGGTGTCATCACCCTCCTAATGACCGGTGAGTTACTGCTCTACATAGACTACGTATCGGCACTTTACCTGGGCGGGGCACTGACCCTAGTAACAGTGGTACTTCTGGTGTTCATTGACCCAGAGGAGTGCGATAGGGTGCTGGAGAAGAAATCCACAGATGTCGGAGTCATGGACGCCGAAATCATGGACGTCGATCTGGGGGAGTCAGTTTGGTGGGAAGAGGAAGGAGGCGGCGATTCTGTCACAGCTGCATGATATCATCCAGAGTGCCGATGAGGACTTCCTTGTCTTCACCCAGAAGGTATGTCCTTACTGCACACGCGCCTTCAGGACCCTCGATTCGAAAGGCCTCACCTACGTGGAAGTGAATCTGGACAGCTTCACCGGACTCAGGAAGGATGTGGTCATGGAGACTGGTCACAGGACCGTACCCGTTGTTTTCGACATGAGAGGAGACGCCCCGATCTTCGTTGGGGGATCAGACCACCTTTTGGAATATCTCTAGAGGCTCCACGACTGGGCGATCCCACCAGCAATCCTCACTCTCAAGAGGGTGGAGCTACCTGTGAAGGTGGCTGTTAGTGTGTATTCCCCCGACGGATAGGGAATCGTCCCTAGTGTCCCCATCTCACTTGCTCCGGGCCCCCAGATCCTCTCCAATGCTGAGATTGACGTGTGGTCCCTCAGAGTCAGGGAGATTGATGAGCCAGAGCCACAATCGGCATCGATGAAGTAGATCATCTCATCCCACTCGCCATCGCTCGGGTGATCGTTAACCAGAAACGTGTCACGAATCTCGATGTCGTTGCCAGTATCCTCCCAAGTGTTGCTGAATAGATCCCCTCCCCTCACGAAGTATACATCTCCAGCGTGCCCCTTTCCACTATCGGACAGCATCATCCTGAGATTTGTTTCTCCCAGCGGGTCCTTCCATGTGAACGAGTAGAAGAAACCGGCATCGTCGTCGAACACGTAATCCAACCTCGAACCGTCGGAAGAGGTGGCGATAATCATCGCGGTGCTACCAGATACATCAGAGACGAAAGCGTCCCACTCCATTGAGAACAATGTGAATTGCCAAGAATTACCCTCCTCGAGAGGGAAACTCAGAACCGACTGCGCGACGCCATTCTCGAATGCCCCCAATTCGGCATGGGTGATCCTTCCTAGGAATGGGTTGTGATTTAGCACTGCATGACGTCTAGCCTCGGTCAGACTGGAAATTGCGAGCATGTACGCGGTCCCGTCCTCCTCGCTAGTACTGGCAACCACCAGTCTAGCAGTGTCGTCACTGTAATCCGGGGTTGAGAAGGTGTAGAGCCACCAGTCTCCAGTCTCCCATGCAGCGACCTCGAAAACGCCGGATGAATAACCCCCAGAGTCCGTCTGTATCTCCGAGCACCCAGCAAGGGATGACGACAACAGCACCACTATGATTGCATAAGCGCGACTCGACCCCACGACTCTTGCTAGAGCCAGCCCATCAAGAGCCTGACGCTTGCGTGATCCCTAAAGGGCGCCTAGCCCACCAGTCTTGGTCAGCATCCCAGCTATGACCACGCTGACGATGCTCATCAGCTTGATCAGGATATTCAGGGATGGCCCGCTCGTGTCCTTGAACGGGTCTCCAATCGTGTCTCCCACTACAGCGGCGCTATGTGCATCATCACCCTTTGTCGCCCCCTCGATGTGGCCTTGCTCTATGGCCTTCTTTGCATTGTCCCATGCCCCGCCAGCGTTTGCCATGAATAGGGCCATCAGTACCCCGCTTGCAGTAGCACCGGCAAGGGTTCCTCCTAGTGCAGCGCTACCTAGTAAGAGCCCGATGATCACTGGGCTGAAAACAGCGACAAAACCCGGCAATATCATTTCGCGGAGTGCTGCCCTGGTGGAGATGTCCACGCAGGTGTCGCTGTCGGGCTCTACTCCCTCACGCCCCTCCAGGAGTCCATCTATCTCCTTGAACTGCCTTCTAATCTCCGTGATCATGTCCTCCGCAGCACGTCCAACCGACTTCATCGTCATCGCTGCAACTACGAATGGCAGTGATGCCCCAATCAGTAGTCCGATTACGACCATTGGCTCAGTCAGACTCAGATCCTCTGCCTCAAGACCAGCACTGGTCTTGAAAGCGGCGAAAAGAGCAAGCGCGGTCAAAGCCGCACTACCAATCGCGAATCCTTTCCCGATTGCTGCCGTGGTGTTCCCGATTGAGTCAAGCCCATCGGTTATCTCCCTCACATCATCTCCTAGTCCGGACATCTCAGCAATTCCTCCAGCATTGTCCGCCACGGGCCCATAGGCATCCACGGTCATGGTCACGCCAACAGTCCCCAGCATCCCCATGGCAGCCATTGCAATCCCGTATAGGCCGAGATCCCCTCCGCCCATCACGTGATTAGCACCGAAAATACCTGTAGCGATTAGGAGAACTGGAAGGAAAACCGACTGCATCCCTACTGCCAGTCCCGCAATTGCGTTGGTCGCGCTCCCAGTCTTGCTAGCTTCCCCGATGTAGGGAATCGCCTGGACCTTGAAGAAAAACACATCCTCTATTCCAGTGTAGTACTCAGTAACTAGGCCAATCAGAATCCCAATTAGGGATCCGATTGCGACAGCTTGGATAACAGTGGTTGGTAGGTCCAAGTAATCCAGGGCGAAGTATCCACCAGCGATGAACAGCCCCGCTCCGATGAATGTGGTATTTCTCAGAGCCGCTCCGGGATCCATGTTCTGCATCGCAGTGATCGAGAATACCCCAATAATGGAAGCGATGTATCCAACTACTGCCAGAACGATTGGAATCATCACGTAGTCAGGGCCGAGAAGATTCTCATTCGCTGCTGCAATCACCATTGCTGCGATAATACTTCCAACGAATGACTCGAAGATGTCTGCACCCATCCCAGCAACGTCTCCAACGTTGTCGCCTACGTTATCCGCGATGACGCCTGGATTTCGCGGGTCATCCTCGGGAATTCCTGCCTCGACCTTCCCAACTAGATCTGCACCTACGTCCGCTGCCTTGGTGTATATCCCGCCACCTACACGTGCGAAAAGAGCGATTGAGGAGGCTCCCATGCCGAATCCTGCTATGTTCTCCACAGTCAGAAAATTGGTCTCAGTGAGGTAGTACATCAGAGAAATCCCTGCTAGGCCCAACCCTCCAACGGCTAAACCCATCACTGCTCCTCCATTGTATGACGTGGTTAGGGCGGCTGATTGCCCGCCATCGGCAGCAGCCTGCGCCGTGCGACCGTTCGCACTGGTGGCTGAACGCATTCCGGAGAAACCAGCTGCGACACTGCATAGTGCACCAATGATGAATGCAACCATGGTCTCCATGCCCAGACCTCTCTCTTCTCCTCCAATTAGAAGTAAGACTGCCACTATGACAATGAAACCAGAGAGCATCTTGTACTCGGCGTAAAGGAAAGCCATCGCACCGTTTTGGATTCTCTCGGTTATCTTGGCGACAGTTTCGTTTTCGATCTTTATTGAATTCACCTTGTTGTAAAGGAAGAATGCAACGATTAGTCCGAAAAGACCCGCTGCAATTCCTATCATCCCTAGTTGTTCTCCATCCATAGTTACACCATCAGTTCGGCTCGTCGAATCGAGTACTCTATTTAATCCAAATCCAATTGCAAAACTGCCATCGCTGATTAACCAATATTTTCATGGATAACCGAGGCAAACGAATTCAGAACACCTGCACCGTCGTGCTTACGTCGGAAGGCAGCCATTTCTTCCTCTGAAATGTGCCCCCACTCGAATGCCCTTTCCACTCTGGCCTTGGCAGCTTCGGGATGAAATTGAACCCCCCACGCAGGGAGGGCCGTGCCATCATCGTCCATGACTCGAACTGCAGTGACTCTATTGTGTTCTGCCGAACCTAGTAGCAAGCAACCCTCCGGAACGGTCTTCACGTGATCCTGATGCGAATAAAGGGCAACCGGGGCACCATCCTTTCCACTTCCACGGGAGACAAACAGGTCGTCCAACAAGCCATCTTCGTTCAGTGCAAGTTCCCAAACCCCACTCGACATGGAATCCGCTCTTTCGACCGAGGCTCCAAGCGAATGACAGAGAAGTTGGTGTCCAAAGCAGATTCCCAGAGTGGGTATCCCCATTCTGGTAGAGCATCTCAGTAGTGACTCCCCTCCATTCATCCATCCCTCCCACATTGTCACGTTCCTTCTCGAACCGCTGCATACGACGGCATCGGGTTCGATAGATTGGATCCAAGCCGTTGTCAATCCATCATTCCCATGCAAAGGCATTGCCACCCTCTTGAAAACCACCTGATTACCAGACATCTCCATGCTGCAATCCCCCCAGAACGGGTACTCGTAATCCCAATCTGGCACATCGCCCTCGGAAAGTCCGACCAATCCTTCTTCCTGTGCCCGAAAACCAATTTCTTCCGACTGCATTTGAGGGGTGACCAGCAGGACCTCCACCGCGCCCCTCTCAGCAATTGGTTGGACAACCTCTTGATTCCCACCATGCCCGAATTCAGATCTCTCGACCAAGAGGTCGATCAGGACGATCCTAGTAACCCGGCCCACATTATCCCGGGAGGCAATTCTTTGAAAGACCCCCGCCCCTCAAGGTCGATGAGCAGCATGGTCGACAAACAACTAATTCTGGATTCGGTCGGGCCCGTTCAAGCAGTTCTGGATGCTCATGACGGAGTGGTAAACGTGGTAGACACCACCGAGGGGGTGATCATGATTTCCTTAGAGGGAGGATGCACTGGGTGCAGCGCAACCCCTATGACTGCCATGCAGATTTACTACTCTCTGATGAAGCTAGAACAGGTGGAAGACGTCGTTTTCGTGAATGGCGAACTCCCAGCTTACATGCGCTCTTTCATAGATGACAAGCTGAACTCGGAGTAGGTCACTCCTCCTTTCTGGATTTCATTATTTTATGCGGGTTCGCCTCACCTTGGACATCCTTACCTTTGATATTCAAGACCGATGCCAGTGCCATCATTGCCGCAATTACCGCAAAGGGTCTTGCTATTTTCTTGGAACCCCAGATCTCGCCTCCGGAGTAGTGGAGTGAGAATAGAAGCGCAGCAGAGGTTAGGCATATGGCGGCGATAACCCTCTGCGCCATTATCTCGCTCTCAGTTGTCCTTGATAGTGACCCTATTGCCATCCAGAGGAAGGTCGCCAAGCTACACAGTCCCAATGCAGCGGCTTCAATGAACTCTAGGTACTCCACATTCAACCCTGGGGGAGGCAGTTTGAGTATCTTCTCATTAATGAATAACCAAATATATCGCCCTACGGATGCGCTCTTGTGGGCACTTCTCCTAGATCCAGATGGTCCAATCGAGACGACTCTTCCTACCAAGAGGGCAAATCCGGAGTCAAAACCAGAAAAAAATCCCGATCACACGATTGGAAAAAACCGAAAGCCGAATCATCCGCACCCATACTGATTGTCGGGCAGTTGACTAGCCTCGTGTCGCTGATGATGCTCCATGCTGGAACTGAATCTTCAGCACCCGGTGGTTCTAGCATCCCCTCAGTATGGGGGTTGGGCGAATACGCCCTCCTTGTGACCATAGTATTCGGGCTAATCTCATTCCTGTCCCTTTTCCGGGTATCTATTTCCCGAAAGGCACCCAAGCGGCGGCGAAGAATTGCAAGAGTTTGGCTACTAGCAGCAATCCTTGCTACGCAACTGACTTGAGTGTCCTTGCCCTGCGACTACTGGTAATCGTCCGTGCACCCCTTGGCCAGAGTGACCTTTGCGATTTCAGGAACGATGATATTTGTTGGCATTTTGTTCATGGGCACCGGAACCCCGATCCCCTTTTTCGACTCCCAAGAAGAGAACGAAATAGAGTTCTCCTTTTCCGGCCAAAGTACCTCCCTACACTTCGAGCCGTCTGAATCACCATCCAACAATGGCTGGGCAGTATACTCTTTCGGCCAATACTCGGATGAAGATGAGGATGGGATTTGGGATGATTGTGGGATTGTGGAGATTTCCCTCTCCGACAATTCAGAGGGTGATTTCTTCTATCTCCAATGCGATAACTCTACCCAGAGGGAAGAGATAGCAGACATGATCTATGTCGGCCAGATGTGCTTCGATCCAACCAATGAATCCTCACCTAGGTGCAACGAAGGGAATTACAGCCTCGAGTCTAACGTTTACGTCAAACTAGTCCAGGAGTTTGGCCAAGATGACGATCAGCCTCTGTTTTCCCGGATCCTAGAATGGCTCGTTGATGGCCTAGCCACTGGCAGGACAATTCTATGCTCCTCCTTTCCCTTGCTGATCCTGAGCATATTTCTCTCATTCACCCTGTCGGATGAGGAAGCGGAACCTCCGACAAGGTTGAGTTCCGCCACAACCGCCGAATGGCGGGCCTACTCACTCTCGGGCCAAGAGAGGGGTGACGATGGCCTTCCAAAGGCATTCAGCAGGCATTCCGAGAAGAAGGAAATTTTTAGGAAACCAAGGAAAGGAAATCGCCGAGGAGGAGTCCACAAGTCCGGTGGGCTCTACTTGGATGGTTGGACAGATGAAGACTCCGATGCCGCATACAAGAAAAAGGTCGAGGATCGCCGCAAGGACAGATGATCATCGCAAGATTGGCAGCAGCATCAGGAAGATTCCAACGATTACAATCATCACCACTGCACGACGGAGAAAATCGAAGATGGAATCCAGGACCATGCCGCTATACGGCGAACGTCCCTTGCCGACATAGATTCGGCGAGGCTCTTCCTCGTCCACCTAATCCCCTCTATCAACAGAATGTAGCTTGAATACGGGTATCGGACTCATCTTGTGCGAGTTGGTTGCATTCAATGTCCGGTATATGTTCAAAACTTCCTGCTCACGTTCAGTCGGATCTGTTATTGCGGGATTCTCTTCCTCCTTCATTGCCCACTCAAGCTCTTCGTAGGTCGCTCCCATCTGTTCCTCATCGGTCCTCCCATCTTCCCACAAACCATCCGTGGGGGGAGCTTCTCGAATTTCCTCTAGGATTCCCAATTCCTCCCCAATCGAATAGACCTCCGTCTTGAATAAATCAGCAATGGGGGAGATGTCCACGCCCCCATCCCCGTATTTTGTGAAGAAACCGACTCCGAAGTCCTCTACCTTGTTGCCCGTTCCAACAACAATGCCGTTGTTTGAGCCAGCAATGGCATACAAGGTTACCATCCGCAACCTAGCACGAGAGTTCGCTAAGGATAATTCTGAGACTCCCTCATCCCTCAATTCCGAGCAAAATTCGTCGTAGGTCGAAGATAGATCGAGTTCTCTGCTCTCTACATTACCCCACTTCGACATCATCCATTCAATGTGAAGATTCGAGAGTTCATACTGCGACGATCCCTGGTGGATTGGCATATTCAGAACAATGGTCCTCATCCCCGTCATTGCCGAGAGTGTGGAGGCCACCGCCGAGTCAATTCCTCCCGAAACCCCCACAACTAGATTCTCGATGCCATTCCTCTCGGAGTAATCCCTGATCCAGATGGAGATTTCCTCGGCAATTTTCCCCCAGTCTTTCACACACTCCCTCCTAGTGGCAGGCCATGCCGTATTTCTTCAGACGCCAGTAATTGTAAGGCCATGGAGTAAGAAAGCCCACAAACAGCATCAATGGAATCGCAGCGGAATTCAAGCCTAATTCTCCCTTGGTGAAAAGGAGGTCAGTAACCTCCATCGAGATTTCCATCATTAGCATCGAGATGAAAGACATTCCCAGTGCGGTAGACAATGCGCTGCGAAAATCCATCTGACCTCGAATGAGGAGGAATGTCTCCAACATCACACTCGTTGCGAGGCCATTGATCAGGGGGAGAATCGCGAAGAAGTACCATTTCCTAGAATACATCTCCAAATCTGCAGTAATCCCGGAGTAGGAGTAGTATGCCAGAGTACCGAACTCCCCTGCTGCGCATCCAATTAGGCACCACTTGGTATTGTCCGCGGATCTCCTCCAGACGCCCCTATCCCTCCAGTGGAAATCCTCCGCCTCTCCATCTACGGAGTAGCCTATTGACCTGATAGCACCACCTAGGAGGTCCTTGGAAACGTTCTCGTGATGGATGACTGCCGATCCATCTATGTGGCTGACCTCAACTGATGAAACCCCCTTGACTCCCTCGAGGACCTCTCTAACTCGATTAGAGCACCCGTCGCAAGTCATCCCCCCAACGTCCAGGCGAATAGTCTCTGTCACGCTGCCAACTAACGCTTAGGGCATTTGAAGTCTTGCAAATCTAAGTTTTCTTCCCTATTTCATCCCCCCAAGTTCAAGACGAACTCATTGGTCGCTTGACCGATGGTCGTACCTCACTCGCCTGGTAATCTAGACCCAGTGTCTTTGGAGAACTCTCTGATGGAGACGTGGGGGGAAGAAACAACATTCTCGGAATCAATTGAATCAAGGCGGGACCTAGCATCCCCATTCACCTTCCTTGAAGGCCCACCAACTGCAAATGGGCGCCCAGGCATTCACCACGTTCTCTCTAGACTGTTCAAGGATATGGTTTGCCGGTGGAAGACAATGGAGGGGCACATCGTCGAAAGAAAGGGGGGCTGGGACACTCACGGGCTTCCCGTTGAGATAGAGGTCCAGAAGCAATTGGACCTAATGTCGAATGAGGCAATCAATAATTACGGAATGGAGGCCTTCAACCAGAAATGCAAGGAAAGCGTATGGACGTACGAGGAGGCTTGGAGGGAGATGACCGAGAGAATGGGTTTCTGGGTCGACATGGAGAACCCATACGTCACTCTCCACGACGAGTACATTGAGTCTGCATGGTGGTCATTGAGACAGATGTTCGACAAGGGACTTCTTTTCAGAGGCCACAAGGTTCTCCCTTACTGCCCCCAGACCGGGACTAGCTATTCCACTCACGAAGTCTCGCTTGGTTACAAGGAGGTTTCAGAACCCGCAGTCTTTATCAAGTTCAAACTGGAATCAGACGAGGCCTCGATTCTTGCCTGGACCACCACTCCCTGGACACTTCCTGGCAACGTTGGCCTTGCCGTGGGACCCGATGTAACTTACTGTAGGGTGAGGATCACCCAGCCCCCCTCAGAATCATGGGAGGGCAGAGGAGGGGCAGAAGTCGGTGAGGAGCTCATCTTGGCGAAGGATCTGGTTGGCAGCGTCCTCAGGAATCATGCCGATGTGATCGCCGAGTTCCCTGGTTCGGAATTAGTCGGAAGAGCCTACTCTCCGCTTTTCCCCGGGGCCATCGATCGCGGAGATTCGAAGACCGCTTGGACAGTGGTCGTAGCCGATTTCGTCACTACAACCGATGGGACCGGAGTAGTCCATACTGCAGTGATGTACGGTGAGGATGACTACAGACTCGGCATGGAAAAGGGATTCCCCGCCCAACACACCGTCGGGATGGACGGGGCCTTCGTCAAAGGAACCCATGAACAACTCGATGGTCGCTACGTCAAGGAGTGCGATGACGACATCATCAATCTACTAGTAGAGCAGGGTCTACTGTACAGGGAGCACACATACACGCACGACTATCCTCACTGCTGGAGGACCGACCACCCGCTTCTGTACTATGCAATGGACAGTTGGTTCGTCAGAATGACCGCTGTGCGGGAGCAGATTCTCGCTCATAATGAGAGTGTTGAGTGGGCCCCGGAGTGGACCGGGACGAAGAGGATGGGCGAGTGGTTGTCCAACATCAAGGACTGGGCGATAAGCAGGGAGAGGTTCTGGGGGACTCCGTTGCCTGTCTGGATTTGCGCTGATTGCGGTCTCGAGCACTGTATTGGAAGCATCGAAGAGATGACCTCCATGAAGACCGAGTCTTCGCCACAGCCATCCGAGTTGCATCGCCCATATGTGGACGATGTCAGGCTTGTCTGCCCATCAGAAGAATGCCAAGGGGAGATGATCAGAGAGCCGTATGTGATGGACTGCTGGTTCGACTCCGGTTGCGCTTCTTTCGCCCAGTGGCATTATCCCTTCGAGAACGATGAGAATTTCTCAGGCTCGTTCCCTGTGGACTATATCTGTGAGGCAGTAGATCAGACCAGAGGCTGGTTCTACTCTCTCCTGGCCGTAGCAACAACCGTGTTTGACGAGCCCTGCTACAGAAGTTGCCTTTCTCTTGGGCACATCCTCGACAAGGAAGGCAAGAAAATGAGCAAGTCCAGAGGCAACGTGGTCAATCCGTGGGACCACTTCAACAAGGAGGGAGCCGATTCTATCAGGTGGTACATGACCACGCAGAGTGCTCCTTGGTCCCCGACAAATTTCAATCCCAATGGAGTCAGGGAGTCTTACGCAAAGATGTTCCTAACTCTATGGAATGTATACCGATTCCATGCCGACTACGCTTCACTCGATGGCTTCGACCCCGAAGACCAGTCTGGATTCGTCTCTCAGTCTGACAGGAGCCCGTTAGACAGATGGATTCTCTCCAAGGTAACGGAAATGGCAGACGAATTCCACCAGAACTTCGTCTCATGGGACTTCCACAAGGCCGGAAGAGGATTGGAGGATTTTGTCGTGAATGACCTATCTAATTGGTATGTCAGGAGATCCAGAAGGAGGCTATGGGAGGAGTCCGACAGCAATGACAAGAGGGCTTGCCAACATACCTTGCATGAAGTTCTCTTGATTGTCTGCAGGTTAATGGCCCCAGTCTCCCCATTCATGCCAGATGCCATTCATAGGGGCCTGACGGGGACCTCGGTCCACTTGGCAGACTGGCCTGTTGGCTCGGACCTAGTGGACCGCTCGCTTCCTGCTCGCGACTTTGGGATCGAGCAGGAGATGTCGCTGGTTCGATCCCTCGCGGAGGCAGGGAGGAGAATCAGGGTCGATTCCAACAGGAGGCAGAGACTGCCTTGCCAAACGGGATGGGTAGTCGGGGGCCCCGACATCTCGAGATTCAACGACATCCTAGCAGAGGAGCTGAATGTCGAGATCCTCACTACTGAGGCTGATCTAGACGCCTTCCAGAAGATTGTCCTCGAGCCAAACAGGAAGGTCCTAGGCGCGAAGTGCCGCTCAAATCTCCCTTCCGTCCTAGCCCAACTGGATCTGGCCGTCCCAGAGGAACTCCTTCTGGAGATAGAGGCAGGAATAGCCGCTCTAGGCGGTTATGAGATTACGATGGATGACATAGAGATCAGGAGGGTGGAGAAAGAGGGGTTCGCCGCCCAGACCCTCTCTTTCGATGAGGGTGACGTTTCAATCGTTCTCGACATGCACACCGATCCTATCCTACTATCCAAGGGTCTGGCCCGGGACATCACCCGCAGGATCCAAGCCAAGCGAAAGGAAATGGATCTCCAAGTCGAGTCCTCCATCGTACTCTCTGTTTGGATCGAGGGAATGACATTGGGAAATAGCGACTGGGAACATGTCATCACAGAGACGAGAGCTGGGGAGCACTCGCTCAACGAGGGCAAGCCCCCTGCCGATGCCGATGCATTCGAGGTCGACGGGACCACTGTTTCATTCCTGATTCAATGACTTTGTCCTCAAAGCAACTGTCCGCCATCTACAGGTAGTACAACACCAGTAATGTGTTCTGACAAATCTGAGGACAGGAAAAGTACAGCATTAGCAACATCGCTAACCTTTGTCAATCGATTATCAAGAGTCTCATCCATAGCCTTCTGAACGAGGTCTTTGGGCAGGCTATCTGTCAAATCAGTCAGTACCATACCCGGAGCTACAATATTGACTCTAGTGCCCCACTTCCCTAGATCTTTAGCTGCGGAACGGCCTAGGCCGATTAGTCCGGCCTTAGAAGCGGAGTAGGCTGTTTGTGCAAATTTTCCCCTGATGCCATTTATAGAAGAAATTAGTACAACACTACGTGGTTTTGGAGTTGCTCTAGCCTGTATGGCAAGTTGATTGAGATAATTGAATGCCCCAGTCAAATTCACAGATAACACATCATCCCATTCCGACTTACTAGCCTTCCAGATAACTGAGTCTCTGACAATACCAGCATTACAAACTAAAATGTCTACACTTCCCAACTCAGCCTCTACTGTGTTGAAAGTTGCTGCCGCAATTTCCAAACTACTAACATCTGCAGC
>Ga0066850_10001124_pt1 | contig 14111 bp, 10 predicted proteins | sample ETNtaG_4_FD_67282 | JGI IMG/M metagenome (GOLD analysis project Ga0066850, IMG submission 67282) | Marine microbial and viral communities from oxygen minimum zone, Eastern Pacific Ocean - ETNP201406SV67 | ecosystem: Environmental > Aquatic > Marine > Oceanic | place: Pacific Ocean: Eastern... | reverse complement strand
GGATAGGTAATTTCGCCTTCCTCAATTCTTTTGATCACGGCAACTGCATCTACAGGGCTAACATTCTGAAGGGCCATCAGATCATTCCAAGTTGCAAAATTAATATTTTTTGGTTCTGCCAGCCTGTCTAGCCATACCTCAACAAGACCTTCATTCGCTCCTTCTTCTGAGGTCCAGTTTTCTACTTTACGGTAACGATCACTTAACCTTGAAACCGTGGAACTCATTTCTTGCTCAAAACTAATACTGATAAGAGGCTTTAAAGATTGGATATTTTCAGCCTGAATATTATCAACCTTGTCTAGCTCATAGATATTTCCTATTGGTCCCTGAAAAAGGATATAATCATAGACGCTCGAAGCTTGTTCTTCTGTAAGAGGAAGTGTTTTGATCTGTTCTAAGGTTGCACTATTAATTGGCACTTTCTGTGCTAAAATGATCGTTGTCATGAAAAATATAATCTGCTTCATTACCGATTTACCTCAATCGAGACCTGATGCGATAAGGGAAGCACAGGGTGGGTGATAAGTCCATAGTCAATGCGGATCTTTTTAATAAAAACACCAAAACCAGTAGTAAACCGATTAGGATTCGCTTGTACGCCTGCCTTTAAAAAAACATTATCCAGGATATTGTAAGACATCCCTCCATGAAAATGAGTTGGGTGGCCAGAGCTTTTTGTCAGAGCGGCCGTTGTCCATACCAAATCATAGGGCGAAAAAGCAATGCCAACCTGTGCTCTCTGTGGGAGCCTAACAGCACTGTTTGCGTCTCCCAGCGTTGGACTATTTATATTAAAAGCTTTTGCTCCAAACCTAATCCGCTCTGCTAAGGATGCCAGCAGACCAATATCAACGCCCCAAGAGCTTTGAGAACCTAGTTCAATACCATCTGAACCATCTCCAGATACTCCCGCAGATGATCCATAGTCGACTGTATAACTTTTGATACCATAGCCAAAGGAAATTGTACTGTTTCTATCTGACCTAAGCATAATCCCCTGATGAAATCCAACTGCTGTCTCCCTTGATAAGGAATTTCCACTATAGTCTACAGAAAAATCTTCTATGGATAGGCCAAAGGAACCAGCTTTAGGCACTCGAAACTGAATACCAAAAAGAGAGCGACTAAAATAGTCTTGCCCAAATAAAGATTCTGAGCTGGCCACCAAGGATAATGTTTTCTGTTCCGCGATTCCAGCAGGGTTAACAAACATTGACCATGAACTTTTTGGAATTGCAATATCACTTCCTGCCATAGACAATGAGCTGGCCCCATAATATAAATGTTCCGATGCTACCTGAGCAATCAACCCAGAAAAAATAGATAATAATAAATAAATCTTTATAATACGCATTGGCTTAATTCTTATAAACCGCAATCACTACTGGTGCGACTTTCTGGTAATTTTTTCCGGTTATAGCATCTATAATATCAAGATGTATGAGATAGGTTCCACCAGGAACCAGCCTGTTTAAATTATCTCTACCGTTCCAACTTGCTTCATTATAAAAAGAAATACCACGATACTCATCATATAATGTAGTTATTAATCGTCCTGAAGTATCAAATACTCGTAATTTAATTCTAGCATCTGAAGGAAAGCTATAACTGTAATCAATTACCTCTCCAAGTTGAGGGACGAATGGATATGGTGACACTGATAGGCTTGCAATATAATCACCTACTTGCCCTTCTAACTTTTCATTTATATCTGATTTATAGGCTGGCTGAAGCTGACTAGCACCACTATACTCACCACCTATACCAGCTATCTCTATTAGACTCCCTACTTGTAAAAGTGAATCAAGATCAGGGTTTATTAAATTATTACCATCATCATATAATATATTTGTAGAGTTCCAAATACGTACTGTCGTAACCTCACCAGAAGCATCTTGCAAACTAATATTTGCTCCAGTATTTGTACCAAAAGGATCAGAACGTGAAATTATTTTCCCCCAAAGCTTTACAAATGTATAACCATATTGAAGTGAATTAAATTGAGCTATAGTTATCTCTTCAACCGGAATAGTCACATTCTCCTCTAAAACAGTAATACTTGAGTAGATTAGCTCTGGTTTTCCATCAAAGTCATCTACCTCAGCAACAACTTTAACAGAATCTCCTCTAGTAAATGATGTGTCTAACTGCGAATTATATAAAATGATTCCTTTCCCAGACTCATCTTGTAAAAAAGCCTCAGTAAAATTGGTACGGAGCCTTCCCGCTGGCACAGTAACCACCCCATCAATCTCAACGACTTGCCCAATATAACTATCAAGATCTTCTAATAAACTAGCAATAGTCAATTCTTCTGGTGGCTCTGATATCATTACTGCTACCTTGCTTGTTGAATCCTTCAATCCAGTATTATCTTCAGCAATTACAGAGTATATTAATGAGCCCGATTCACCCAAAGGTTCAACTTGAACGCTATAGATTGATAACCCATCAGCATTAGCCATAGGCAAAGAGACTTCCTCATTTTGAAATTCATATTTTAAAATTACTGAAGCAAGACCCTCATCATCTGTTACTGTTGCTGAAAATGTTAGCATACTTTCAATTGTAGGCGAGGAAGGAGTTAAACTAAGTTCAGATATATCAGGCTTTGAAGAAGTAAGGCTAACCACTGTCCAAGTTTCTGATAATGGTTCGCTAGTTTCATCATGACCTGTAATGCCATTGCCACCGGCCTGATTCTCTGAGCCCTCATCTGAATTTGTTAACCTCATAAGTTTTTGTTCTGTTACATGGAAAGGCATAAATGACTGCGAACCAACAGGAGTATCAGGCTCATATCCACTTATATCAGATTTATCAATAGCAAAAGAATTATCACCCCATAATAAATAGTCAATATCTTTAACCACCTCAGATGAACCATCCCAATAGAAAAGAACTAAACTTTCAGATGAATTATCAAGCTTCCTTGATGCAGATCCAATTGTGCTTACACTTTCAACTGCATCTAACATATCATCCTCAAGAGAAAGATCTGCTAATACACCGTAAGTATTTTGATATGAATCGCTATCCCTAAGTGATATTTTTATAGATGCTCCTGCAGGAATAGAATAATTATCAGGAAAACTACAAATAAAATCTGAGCTTGAGCCACTCCAATAGTTTGAACCAGATGGCAAATTATAATAAAACTTAGCCGAGCTAACATCAGTACCATCGGTAAGATAATAGTTTGACAAATCAATAGCGCTAGGAGTAGGATTAGTTATCTCAACATATTCACCATCAGATGGAGTAATAACAACCTCAGTAAAAACTATATGATCTACCTGCCCAAAAACAAATGAAGACACTAGAGCAATACCCTTAGCAAGAGTATTTATTTTTTTCTTAATCAATGAGAATCAACCTAATTATTTTAGAAGCATAACCTTCTGCGTTAGTTTTTGATGACCTTTGATTAAATGAACAAAGTACATCCCTGATGAATAGCCCTTTGCATTCCAATGTGCTATATGCAAACCAGATTGAAAAAATCCACTTATGATGGAATCAACTAATTTTCCACTAATATCATATATCTCGACTCTAATATCTGATGGACTATCAACAGAAAAAGAAAGTTGAGTTGAGGGGTTAAATGGATTTGGGAAAGCTGGATACAAATCAAATTTATCTACAATAATAGCCTCTTCATCCACGCCAACTACTGTAGTGATATCACTCTGATATCCGACTAAAAGTTGATACTGCTCATTGTACTGGCTCCCTACGCCAATAAACTGGCCACGATATCCAACCACAAAATTTGAAATATCAATCCCAGTTGAATTCCAAATCATAACACTTGTGACATCATCGATTGTAAGGTTTGTTCCAGTAGTACTCACTGGTGTTACGGCTGTAACATTCCCTGTAATAGATATCAATGTTCCTTCATAATCACTAGAGTTTACATTTGAAGGCGCAACCACAATTGGATCAGAAATAGCATTACCATTAGAAAGTTCTCTAAAAACAAAGTCTTTAAGCTGATAGGTTGTATTATAATAACCTGCGTAACCAACTGCCTCAATCTCATCTCCTCTATCAATACCATCAATTAAATCATAATCAAATAATTGCATCCCCCGCCCAGACTGGTCTTGTATATAAGCTTTTGTTTGAGTTGGAAATAAAAGACCGCCACCGCCAATAGTTATAATACCTTTTATCGTTACAATTTCATTTTCACTTTGACTTGAGTAAAGATCCGAAATATTATTTTGAGTTGTACTTGCGATAATCCGCTCTGATAATGTCGACTGCCCCTCAGCACTTTCACTTGTTGTCGCAAACGCCCTCATTTGGAGAAAAGTATTTCCCTGATGATTGTCAATATAACCAATCCATAAGCTTTCAGTGGATTCATAATCCATATCTACCTGATTGACTAACTGATCATTAGTTCCATATTTAAGTACAACACTACTAATACTACCTGTAGAGGTTGATGCAGAGGCCTTAATAACAATCTCCGTTGCATTAGTTATAAACTCTGGTGAAATATTTTCTATCACCACAATTGGAGGTTCAGGACCGCCCATGTTATGCGAGCCAAGATTAGACCAGATTAAATCATCATAAACAATCCACTCTGAATTCGCTGCATCTGTTCCAGCAGAAGAAGCCCAATCTGAGTTTCCATTTTCTACGGTTGACTTTCGTACAAGCGTATGGTCCATAGTTGCGCTTTCAACACCAGCAACATCCCATCCATCACCTGGGTCAGGTCCTCTGTCTCCGATAATATCAATCACAATACCAGTTACTGCATCAACAAGACCAAACGCATCATTACCATTACTGAGATAGGCAAAAGTATCATCGCCCTCAGCAAGGATTGCTGGATCTGCACTTCCATGCGTTATCACATAAACGTCACCCGCTAAAACGATTGTACCGGTTTCAAAAGTAATATTAGAAGGGAAGTCCCATGTTGATGCATCGTCACAACCACCATTGCAGCTAGATACGTTATAATTACTAAGATCAATATCTTGACCACTGCCATTATAAATTTCTAAATATTTATTATATCCACTACCAACTCCACCTTCGGAGTATTCACTAAAAAAGACAGTATTGTTAACCCCTTGCACTGTTTTTACATAAACCGTCTCAGCGGATGTTGCACCATCATTATCAGTAACTGTAAGTGTAAAAGACAGACTATCTACAACCTCTGGAGCAGTGAAACTAACTTCAGCATCACTGGTTGAACTTAATACAACTGTTGTTCCAGCAGTCTGGCTCCAGCTATATAATTCAATCGTTCCATCTGGATCAGTGCTCGAAGATCCATCTAGAGTAACTGAACTACTTACTATGACTGTTTGGTTTGAACCTGCGCTCGCAATAGGATCAATATTATCTCCACCTGTTCCATAAATATGACTGCCAAGAGTTATATTAAACAGGTCACCAGCATTTGCTTCTTCTACAATCCATTCAGAATTATTTTCGCTGGTACCTGCTGAAACAGCCCAGTCAGTATTCCCTGAGGTCACGGTTGATTTTCTAACAAGTTTGTGATCTTGAGTTCCATTTGAAACTCCTGCAACGTCCCATGCTCCCTCTTCTGTTGGTACGCCAATCACATCAATAAGAACATCATTATGAAATAGTCCAACAGCATCATCTCCATTAAAATGAACTACACTTGGGTATGATAAAACAATATCTGCCACAGATAATATTGTATAAGCATCTGCTGCATCTGCTGCTAAAACATATACATCGCCACTTGAAAGAGTCCCTGTAAGCTGTAAAGTAAATCCCGGTTCAGCGACAGGAGGAGGCCCATCATCCATTCCCCAACCAGCACCGTTATTTGATTGCTGCACTTTATATTCACCCAGGTCTATTGCTGAACCAGTAGGATTATAAATTTCAATAGCTTTATGATTCCCAGAAGAGGCTTCTATGTATTCACTGAAAAATAAATTTTCACTGTCAACTGCCGGGGTCTCTAAAGCGCCCTCATCGATCCACTGAGCAATCAGATCAACCTGTGCTGAGGTCAGAGTCCCACTAGGCGGCATACTGCCATTATCCACACGCACCCATAGAAGACTACTCGCATGATTACCTGCTACAATAGCTGCTCCGGTGTTCCCACCAGTCATTGTCGCAGAATAGGTGGTTAGATTTAAACCACTATTGTGACCATATATATGACAGCTCGTACAGCTATTATTAAATATGGACTGAATCTGTGTGGCATAATCCACCTGAGCTTCTAAAGCTGTTAAAGATAAAATAAATAAAAAACTAAATATCATTTTTTTCATTTTTTGCTCCATAAAATTGGATTTTAAATTGTTTTTCTATGATTCGACAAATACTTCTACACGGCCTATATTATTATTACGACAATTTTTTCGATCTCTCTTACGAAATTCTTCTAGGCTTGAAAGTTCTATTTTTGTTAAGAGATCTAAGTGTTCTAAAAGCTTAATAGTTCCGATAGGCATTGCCCTACTGCTACCATCTAACACTTTCAACGCTATACCTAAATTTTTTCCATCTCTGTTTTTAAGCGCAATACCTCTTACAGACTCTCCGCCACCTTTTGTTACACCATTGCCTTGTAATGCCTCTATGAATTTAGTATCAAAGTGGCCTTTTCCTGCTACATTATATGGGTGAGATACCATCGCGTTATAAGCACGAACTAGCTCAGTGTATTTATCCGTAGCTAATATCTGATATAATCGCGCAATTGTTTCCAATGTAAAAAACGCTGTCGGCGCAGAACATCCATCTGTTTCCATAGGAATATCTTCAATCCCTGTATACTCTTGCAAAAGATTATAAATAGATTTCTGCACAGGATGGTCAGCATTGATATATCCTTCGGGTTTTCCAACAAGATGTTTTGCAAGTGATAACATCCCCGCATGCTTTCCGCTGCAATTATTATGAAGCGTATTAGGGTCTTTGCCTGATCGAATAAGATCATGTCTGGAAGTAATATTCGCTGGAGGATGAACCCCGCATTCATAATTATCAACAGTATACCCAAGTTTGCTTAGCATGCTTTTTGCGGTCTTGACATGAACACTTTCTCCTAAGTGAGATGCACACATAAGAGCAATCTCATCGTCAGCAAAACCAGCAGCGTCTACCGCTCCGGCTTTGATAGATGCGGCCGCCTGAAAAGGTTTTAAAGAGGACCTTATACAGGTTAGATAGTTAGAGTCTCCTGTCGAATAAATAATGGCACCCGTATCATCAACAACCGTTGCAAAAATAACGTGTATGCTTTCTGTTAAATCTCCACGGGTAACTCTGCAAAGGATTGGCATCAGGATCAGTATACAAGGTTGGATACAAACTCAAATCGGAAACCTTTTTTCTGCAATACAGGAATCTCTTTTGCAAGTACATTCAGAGTCTGAGGCTTAACATGTCCGATACCGATTGCGATACCCTTTTCTTCAGAAACATCAGCAAGCTCTAATAACTGAATCTTAATTTTTTCCTCATCTAACTCATTATCTAAAAAAATATCTCTCTTATTAGTGGGAACTCCATACTTGCGCATTGTCGTCTCTGCTAAGGAGTTATTCGTGGTTCTGCTGTCAATAAAAAATTTCTTTTTCTCTTTTATTACACCAGCAAGCAGAGTCATAACACGAGAGTCTGCAGTCCCTCTTGAGCCCTGATGATTATTTAATCCGATTGACTCCGGAAGATTATCGAATGCCTTATTAATCCGATTTTTTATTTCGTCATCTTGGAAATACGACATCAAAACATATTCCTCTTCTCCATATGTTTTACCAATATTTTCCATAGGCAGGTGAACAATAATCTCATACCCAGCATCATACGCTTTTTTGGAAAATAATTGACTGTAATCATGCCCCGGGATTATTGCATAGGTTAGTTTTCCAGGGAGCTGTAAAAATCCGTTTGAAATATGGTCATTACGATAACCAAAATCATCAATAATTAAACCTATAACACCTCTCATTGGCACCTTAGCAATTTCAACTGGTGTTTGGCTACTTGTTTGTTCTTCTAATGTATCCGGGGATATTGTTGCTGTTTCGGTCTCGAAAATGTCATTCTCCAAGTCTGTTAAATGATCTTGCTGCTTTTTTAATACAATTAGCAGTACTACAACAAAGAGCGTTAAAACATAAATCGCTAAGGTTTTATAGTCCTGCTGCATTAGGGCAACCGAAAGCTTATGCTAAAATTTTGGGGAAGACCAATATCCTGCGATCCAAAACGTATCGCATAGGTTACACCAAAACGACCATATACAAAACCAGATCCAAATGACAATGAGGTCGAATACTTCGTATTAGAAAAACCACCAAGTATCCTTATTTGTTTCCACTGAGCATAGTTCCCTATTTTTATTTTCCAGGCATCATTCAATGATGAAAACTCACTGGTTATATGAAATTTATTTTTGATATTATTTAATACTAAATCTTTAGAAACACCTGCCAATATCCTAGTTGGTAACTTCGGTTTTTCTTGATAAAACTTAGAAGCAGTACCAATATTCAATAGAGACGCACCGATTCCCCAGCCATTACTAAAAACGTTGGAATACCCAAGATCTACAGAAATGCCCGTGGAATGTTGATCATAAATAGTAAAATAAAGTGCACTAATTGTAGCCCCAATCTGACCAATAGAGGTCTTGTATGAAAGTCCAGACCCGATTGAAAATCCATAAGCGGCAAAGGTTGTGCTTGGATCATCTGATGGTCTATAATCTCTATACTCTAAATCAGTAACGCCTGCCTGTCTCAAAAAAATTTTATTATTATAGTTTCCAACTTTGTGAATATAGCTGACTCCAGACATTCTTATATCTCCATACCACTGACCTGAATTAAAATATAATGATGGAGAAGACTGGGCAGCCTCTATAAGCGCAGGGTTCACGCTAGCTGATCCCCCAAAAGAAACATGAGTCCCCATAGCGAGATCATACGCGTTTTCAGGGAATGTCAAAAACTGAGTTCCAATAGCAAACAATGCAGAGCAATAAAAAGCAAGATAAATAATAAATATTCTAAAAGTTGAACCCATAAGAAAACGTGTGTGCTAATTGTGAAGCCCAGTCCATTGAAAAAGTATAGTCTATACGCGAGTCATGGTCTTTGATCAGGTCATACTCAAGACCCCATCCAAATGCAATTCTTCCGTTTCCAAGCCCACCACGAATATAGTATAGATCCATGTAGGTATATTCAATACCTATTCTAGGTGATAGATTAACAAAAGTATCCTCTGACACTTCTTTTCCGACTCTATAGTTTGTGATAAAACCAGCGTCCGCAACTACACGTACGCTTTTGTATATAAACTTCGTTCCAAACCGATATATAGTAGGAAAGTATTCGCTGTAGATCCTTCCTTCAGCATAAAGATCCCCCGAGTCCCAATTATACATTGAGTTTAGATCTTGTATCATTAAACCAAAAGTGGTTGATTTACCTGATTTAATTAAAAAACCAATATCAAAACCAATCCCACTCCCTTTATAGGACTCATTTATCGGTAACTGATTCTGTAGAATTTTAATGTTTGCACCAAAAGAGAACCAAGGCAATATCCTTTGTGCAAAAGATATCATTAAAGCATCCTCACCTGTCTGCATCATTGTTGTTTTTTCACCAGCACTATTTCTACCTTGAATATCTGTAACGCCAGCACTGATCCAGGCAATACCCAAACCAGCAGTCGGAGGCAAAGGCGTTGCAAAACTAAGACCTGAGAGCCTTCTATCAAGAGACATGCTTGAATAGGAAAGGCCAGCCTGTCTGTTTACCAAAAATGCTGCCCATGCCGGGTTATAGAAAGTAGCAAAACCATGGTCTTTTTCTGCGGTAAAAGCGCCCCCCATCGCAATCGAACGAGCAGTGACACCAAGCCTCAAAAAACTGCCAGAAAGGCCCCCATAATCTTGAGCAAATAAGACCGTAATAAATAATATGTGTGTGTAGAAATATTTTCTCATTTTACTACGATTAATTTTGTCCAATTATCACCCGGAGACTGATTTCTTGAGCTAGAAAAATTGAGCCTAATAAAATAAACACCATTTGCCACATGGTTCCCAGTCAAATCACGACCGTCCCACTTGAGAGCTCCATAGTAAGAATTTAGATTATATATTTTTGAGTGCACTTTCTCCATAGCAAAATTAAAAATATCCAGCTTTACCTCTTTGTTTACAATGTTACCAACATGAAAACGAACATACCCATCATTATCTAGCTGATTGTGAGATAATGGTGAAAAAGGATTTGGATAAGCATAAACCTCATTCGGATCATGATCTGCCTGATAAATCTCCCATGTGCTGCCCTGAACGTCGGGAGATAAAGCTACTCCATCAGGAGTGCCAATCCAAAGCTTAGGAATTGTATCACGATCATCAATTGAGACAGCATAAACGGTGTTCGTTAGTATCTGCCTTTGGTTGAGCATGCTTTTCTCAATTGCAGGATCAAACCTGGCCCAGTTTTCACCATCTAAACTTTTCCAAAGCCCCGATTTGGTTGCTACAAACACCAATGAGTCTTTCGCATCGATATTATACACTCTCTCTCCGATAAGAGCTGTCTGCCAAGAAACGCCATCATCTCGTGAGTAGCTCAGGCCTTGCATCTCTCCTGTTTCACCAGTGCTAACAGTTGCAGCCCACACAGTTGTTTGTCCTCTCCATACTTGTTTTGCTAGCCCAACAACAAAATTTCCCGAGAGCCCGCTAGTGGGATACTTATAATGGTCCCACTCTATACAACTTAAAATCTCATACTCATTCGGGGATATTTGTGTTATCTCCTCAATTAATCTTCCTTTATTAATACCATTTGCTGTCCCAACCCAGACCCTGTCTCCATATGCTAATACAGAAAAAGCTTTATGGTTATGGTTGCCTCCATCAGCAGGGTCACGAGGATTTAGATAATAATTTTTTAGTACCGGAATCTCATCACCAGTGATACGTGATGAGGTATCTACAAATGCACTATCTTGGCAGGTAGACAAAGCGTTTTGCCAGTCCATAGGCATAGGTATGTTCTGCGGCTTCCTTAGACTAATAGATAGGTCATACCTTCGCAGCCCACCTGCCCAGCTTGCGACCCATAGATATTTACCAGAGATAGAGGCATCATAAGTAACATTTGCCTGAGGCACTGTGACCGGCAGCTGCCAGAAATAACCCTCGCCAAAAGGGACCTCTATATCTGCCTCACTATCCATCGGCTGAGGTAGATACTGCCACTGGATGGCTTTTGTGGCTTTCGTGATCCCAAACACAATTGGCTCATAGTTGGTAAAACCTTTGTCATAAGCCGAGGTATAACTTATTGAACCTGGAACAATTAAAAGCTGAACCTGCCCAGCACCAAACTCAGATACTGATTCCACAGTGAAATACAAAACTCTTGAAGAATTACTATTTCTAATTTTTATTACTGTATTTGTCTGAATACTATCTAATATGCTAATTCTGTCTGATTCGTTTACGGGGCTTAGTACCATAAAACTTCCTGTATATCCTGTGCCAGGCTGATACTCGCTGTCAAACCCGAAATAAGCGCCATTGGTAGTGTCTGTGCCTAGACTGTCCCATAAAAAACTATATTCCATGACCGTTGTTGGCGGGGTATCATACCAGGAACCAGCATCTGATGCGATCGCCAGTCCCAGCCCTATAGGAGTATCGTTATCATCTCCGGCAATTGCCACAACCAGTGAATCACTAGTTGTAGCAATAGCAGAAACGCCACCATATGGAAGTGCATTCGTAACCGCACTTGGATTGCTCAAAACATCAACTATTGAATCAGTGGTTGACTGGTAAGTAAATGCAGAATTTCCATCATGCATTGAAAGTCCTCTACCAGTACCAAACCATGTTAGTGAGTCACCCATTAACCGAATCTCTGCGACTACGTTGCTGGCAAAACCATCATCAAAATAAGACACTTCACCATCACCGGCTGGTTTTAGACTGAACCTGGTAGGCGAAGCGACCTGACCATAAGTAATAGCCAGTGATGCTAAAAGCAAAAAAATATTATTGAATAACAACTTCATGTGTAGTAGGGAGGCTGTATTCATCCTCCTTATCCTGTATAATAAACTCCCATTGAAATGTTCCTGTTTTTGTCTGATACTCCGGGTCAGTGTTTCCACTACCAAAAACGGGTATTTTAAAACTATATGTTCCATCGCTGCTAGTTATATCACCACTCGTTATATCTGGTAGATATATAATATTCTCACTGCCATCATCATACAAATAGATATAATTACCTTTGTTCATCATTGAGTCTCCCTCAACATGATAAGAGGTAAACCCGACCCACTTTATATTATCTAGCCCATCCGCATCAAAAACAGTAGCACTAACAAGGTGCAGCGATAGGGTGGCACCAGAAGACCTGGTAATCGTGTCAGGAGATGCAATACTAATTATTCTAGGAATAATATTCCCGATCTTAAAAGAAGCAGATAGTTTTTCTGTTTGCCCAACATAAACGGCTAAAATATTAATATATACGCTGCCAGAGTCATCCCCAAGGAGATTATTGATAACCGTACTATCATTCTGAAACTTTAAAGTATATATATCATCCTCTGCAATAATATCGCCGTTCATACCATTATCGTTTAAGGTCAAACTATCCGGATCATTTTCTTCTTTGGTTCCGTACCATTCAACGATCACGTTATCAAGAATTTTACCTTCTGCCTCAGGCAAAACCATGGCACTAACATAAAGCATATTCACATCCTGATGAAAATTAAACTGAGCATCAGATATATAGGCTGGTGATTCATCATCTGAGTCTTTCACAGTACACCCAAAAAAGAATAAAATCAAAATCAAAATATTTAGTTTATTAGTATGCATTCTACTTTAACACGTTAGCCACTCTATGGATTATAGAATTTACGATTATATATGTAGTCCACCATTAGCTTCCCGACCTGATGAAGACTATGTGCACTGCAATTTTCAGGTATATCATTCATTGTATGCCAATAATTTGTAAAAGAGTTTGGATATTTAAAATCAATAATGTCTATAGTAGGAATGCCTGCATACTGGTTTAAGGGGACGTGATCATCATAAAGAGCAGGCCCGACTACACCCTTAAAAGCATTGAGCTCCATATCTCTAGCTCTGTCCCACAACTTGCGAACAAGTTTTCCATGAAAATTCAGCGAGTATCTTTCTATCGGCAGCGATAGCTCTCTATCACCAACCATATCTAGTATTATACCTTCTTTTATTCCTTCAACAGGGAGATTCTTTGAAAAATAAATAGAGCCCTTACAATAGCTCTCATTATTACCAGAGATACCACTGTCTTCAGCATCAAAAAAGACTAGGTTGATGCCTATTGGCGGAGAAGAAAGTTTAAGTAATCTTGCGAGCTCAAGGAGTACTGCTACACCAGATGCCCCATCATTGGCTCCAATAATTGGCTTATCATTGTTAGCACTATTCTTATCTCTGTCTGCCCACGGTCTGGTGTCCCAGTGCGCACCTATCAGAACCTGCTCTGTACTTGAAGGATTGTATCTCGCAATTATATTCGTACCATTATAACTTCCCTCTTTTCCGTATACATCCCACGAAAATTCCTGTAGCAATAGAGTGTCGGCAAGGGCTTTAACTATCTCCGTGATATATTTTTTTGTTGCCAAGTGCCCCATAGAACCCGGGTGCCTTGGCCCAAACTCACACTGATCTACAAGGTGTTTATAGGACCTTTGTCCATCAAAAACAGGTAGCCCTGTATCACAGCTTAGATGCACGACTGAAAGAAAAGAAAATATGATAATAAAACGCATCACTATCCTGTTATCGCTATGTTAATATCAAAGCCAAAATCTCTGTCTACTTTCTCACCCATCGTCCTACTGTCACTCTCCCTATACTCATAGCGTAAACCACCAGATATTTTATTTGAAAACTGGTAGGAGATCCTTAATCCAGTTTTCCAGTTTGAAGAAAACGCACCCTCCTCAAGGTCGATTTTATCCCCAGATTTGAACTCTTTACTATCATTCATATCAAAATTTAGTGTAAAACTGACATTATT
>Ga0066850_10001120_pt1 | contig 14136 bp, 10 predicted proteins | sample ETNtaG_4_FD_67282 | JGI IMG/M metagenome (GOLD analysis project Ga0066850, IMG submission 67282) | Marine microbial and viral communities from oxygen minimum zone, Eastern Pacific Ocean - ETNP201406SV67 | ecosystem: Environmental > Aquatic > Marine > Oceanic | place: Pacific Ocean: Eastern... | reverse complement strand
AATCCTAACTGTTCTCTGAGTTCCACCCAATCCAGGATAAATTCCGATGCTAGTCTCCGGAAACCTGAGTTGTGTCCTATCAGTTCCAATCCGGTAGTCGCAGGAAAGAGCCAGTTCCAGCCCCCCTCCAAGAGCTAGACCGGTTGTTAGGGCGATGGTGGTCTTCGGACTTGATTCTATGGAATTCAACACTTTATGGCCACTAGCGGTAAATTCGTAAATTTCATCGAAGGAGTCTTCCATAATTTTGTCAACAAAGAACTTGACATCAGCACCTGCTACGAATGCCTTTCCAGCACCTTCTAAGACAATTGTTTCAACTTCTTCATTCGAATTCAATTCTTCTATTTCTATTCCTAACTGTCTCACTAACTCTACATTCAATGCGTTCATTGCTTCGGGCCTGTTAAGTCGAACCGTTGCAATGCCGTCCTTAGTTTCGACGTCGACTAAGGAGAAGATGAAGGGATTGTCGTTGTCCACATACCAGTTTGGAAGAGTAATGTTTGCCAATTTGGAATATTCGGTGGCTAAATCTCTAGCCATCGAGATTCCTATTTCATTAGCAATTTCAAATGGGCCCATTGACCACCTCAGCCCTACCTTTGCGCCACGGTCAACGTCTTCCATCGAACAAATTCCTTCTTCCACTATTTGTGATGAAATCGCAAAAATTGTTCCCAGAAGTCTATCTCGAACTATTCTCTCTACTTCTTGGTTGTAATCTACTTCAGAGTCAATTTCCCAGTCTTCGCCTGATTCAACGATTTTTCTCAAATTGGTTGGCCCTCTGAAACGATCAGTTTCCAGTTGTTCTGAAAGATAGTCAGTAGAATGGAGGGCTATTGCTGATCCTGTGAGATTCATCAAAGCAAATGGCCCTAGTCCGATTCCAAAAACTTTGCAAGCTATCGAGTCTATCTGTGAAGTGGTAGCAACTCCCTCTTCGAGCAAAAGGCATGCCTCATTTAGCCATGGTACAAAGAATCTGTTCACGACAAAACCTGGCCTGTCTTTGCAGACAATTACTACCTTTCCCAGAGTCTTGCAGTATTGAACTACAGCAGAAAGAGTTTCTTCTGAAGTTGAGCTTCCAGGAATGACTTCGATGAGTCTATTCTTTGCGGGGTGGTAGAACCAATGGAGTCCGACGAAGCTTTCTGGCCGAGTGGTTAGATTTGCCAATTCATTTACAGAAAGTGTCGATGTGTTCGTAGCAATAATGGTACTCTTCGCACAGGTCTTATCTAATCTTGAAAGGACGTCTTTCTTGATGTCAAAATCTTCGAACACCGCTTCAATGACTAGGTCCACACTAGGCGTAACATTTTCATTTCCAACAACTCCAGTAATTCGATTCTTTATTTCATCAACTTCATTTGAGTTGAAGATTCTTCGCTGTACTGCCTCTTGTAGGAAGTCATCTATTATGCCAAACCCCCGGTCTACCCATTGTTTCTCCCGATCAATCATCTGAACTTCAAAACCCTCTTGGGCGCTCTTCTGTGCTATTCCGGATCCCATGTTTCCAGCGCCAACAATTGCAATGCTCTCTATCACCTTCACGGCCCCTCGAGTGAAATCGCCTCCATATATCCAACGGAAGGTGGGATTGCAGATTTGTTGATGAGGAATCAAGAAAATATGATGCTCTTTAGTCTACTAGCATGTGCATCTGGAGACAAATCCAAGTCAGAGATTCTTTGACGTCCGGCTTTAGACCATCTTTCTCTAATTTCTAGATCGGAAGCTTGCTTCAAAGCTTTGTTCCATCCTAGTTTGTCGCCCCTAGGAATCAATCTACCGTTGATACCGTCGATTATGGTATCTCTAAATCCTCCTTCATCGACAAAAAGCGCCGGGGTTCCGACAGAAAATGCCTCGATAGGGGAAAGACCGAACGATTCAGAGTGTGCCATACTCACAATTGCCACGGCGCCCCTCATCAAGCTGACAAGCTTTGGAGAAGGCAACCTAGGAGCTACCCATAATCCGACTTCGATTGTGTTCGCATAATCCCTTAGCTTGTTTAGGGAGTCCTCATCTCCTCCGCCCACATGAGCTAGGGAGACTCCTGTCCCCCTGAGCATGGAGAGTGTCTCCCATGTTCCCTTAGCCCAAGAGGCCCGGCCAATACTGACCACGTAACCCCCATCTGGACCCACATATGGGTTAGCAGGATCTTTTGATGGGTCCGAAGGGAATTCGGCGATGTCAACGCATGGCCAAAGAACCCCTGCATTGATTCCATAAACTTCCTTTGTTCTAGTTGCTGAGAAATTAGAGTTTGCGCTTACTATGGAGTTTTTCATATCCAACAGCGACTTCATCAGTGACTGATCCCTTCTTCTAGCTCGAGAAAGTAGTTTCTCAGTTAATTTCAAATTTCTCTTTAGTGAACCGTCGATTGTCCGATGGAGTGTATCTTCATACAAGCCTCTGTGAGGCTCCAGAAGATGAAGGTGGATTCTCTGATTCTCCGGGAATAAATCAATCAGAGGCAGGCTCCCATCTCCACTGACTAAGTGTATTGCAGATGTCTTTTCCATCTCTTCCTCTATTCCATTGCACCTTGACCATGCCTTAGATGCCGTATTTCTTCCAGTATCCAAAATAGTAGAAATTGGATCTGTTGGAAGTTTCCATGATTCCGCGGGACAGATTAGTCGAATATTCTCAATCTCACAAACTTCTTCCAGCTCTGGCGTTGGATTTATTGTGGCCATAGTTACACTAAACAATCGATTTAGAGATGGAAGGACCCTGATCAAATCACGTTCAGCCCCGCCCATGGCAGAAAAGGTACCCTTTGCAACAAGGAGATTTTCCCTCACCCTGTTTCCATTCATCAATGAGCCACCACTCTTTGGTAGACTTCAAGAACTCTATCGGTAATTGTAGACCATAGGTATGATTGGGAAGCTAAAGAGCCATTTGATCCCCATTCAGATTTCTTCTCTTTGTCGGCATTAGTGACCTCCAACATTGCCTTAGCCAGAGAATAATGATCCTCCTTAGGGACTACTAGTCCGGACCCTGTTTGTTCTACTAGCTTTCCTAGTCCATTTACATCTGACATCACCACAGGAGCTCCGGAATTCATAGCCTCTAGGAGGACAGTGGGTAAGCCTTCAAATCTGGAAGGAATGACTACAGCATCTGAGTTTTCATATAGCCATCTCTTCTCAGAATCGGAAACTAAACCAAGAACTGAGACTGAATCTTTGTATTTTGCAGACTGATGACGATCGAGGAGCCAATCCCCCAACTCACCCTTACCGGCGATTGCCAAGTGAAAATCAGGTTTACTTTGATAGGAATCCATAGCATCCATCAGAACGTCGATTCCTTTCTGATTACTGAGTCTTCCAACGAATGTTATCAATGGTTTTTTCATTTTCTCTTTCATTAGATTCCCTGGTTCTAGAGATGGTTGTGAAATGGGGGAAAATCCATTTGGGATAATATCTATTCCCCCTATAACTCCTTTTTTCCTAAGTAAGCTCTCGAAATATTCGGTAAGCACAATTCTAGCATCGGATGAGTGAAGCGTCCTTCTTCCTTGAAGGATCCACCTAATTCTCTTTATTATTCTCCCAGAAAGTGAGTCTTTGATGTAATCGTTATGATATGTGGTAACAACAGGTTTTCCAAATTTCTTGGCCTTGGAAAGGGTTCTTCGAATCAGTATGGGGAGTGTGTCGTGGAGATGAACAATATCGAAATCTTCCATATTGAGGCCTTCTATGGAAACCACAGGATCAACTCCGGCTAGAACTCTGGAAGGAGGGATTCTTACCACTTCAACACCTCCTCTTTCGAAACTCGTTTCACTATGTTCTGGAACATCCGCACACCAAACTGTTACCTTGTGCCCCCTTCTAACCAACTCTCTGCCAATTTGTTCCACATGCTGATTTCCTCCCCCGACATGTGGCCAGTACCAAACATGAACGAGTAGGACATTTAGCTGGCGGGGCACTTCCATCTATCCCCGACAATACTTACTGCTTGAAAACACCTCTACTTACTAACTCAATAACGGCCTCGTTTTTATTCTGAAAGCCTACTCTCGGCACATGTTCAGACGGGCCGTACTCGTTGCTGATCAAAAGTCACCAGGTTATTGGCACAATTCCAAATATTCAATTGTAGAAGAATTGTTAGACAAGGCAAAGGTAACTCGTTGGACAAAGGCGGGAGTCATTGGAAATGTCAGGGAATCTAGAAAAATAGCTAAAGAAACTGCAACTGCGGCTTCAGATTACAATGCTGATTTATTGCACATTACCAATCAAGAATTTGCAATGTTTACTCCGAAAAATTCTGATATACCAGTGATAATTTCTGTTGACAATCTTTTTGATTTTCGACCGAGGTCAATGGATGCTGGAGATGTTATCGTTCCTCTTGGGGATAGGAATCCTTCATCGGCAAAGCTGAGGAAACTAGAGGCGATTAAAGCTGGAATAGAGAGAGCAGATTTACTTATTTGTGACTCAGAGATTACTCTTTCTGATGCGAGACTAATGTTTCCGGGGACTAAATCTGTGATGATTAGGTGTTCAATAGACACAGATTTCTGGGATCCCTCTAGAAATCCAAAAAATCCAGATCTACTAGAGGAATTTGAAGAAGGGAAGTGCTTGCTAGTCTCCGTTGGAGGGGAAGACTCAATTTGGAGAGGCAGGTTTCTCAAAAAGGTAATCGGATCTCTGCCTGAACAAGTCCTCAGCGATATCAGCATTCTCCAAATTGGAGATAGTAATTTTTCAACCGACCAAATTTCTGCAGCATATCAACATGCTGAGGCCATGTTGTATCCAGGTGTTTCGATTGGATTTCGGAACCCCCCCTTAGAAGCGATGGCTTCTGGGTGTCCAGTGGTTGCCTCGGACTTGCCCACTCACAATGAGTTTTTACCACGTGAGTGCATTCTAAATCCTACTGATGTTGATGCTTGGTGCCGTGTCATCATAGAAATACACAGAGAATGGACCAGATCAGGTGGAGTTTCGAGGTTTTCCGATGAGTCTCTAATTTCACATGCAAAGATGATTTCAAGTAGAGAAAACCATGGTAAGAAGCTGTCTGAAGCATACGAAATGGCTTCAAGTGGTGATTGAAAGGTAGATTTTTTCACTCTTCCTCGTCCGAAGAACTCCATGACAAATAATCGAACATCAATGGCAGAGTGACAATCACGAAAATAACAGAAGTCAGGTTGATCCATGTGTTTTGAGTGACTTTGTCATGTGTTCCTGATGCAAAGAGTTTGATAGCCCCTATCCAAGGTATCTCTGCCGAGGCTACTCCAACAATCCACTCTTCCTTTACCGCAAGTACGGGCTGGCCATCGGCAAATAGTCCACTTCCGCCTCCGTGGCCATTTGCTGCCGGTTGATCGATCATACAACCATTGTTATCTCCTGCAGTTAAGAATCCCTCGTGAGGAGGTTCCCAATTTTCAATTCTAAGGAAGAATTTGCCCCCATGGTAAGAAGAACATTCGTAGTCAATCTCTATAGTTACCGAATCTACATTTCTTTGATTGGTCCCCGGGATATCCCAGCCTCCGGATTCGTTTGAAATTGCCTTAAGGATCGCTCTATGAATCACTGGAGTTTGAGTTCCTCCATTCTTCTTGAAGATGATTACGTCTCCTGGCATTCCATGAGATTCGTATCCAAAATTATCGTTTTCAGAATCTGTTGCTTCGGCGAATGTCACTATTTCTGCCCTATCTGTGTCCATTACTAGAATCAAGTCTCCAGGATCAATAACACCGATCGCTCCTTCTTCATTATGCATCATTGAAGTAGACTCGATTACGACCATAGGGGGAAATTTTCCTGTAGAAAGCCACATTGAGCCGAGGATAATTACCACTAGACCAATAGCCAGCAGTGCCTCCCTGATCCACCAATTTGAGTTTTCTAATTGATTTTCAAGAGCCACTCCCATCGGGGATTGGTCTGATGATGACACCTCACTCCTCCTCAATAGAGTCGGGGTTATTCATTGACCTAGGTGCCTTTCTAGGAGGCAGGGAATCCATGGAGTATTTCTTTCCAGCTTTGATGTCAAGCATCTCAAATAATCCTTTTAATCTAGCTTGGAATACTGGTCCAAGTAGATCCGCGGCGGACTCGGCCTCTTTCCTCCTTCGGAGAACTTCTGGTCTAGATTCTAATTCAAGAACACTCTCCAGAATCTGTTTCTGTGAGAGAAAGAAGAAGAAATCTGGGGCTGCTATGAAAAGGATAGTTGTCCCCCCGATTAGTCCTAGCCAAACGAATGGGGTTAAATTCTCATTTCCATCCTGCTGGAGAGAGGTTACTCCATCCATGAAGAATAGAAATATGAAGCAATATAGAGCAAGGAAAAATGAGGAGAGTGTAATTATAGTATAGGCTCGAAAGTGATGTTCTTTCTTTGAGCGCCACCATCTCTTCAATGGATTGATTTTCTTCAAATTTCTCGCTCGGGCCATCTCTTCACCAATGTGTCCGCGGCGCTCATACGGTTAGTGCCTTTCTACTCTCAGATCTAGAGTAAATGCTCAGATGGGTTTTCCAAATGGGATTGGTCCCACAACTCATGTCGGATGCTATGGAGCTTCTCCATTCAAAGGTTAAGGACTTAGTTGCCGATAGAAAATGGAAACTTACAGCCATACAAAAAGCTTCGATACCCTCTCTGGTTGATGGACTTGATCGTCTTTTAATTGCCCCCACTGGAAGTGGTAAGACAGAGGCAGCGATCCTCCCCCTAACTTCTAGATTGCTTTCTGAAGAATGGGGTGGCCTCTCTATTCTGTACATCACCCCTCTGAGGGCCCTCAATAGGGACATTGATCGCAGACTATCAGAGATGCTCTCTTCTCTCGGCCTAGAGGTCGGAGTTAGACATGGAGACACCTCGGCGAAAGAAAGATTGAGGCAGTCAAGAAAACCTCCCAATCTACTTGTAACCACTCCAGAGACTGCCCAGATAATGTTACTTGGAAGTAGACTAAGGAAGCACTTGTCTGGTGTGAAGAGCATCATATTAGACGAGGTTCATGAGATGGCCTCTTCGGAACGAGGGTCTCAGATGCTGGTTGGACTTGAAAGAATAAAGAGTCTTAGTAATCGTCCAATCCAGATGGTGGGGCTTTCCGCTACGGTTGGAAATCCGATAGAAGTTGCAAATTGGTTCTCTAAAGATTCAGAACCAATTATTGGTTCATCTCCAAGAATTACTGATGTTCTGGTGCACCGTGAACCGGCTAGTAGGGATGATGAGCTTCTTTCTCAGGAATGGTCAGTGTCCCCTAATTCTGTCGCTGCTTTCAGAAGACTTGCATTGGAGATTGCTGAAGAATCCCCCTCTCTCGTATTTGTGAACTCTCGTAGTACAGCTGAAACAGTTTCCCAACGACTGATTAGCCTAGCTCCTAATCTAAACATAGGAGTTCATCATGGAAGTCTTGCAGCAGAAACAAGAAAGGATATGGAAAATTCTCTGCAGAAAGGGGAGCTGGACGGACTAATTTGTACGAGTAGCCTTGAGCTTGGAATTGATGTAGGCTCCGTTAGAAGAGTGCATCAGCTTCAGAGCCCTAGATCGGTTGAGCGTCTTCTGCAAAGAGTAGGGAGGGCGGAGCATAGAGTTGGTGGGGCTGGAAGAGGGAGCATCTTGGCATGGGATGTCGACGAAATTGCTGAGTGCGCTGTAATTTCTAGAAGAGCGATTGCCGGTGAGTTAGAAGGTGTCGAATGGAGGAAAAATCCCCGAATAGTTGCAGCCAATCAATTTATGCAGATGGCGATAGAAAGAACGGTGGTTCCACTAAAAATGGCGACTGAGATAATTCAGAGATGCTCGATTTTTACAGAATGGAGACACCAAGACACGTTGGATGTTCTCAGAGTTCTTAGCAGCAGGTGGATGTTGAAGCTTGTTGAAAATCCTGTATCTTCAGACCCTACGGAATGGCCAAGCAAACTTTGGAAAGAGCTTTCTCAGAGAGTAGGAGATGGTGTTCCTCAAGATAGGCCGAAATGGGATGAAGAGATTGATGAAGGCGAAAAAGAAATCTGGAAGGGTCAATTGATAGGAGTTCTTCCAAATAGCCTCAAAGAAGGTTGGTTCTCCCCTTCTGGAAGGTTGGGGAAGACTCGTTCTGAACATTTCTCAATGATTCCCGATGAGGTATCTTATAGAGTTAGGGACCTTGTTTCCAGTCGTGTAATTGGATCTGTTGACGAGGCTTTCGTTCTTTCTCTCGGAGAGGAGTCCAGAGGATTCGTGATGGCTGGAAGAACTTGGGAGGTTATTGATGCAGACCCTGATTCAGAAGAGTTGGTGGTTTCACCTATCAAAGAGCATGGTTCTGCCCCAATTTGGTCTGGAGAGCTGCCTCCAGTTCCAATGTCCATAGCAAGAGAGGTTGGGAAACTAAGAAGGGCGGTCTACAAGTCCCTATTAGTCGAAGAGTGCGAAGTTGATCTGTCCGAATATCCTCTTTCTGATGAAGCTATGAGCTACTTGGTTTCATCTGTAGTAGAACATCATGAGACTTCAGGAGCCATACCAGATGATCTAACAATTACCATTGAACAGAGGAATGATTCTGTTACTGTCAACACATGCACAGGTTCGAGGATTAATGAGACATTGGGGCACTTTTTACAAGCAATGGGTTCTCTAAAGGAGGGCAAAATGGGAAGGACTGTCATAGATCCCTATAGAGTGACTGTTCAGGTACCAGGAACGAGGGCGGGTGACATTATTGAGTGGTTGAATGGAACACCTCCTCAAGCACTAGAGTCGATTCTAAGGATGACTATTCCAAATGGCAGATCGATTCGCTGGAGGATGGTTCAAGTGGCAAAGAAGATGGGTGTCCTAAGAAAGGGAATTGACCCAAGGAAGGTGAATATTGAGGGAATGATGGAGCGATATAGGGGGACCTCAGTGGTTGAGGATTCTCTCGACAAATTATTTCATGAGAGGATGGATATTGATTCTACTACCGATCTATTAAATAAATTGCAGAATGGGTCAATAAATCTGAGATTCACCCCTCCGGGAAGGCTTGGAATGCCTGTGTCCGTGGAGAAGGATCTACTCTTGCCTTCTTGGTCCGATAAAGAGCTTCGTGAAAGAGTCGAAAGTCGACTATTAAACGAAAGAGTTGTGATGATTTGTCTCAACTGTAGAGGTAAGTCTCGAAAAAGGGTTGGAGCGATGAATGAAGAAGTGCAGGCTTGTACCTCTTGTGGCGGAGAAATGCAGGCATGTGCTGCTGAACGAATCGAGAATCTGCTAACCGAGTGGATTTCAAGTAAAGATCCCAAGATCTCCCTGAGGATGTCAAAGAATGCGGAACTAGTGCGATTTTTTGGCTTTGAGGCGGTAATGTGTCTAATGGGGAGGGGTGTTGGTGAAGACACGGCTGCCAGAATACTGAGGAGTCACAAAAGAGGGGATCGTGTCGAACTGCTCAGATCTATCCAGCAAGCTGAACTAAAGTATGCACGAACCAGAAGGTTTTGGTGATGCGGAATCAATATTTGGGACTTAGCTTTCGGATGAACAATGCTGATAGGGCTGACAGGTAGAAACGCCTCGGGTAAATCTACTCTTGTCGATTGGTTCTCAGCAAGGGGGCTTAGAAGTTTATCTTGTTCTGACTCGATACGTGATTGGCTTTCCAAAAAAGGAGTTGAGGAGACCAGGGAAGCACTAATCGAAGGAGGTAGGGAACTACGAAGGATGGGAGGACCTGGAGCCTTAGCAAAGATGCTTCTGGAAATTCTTGATGGTGAAGATGCAGTAGTGGACTCAATTAGAACTCCTGGGGAAGTAGAGGCCCTGAGAGAAAGAGGGGATTTTTTCCTTATTGAGGTCAAATCGAATGAAGATGTTCGATGGCAAAGAATGGTTGGACGGGGGAGAACAGGGGATCCGACTGAGAAAAGTGTTTTCTTGGCCCAAGAAGCTTTGGAAATTCGTGCAAAGGATGATGCGGGTCAAGCTCTTGAGAAAACGGCTGAAATGGCCGATATTAGCATTCCAAATGATGGAACGATTGAGGAACTAGAAATTAAATTGGAAGAGGTCTGGAAAGGTCTCTGCTAGGCCTCACGGACGATAATATTGGCTTCCTTCATCATCCCCATAGCAATCTCAAAATCGGACTTCCAACGATCTGGGATTTCTAGATCTTTTGGGTACACCACCTCATTAACACCAGCTTGAATGAGTGACCTAGTGCATCGTGAACATGGTGGCCAAGTTACATAGGCAGAATTGCCCTTAAGAGAAACCCCTATCCTAGCAGCATGCATAATTGCATTTTCCTCAGCATGACAAATGAGTGGATATTTTTGTTCTCTATCGCCTAGTCTTTCGGGATTATCTTCTATTCCCCTTGGAAAGCCATTGAACCCAGTAGAGCGAATCTCTCGGTCCTCACCAACTACCACGCAACCAACTTTAGTAGAAGGGTCCTTGCTCCATCCAGAAATATGTTTTGCAAGGTGTAAGAACCTACTATCCCACTTGTCACTCACAAAGCTCGTGTAAGGTACCCGGGTAATCATTCTTCGGTATGAAATATTGGAGGATGTATGGTTAGTGATTCCCAGAGATCGAGCCCTTCACGAACTATGATCTCAGAAAGGATCTTTCCAACAAGATATACGCTTCCTGTGACAAAGATGATGCAATTTTGTGATTTTGCAATTCTGGATGCTTCTTCTATAGCATCCAAATTGTCAGTTATTATTTCAAATGGAACATCCTCAAGATTGGAGATTAGCTTAGCTAGATATTTTCCAGGAACCGAAGGTTTTCTCCCACCATCAACTTCAGTAATTATCGAGTAAATCCTACCAGAAGAGTTACTTAGTGAAATTACTGAGTCTTGTAATTCTGCCTTTTGCGTCATGCCAATTACCAGAACATGTTCCCTTCCCGATAGTTTTCTGATATCTTTGGACAAGCTCTCTTCGTTGTGAGCAGCGCTGAGTATGACTTCTGTTCCTTTCCAGTAATTCTCGTCTTCCGTCCTTCCCGGCCACTTCAGCTCAGTATCTACAATTTCCCAACCTATTCTCCTCCCTATCTCTTGTGAAAATGATTTGGCTATCTCTTGGGCATCTGAATTATTTATTAGCAGCCATTCAAGATCATTTCCCGCAATAGATTCAATGGCCTCTCTAACTGTCTCTTCTTCATGGTGTAGGCACAATAATGGAATTCCTTTTCGGTAGATCCCTCCCTTTTCAAGTGCTATCTCATACAATGATTCTCCGAGCACTTCTGTGTGATCCCTTGAGATAGTTGTGATTGCACAACAATCAGCATTTACCAATATGGTGGAATCTAATCTGCCTCCCAATCCAGTCTCAACAATAGCCCTATCGATACCGGCTTCGGAGAATGCTATCATTGAAGCTAAGAATGTTGTTTCAAAATATGTCGGATAAATTTGTGGCTCAATTTGACTTGCATCTCTAATTTTTTCCAAGAAGTAATCTAGCTTCGAGGTACTGATTGGAGCCCCATCAATCCTAATTCTTTCCTCTACGGTGATGAGGTGTGGAGATGTAAAAAGCCCAATCAATTTACCATTTTTTGAACCGAGAGAAGATAGATGGGCACAAAGTGATCCTTTTCCATTTGTCCCGGCAACATGGACGCAAGGAAATCTCTTCTCCGGACTTCCGAGGCGCTTGAGCATTATGGCGCAGGATGAGATTCCTAGACTCATTCCAGCATCGATTCTCCCCTTTAGCCAATCCCTGATTTCACCTTCCCCTGTCAAGGCCATAGTTGGGTCAAGGTGAAATGTGTCTTGAAGGTCGTGGGAGTATGGCGGAAGGAGAGATGAGTCTAGTTCTGGCTTCAATTCGCGACCAATGGGTTTCAATGTTAGGAATGGCAGCAATGTTCACGATGTCCATAAGTTTTGGAATTTTTATCCAGCCATTCTACAATTATGACGACATGCGGGCCTTCGGTGCGGAAGGATCTAGCCAAGCTCAAAACATCTTTATTGAGCTTGGAATGATTTTCATCTTCACGATCCTAGTAATCTGGTTAGCAAGAAAGGGTCTAGAAGTTCTAATAAAAGCGATTATTTTTCTCGCTCTTGGTTATAGTCTATTTCTAGCAATATTACCTTTAACTGCAATCTTACTCAATTTAGTCGGGTCGGGTGACGTGGTTTTTTGGCTAATACTCACAATTGGGATCTCGTTTTCTCTAATGTTCACATTACATAGATTCCCAGAATGGTACGTGGTCAATACTATCGGAGTTCTAGTTGGTTCTGGAGTAATAACAATGATCGGAATTGCATTTGTCCCTGTTCTCGTGATTTTCTTCATGATTCTTGCGGCAATTTATGATCATTGGGCGGTAAATAAAAGCAAGCATATGCTAGAGCTAGCAGATACAATGATTGATCTGAAGCTTCCGGTATTGTTAGTAGCACCAAAGGATTCCAATTATTCATTTATTGATCAGGGGCCTGATGTGATGAGTCGTGCTGAAGAGGACGATTTGGTTCCGAGTGACGAAATCGAAGATGGCTTTGTGAATCAAAAGCCTGCAAGGAGTAGAGATGCTCTTTTCATGGGATTGGGAGATGTGATCTTTCCTGGGATTCTGGTAATTTCTTCAATCACATTCCTTCCAGAGATTGGCCCTGTTGTTTTTGACTTCTGGGGAGATCCTTCTGCTCCTGTTCATCTGGGTCCGATGATAGTTGGTTTAGGAACTCTTGTCGGAGGATTATTTGGCTACATGGCACTTATGACACAAGTAGCCAGAGGTAAGCCACAAGCAGGACTCCCACTACTCAACGGTGGAAGTATTCTGGGATATCTTATTTCTGGGGCCATAGCTCTAGGTTTGGAAAATCTGTGGCAGGACATCACATTTATGTGAATAATGCCCAATCAATTGAAAGTTGGAAGCCTTTCCACAAGTTCGATTGCGATGCTTGACATATCGATGTTCAGGAAACATGTGGAAGTTATTCGTGCTGATCATGACAGGAGAGGCCTTCCTCATGATAAGATAGACGAGGTGATTACTCTAGATGAAGACTGGAGGAAATTACAGTTTGAATCTGATCAACTCAGGAAAAGGAGGAATGAGGCAGCTAGGGGAATAGCTGAAGCGAAGAAGGCTGGAGATAGCTCCACTGTAGAACAGATTCTCAAAGAAGTTGCCGACATCGGGAAGGAGATTGATGATATGGCTGCTTTTTCGGATGAATGCCTTTCGAAGAGAGACTCTTTGAGGATGAGCATTCCAAATATTCTTCACGAAAGTGTCCCAGTAGGTGAGGACGATCAGAAGAATACCCTCCATAGCCTACATGGAGAGAAACCAGAGTTTGGCTTTCCTCCAAGAAAGCATAATGAGTTGATTGAGATAAACGGCTGGGTGGATCAAGCAAGAGGGGCTAAGGTTGCGGGAAGTCGCTTCTACTTCCTTCAAGGAGATTTGGCAAGATTGGAAATGGCTCTTCAGCAGTTTGGAGCAGATTTTCTTATTGGAAGGGGGTTCACGCTAGTTCAACCGCCGCTAATGATGAACAGAGAAGCGTATGAGGGAGTTACCGATTTGAGTGATTTTGAGACCGTAATGTATGGAATTGAGCCTGATAATTACTATCTGATTGCAACAAGTGAGCATCCATTGACCGCCATGAGGATGGATGAAGTTATTGAGCCATCTGAGTTACCCATCAGGCTTGTAGGAGTATCGCCGTGCTTCAGAAGAGAAGTCGGGGCTCATGGACTCTCAGACAGAGGAATTTGGAGAGTTCATCAGTTCACGAAAGTTGAGCAAATTGTCATCTGCGGGCCGGAAGAATCATGGGAACATCATGAAGATCTTCTGACGAATGCTGTTGATATGTGGGATATTTTGGGCCTTCACTATCGTATAGTCAACATATGTACAGGAGATATGGGGACTGTAGCTGCTAGGAAGTATGATCTAGAAGCATGGCTCCCTGGTGCAGAATCCTACAAAGAAGTTGTCTCATGCTCAAACTGTACAGATTATCAAGCAAATAGGCTAAGGATGCGATATAGAACCTCAGAAGGTAACTCGGCAGTTCACACA
>Ga0066850_10001116_pt1 | contig 14171 bp, 14 predicted proteins | sample ETNtaG_4_FD_67282 | JGI IMG/M metagenome (GOLD analysis project Ga0066850, IMG submission 67282) | Marine microbial and viral communities from oxygen minimum zone, Eastern Pacific Ocean - ETNP201406SV67 | ecosystem: Environmental > Aquatic > Marine > Oceanic | place: Pacific Ocean: Eastern... | reverse complement strand
GGCATCGGCGCGGTTACAGGAATGCTCTTTTTCTATTCCGGTTTCGGCAGTTTGGTAGGACCACCAATCGTGGGGTTCTTGGCTGATCTTTCTGGTCTCCGGATCTTGCCAGTAGGAGCAGTGTTTGTGATGGCATCGCTTGGGGCTGCCGTCCTATTGACAGCATCAACTAAACCTGTCGACTTCGGGACAGATCAGCCGATCCCAATGCCTGAAGCCAAAATGGCAGCTGGCAATGAAGCTACAACTCGCCGCCCAACAGTGTTTGAACTCGAACCAGTCTGACTAGTTGCGAGAAACTAGAGTCCTTTAAGAGGGAGCTGGGTGAAGAGGGGCGAACACATGTCGGCAGTTAGCGAAATTTTTCCAGGTATCAACATCATTGATTCTGATACCCACTGGTCGGAACCACATGATTTATGGACCAGTTTGGCACCAACTAAATACAAGGATCTGGTGCCTCAAATAAAGGAACACAATGGCCGTCGAAAATGGGTAATCAATGGTGACATACCGATAGCAGGAGATTCAGCGGTAAGCGCGATTGCGCCTGATGGCGAGAAGATGCTCGGTTTACGGTTTCTCAAGGCTGACATCGACATGGTCCACGCCGCCAGTTACGACTGTGACGCGCGCCTCGACTTAATGGATCGTATGGGCATTAGCCACGGGATCGTCTACCCCAATGTTGGTGGCTTCGGAAACCAAAATTTCCTGCGTGTCCAAGACGAAGCGCTACGGATTGCCTGCGTCGAGATCTACAACGACTGGATGAGTGATCTACAGCAGCGTTCTGGCGGGCGGATTCTCCCGATGGCTCTCGTTCCCTGGTGGGATATCGATGCCTGTGTCGCCGAAGTTGACCGGATGCAAAGAAACGGAGCTAAAGGAATTGTGATGTGCTCCAACCCTCATGACTCAGGGATGCCCAATTTCGCTCAACCCGAATGGCGTCCATTCTGGGAAATTTGCGAAGCCCTGAAGATGCCAATCAACTTCCATATTGGAGCTTCTGAGGGAGATATCAACTGGTCCGGTTCCGTTCCATACGACACCTGGTCAGGTGACGTCAAAATAAGTCTTGGAGGTGCAGCGATTTTTCTCGGTCAATTGCGCTGGATGGTGAACCTCTTGGTTAGTGATGTGCCGGAGCTTTATCCCAACCTGAATTTCGTTTCAGTCGAGTCGGGTGTTGGTTGGATTCCCTTTTTGTTAGATGCTCTCGATTACCAGTGTGGCGAAACAGCGCCTGAACATTTGGCGCACTTGTCCATGAAGCCCTCCGAGTATTTCAGACGCCAGTTCTACGGTTGTTTTTGGTTCGAATCGAAGACGCTTGCCCCTGCGGTAGAGCACATCGGGCCAGACAGGATCATGTTCGAAACCGACATTCCACATCCGACTTGCTTATATCCACATAGCGTTGAACGTGTCCGAGAAGCGATAAGTGAACTGGCGCCCGACGTGCAGAAAAAAATCCTTCAAGACAATGCCGCTGAGTTGTACGGGATCGAGGTCTAGTCCTTGATGGAGTCTGTCAGCCGGCTAACAGACGAACCAGGAAATGGGCTGGTCGAAAGTTTTCCTTTGCCAACTGACGAAGACACTCTTCTTCGGCTGTTGGAGAAAGTGTTTGAAAACTGGCAGGTAGTGCAGTTTGGGCCAATCGTGCAGGGAGCAGCCTACGAAATCAAAGCACCTTGCGCTCCGCGAATCACTGTGTTCGATGGTTATGCGACGCTGGATTTTGACCAGTGGCACATGCACATATGTATTGGGTCGACAATCGGTGACCCTTCATACCCCACCGATCCAGAAGTGGCGGCAATCCGTCCATGTCAACGAGCCGAGTTGTATCGATTACTTAAAGAAGATGGGCCGGTGTCTTGGGGGCTACGACTCTTCAACGGAGCGGACGAGCAGCTCCTGACCGTACTGTTGCCAAATCCATTCCTTGACGAGGACGAAATGCCGTGTGAACCCAATTGGGAACGGTTAGCCGTGTGGGACCAGTTGAGAGCAGAGTTCTTAAATCTCGGCCCTGACCCGTTGGATCGCAAAGGACAACGGTTCGTGCATGGCTAACTGCAAGCACATCAACCCCTCGGGAAGCTAACTTTCGCACTTATGGAAAAGCCGCTTTCAGATGTAATGGTTCTGGATTTGACCAGAGCGCTGGCGGGACCGATTTGCGGTCGGCTCCTCAGCGACCTTGGGGCACGCGTCATCAAGGTCGAACCACCAGATGGTGATTTGACGCGCCTGCTTGTACCACGAGTCGATGGTTTATCGCCTTACTTTGTTCAATACAACGCAGGTAAGGAATGCATCTCAGTAGATTTGTATTCTGATCCAGGTCGAGAACTCTTCCTTCAACTCGTTCATCACGCCGACATCGTTTTAGAAAATTACAGGCCGGGCGTCATGAACCGATTAGGGATCGATTTCGACCAATTACGAGCTGTGAACCCGAAGATCGTAATGGCTTCAGTCAGCGGTTGGGGACACGACAATTCCCGCTCAGGGCAAGGGGCATTTGCATCGGCTATCCATGCGGAGGCAGGGGTTACAGAGATGGTGGCGCGACGACGGGGAGAAGAACCAAAAAATGATCCCATGTCCCATTCAGATACCTGCACTGGGCTTCACGCGTTGGGGGCAGTCCTAGCAGCGCTCCATATGAGAGACCGCACTGGTGAAGGCCAAAAAGTCGAAGTTTCTATGGCGGAGAGCACCTTGATGGTGAACGATCTTGCAGCTATCGAAATGACAGGACTTGACCCGATGGTCGGATTTAAGGGCGGCCAAAATTGGTCACCTGTGCTGCGTATGGCGAATGGTCGTTATGTGAGCATCACAATTGACATCACCACAAATGATGGCTTCCGATACATAGCCGAGGCAATGAATCGTCCAGAACTACAGCAAGATCCTCGGTTCGCAGTTATTGAGGACCGGGTAGCGAATCGTGAGGCACTTACAGAAATTCTTGCTGAGTTTGTTGCGACCTTCGACGACGCCGCTGCGGTTGAAGCGGCCATAGGTCCGCGAGGAGTCATCGCTGCTGAAGTTCGGTCAGTTCCAGAATTAGCGGCAACTGACTGGGCGAAAGAACGAGAAGCGTTCGTTGATATCGACACTGGTCGGGGAGAAATGATTACCGTGTCTCAGTCACCGTGGCGGTTTCGCAATGCAGAGGCCGGTGTAAAGCCCCGAGTCGGCTATCGAGGACAAGACAACCGTGATGTGCTGAAAGAAGTGCTTGGGTTAAGTTCGTCCGAACTAGACGACCTCGAAAATGAAGCGATCATAAGTAGCCGTCCACCGAGGTGGGCTCGGGAATCTTCCTAGAGAATTAGATCCCAGGGATAGAAGAAAAGTCTGGATCGCGCTTCTCTACGAATGCCGCCACCGCTTCAGTATTGGCTGGGGCGCCCAAGAGTGTGGCATAAGCACCATTTTCACGTTTGTGAGCGGCCCAAGCTTCGTCAGGTCGGCCGGCTCCCATGAGCAACTCTTTTGTTGCAACTAGAGAAGGTATTGGATTAGCTGCCAATTCACCTGCGACAGCGATCGCTTCTGACATCAGACTTTCTGGTTCGCAGACCTTCCAAACAAGACCCATATCCAGGCATTCATCCGCAGAGAACCAGCGTCCCGACATGAGAACGTAAGCTGCGTTTTGCCAACCCATGCGCGTAGTAAACGTGTAGCTACTTCCAGCTTCTGGAGCCAACCCCAACTGTGGGAATGGAGTGCGAAGCCGCGCAGTAGCTGACATTAGAACCAGATCACAATGGGCCAGAAATGTCATTCCAATCCCAACTCCGAGACCATTCACAGCTGCCATCAACGGCTTCTTAAATTCGGTTAGCTGCTTCAGCATGGTTGGAAACTGATGATCTCCTCCTTCTCCAGATAGCCCATCTTGCATTTCCTGAAGATCTTGACCGGCTGAAAAGGCTCGCCCTTCTCCTGTTACAACAGCAACGGCAACCTCATTGTCAGCCTCGGCTGCCGCAAGTGCATCTCGAATTCCCCCGAATACGGCGTTGTTCATCGAGTTCAAGGCCTGTGGCCGATTGATGGTTATTACACGAACTCTGCCGAGGTCTTCGGTGATGATAACGGGGTCACTCATGGCAGCATCTTGACACGCTGAGTCGCATTTTGCATGTAAGAAATTGTGAGTGGCTTATGTGTCAACGGCCATGGGAATTAATACCATCCCAATATTGGAACCCCTCCAATGATCTGGAGATGCATTGCATTACTACTTTGATTCGTGGCGTCGCTACACCGACTTCCGAGGACGCTCGGCAAGGCCTTCTTTCTGGTGGCCAGCGCTGGCCTCAGCCATCATCCAATTTATCCTCGGGGGAATTTCAGCTTCCATTTGGAACCTCGATAGCAACGACATAGGTCCGTTGGAGGCGATTTACTTCTTCGCGTACTTATGTCCGAGCATCGCTCTTGGCGTTCGTCGCTTGCATGACGTAGGGCGTAACGGTAAATGGATGTGGCTGGTCCTCACTGGAGTTGGCGTAATCCCGATCCTGTATTGGTCTGTTCAGCCAAGCAGCCCCGAAACCAACGAATGGGGCCCACCGCCAGGAACAACGGCATAGGCGCCCCGTCGCCTAGCACTTGAATTTATGGATCCGATAAAAGATGCAGAGCCGACTATTGCAGAACTCCACGTCGGCGACGATCCGAGTGCGTGGGAACGTCTCGGCTTTCATATCGAAAATAGCCGATGTTTGATTGGCGCCACACACGTCGTTTTCACTGAAGGACGCAGGGGGATCCACTCGTGGGTCCTTCGCAACAGCTTGCCGTCACAATTCGGTCCGATACCCACCAGCTTCACCCATGACCCGGTCCCGGAACCTGCTATTGCGCATCCCAATGGGTCGGTTGCCTTTCATCACGTTGTTCTCATGGTCCCAGAGTTCGATATGGGACGAGCTGCGCTTAATGATGCGGGAGTGCGCATTGAGCAGGGTCAACCATTTGGCTCAACCGAAAATGCGATGCTTCGTTCAGCGCCGAAGATGGGAGAGATTGAATTAGAACTCATTGGTCCTGAATCTAAAGACCCATCACGCGACTGGGAATTGTGGGGACTAGTTATCGCTGTTGACGACATAGACGCAACGTCGGAGCTTCTAGGAGACTTACTTGGTCAAGTGAAACCGGCAGTTCAACCCCACCGTCGGATCGTCACCCTTAAGAAAGAAGCAGCGTTAGGCGTGGCGGTGGCATTCCTTGGTCCGGAAGAGACAGCATGAAGTCTCCGGATTGTTGCTTTAGAGGAATCTAGGCTTTTGCCTTTTGGAGGCTACCTAGTCTGTCCCGACCGCAAAGAAACTAAAGATGAAGGGGGAAAAAGATGAAAATCTTTCAACGTCTTATGCAGTTGAAGCCTGAGTGTGTTTATGAAGGGTTGGGCAAGACGACTGAGATTGTTAGCTATCTGAACTCCAACAGTGACTTGACTTGGTATGGATGGCAAGGCCTGGTGGGTATGCCTCTTGGCTCTGTTGCAGTCAGCACAAGAGCTGACAGTTGGGCTTCTCTTACAGAGAGCCAAGCAGCTTTGCTAGCTGACGAGAACTATATGGCAATGGTTAGCTCAGCAACTCAAATGATGGCTGCGCCTGCTCAAGACCACATCATGTCACCGATCGCAGGATCTGCGAATATGCCAGCGGAACCGATGGACATCCTGTTTAGCAACATAGCGAAAGCTCCGTATAGCAAGATCCCACAGGCAATGGATTGGTCTCAACGTTTCTGCGATATGGCTAATGGCCTAGCCGGGACGCCGACTGCAGGTCTGATGACTAGTCATGGGGAAGGCGGAGCAACTTTTGCTCTTCTGATGTACTACGAGTCGATAGCTCAGTATGAAGAGCGTCAACCTCCCGAAGTATTCACTATTGAGGCGCTTAACTCGCTGCAGTTGGAAGCCGATTCACTATTTGATGCAGCCAACAATTTGCAGTCAATAGCGCGTCGAATCGCCTAATTGTTGAAGTCCCAGAGATCCTCAGACCCGGTTCGTGATGGAATACGGGTATGAGGATCTCTGTTGCTTTTCCGCCTATTCCTGAAACCCCCGCCCATATCGAGCTTGCTGAACAACTTGGGTACGAAACAGCCTGGGTGTATGACACCCCAGCCCTTCAGTTAGACGTATGGATGATTCTGGCATTGGCGGCGCAACGCACCGATCGAATCAAGCTCGGTCCAGGGGTTCTGATCCCGTCTCTGCGTCACCCAATGGTGACCGCATCAGCCATAGCGACCCTGGTCGACTTAGTCGGCTCGGAGCGTGTGATCATCGGCGCTGGAACCGGGTTCACCGGTCGACGTGCAATGGGCCAAAAACCGCTCAAATGGGCCGAATTCCCGGAAATGATCGAACAAGTGCGTGCTTTATTGAGAGGTGAGACGATCATTGTTGATGGCAAGTCGGCCGCAATGCTGCACTGGGATAGCCAGGCACCAGATCGACCGATCGAAGTGCCATGGATTTTGGGTGTTAATGGCCCTAGAGGACTGAATACTGCAGCTGAAATAGGGTGCGGTGTCTTCACTTCGCGACCCCGCCCCGATGCCAACTACGAAAAACTTGATGACGTCATCTTGTTAACAAGCGGAGCGGTTATGACTGGAGATGAAACGGTTGACTCCCCGCGAGTGATCGAAACGGCAGGGCCATGGGTGAGCGTCGCCTACCACGCGTTCTTAGAACAAAACGACCAACGTTTAGAAACACTGCCCAACGCCCAACAATTCAGAGAACTCGTAGAACAAGTCCCCGAAGATGAACGTCACCTCCATGTCCACGCAGGGCACCTGACACACCTCAACGACATAGACCGTGAAGTGGTCGTCGGCGACTCGATGTTTCTTTCACCGTTCACCCTGCCCGAAGCCGAAGTCAAAGCCCGCATAGATGAACTCGAGTCACACGGCATAACAGAGATCGCCTATCAACCCATGGGCGACATAGAACGAGAAATGGAAACGTTCGCGAAAGCCGCTGGCCTCAGCTAAACCGCGAGAACCAGAGTATTGATCAGTAGACAGAAGCCCGGGGTTTGTTAACTGCGGGCTGCCTTGACTGTGTCAGCGATGGCATCAGGGTCTGGCGGTGCGCCATAAAACATCATGGTGGACCGATCGGCGAACTGGTTTCGCTCCTTGAGTTTGGCCCCAACTTCTTGAGGAGTCCCCGAAACACAGAGAAGATCAACAAGGTCATCACTAACCTTCTCCGTCATTTTCTTCCAGTCACCCTGCTTTGACAATTGGTTCAACTCGGGTTGCAGACTCTCATAACCATGAAAATCAAGAACACCCGCATAAGCAGGAGTTGAACCGTAAAACGCCAGTTGAGCCGCCGCTTTGCTACGCGCATCTTGCACTTCTGCGTCGTCGCGGCCCATGGCAACAATCGTGAGGCATGCCACCGTAATGTCCTCCGCTTCTCGACCCGCTGATTTCGCAGCGCTTCGCAACACGGGAAGCGTTTCTGCTTCCATGTGGTCAGGTGTGTGAAACGGATGAACGAAGAAGCCATCCGCTGCCTCACCAATCGCCTGAACCATCTTCGGACCAACCCCAGCGACATAAATCCGAGGTCGATCAACGTCGAGTGAACCTGGACTAAAGAACGGAGTCATCAGGGTGTGGGTATAAAATTCGCCACGGAAGTCGAGCTTTTCGCCCGTTTGAAAGTTGTCCCAAATAGCGTGGAGGGCCGAAATGTATTCCTTCATTCTGGCCGCGGGCTGCGACCAGTTTTCGCTGTAACGCTTAGTGATATGTGGCTTTATCTGAGTTCCCAGTCCCAAGATAAAGCGACCATTTGAAAGTCGCTGCAAATCCCACGCAGTGATGGCACACGTCATGGGATTACGTGCAAAAGCGACAGCTATAGCTGTGCCAAGTTGAATGTTGTCTGTTTGTTGAGCAGCCAGCGCCAATGGCAGAAAAGGATCGTGAGAGGCCTCAAAAGTCCAGGCTGCATTCAACCCCATTTGTTCAAACGTCACTGCTTCAGCAGCGCACCCGTCTGCAGAGGAAGCGGTGGTCGCGCCGTCAATTATGAATTCGGTCATCGTAATTCCTGTGAGTCAGTCGCCATACCAGTCAACACCGCCTTGCCCGTTTTGACGGGCTATCTCTGTTTGGGCCATGGTTAATTTGGCCAGTTGGTTCATGTGAACCTCGTCTGGTCCATCGGCGATCCGCATTAGTCGTCCCATGACGTACATTTCGGCAATGGGTGTGTCGCCGCTGACTCCCTTACCTCCGAAGATCTGCATGGCTCGTTCAGCTACGTCATGAGCGAGTTTCGGTCCAACAATTTTCACCATAGAAATGTAATCACGTGCGCCCTTAGCTCCAGATCTGTCCATTTCGGCGGCCGCCTTAAGCACCAACAGTCGAGCTTGTTCGATAGAACAACGTGCTCGAGCGATGTCTTGGCGAACTGAAGAGAAGTCTCTGAGTTTGCTGCCGAAAGCTTCTCGTTGTTCAGCTCGGGTGCACATAAGATCGAGCATTCTTTGCGCCATCCCGACGTTGGTCATTGCATATTGGAAACGGCCAGGTCCTAGCCGACCCTGAGCTATTTCGAAGCCCCGCCCCTCGCCTAAAATGATGTTGTCTACCGGTACGCGGACGTCGTGATACGCGAGTTCGCCATGACCTGCGGGGGAATGGAAGTTACCGAACACAGATAATGGGCGAACGATTTCTAGCCCAGGAGTGTCCTTAGGGACTATGACCATGGAGTGTCGCTGATGTCGAGGGTTGTCCGGGTTTGAAACACCCATCGTGATAACGAATTCACAGAGCGGGTGGTAAATATTGCTACTCCACCACTTACGACCGTTGAGGACGTAGTGATCACCGTCACGATCTATCTGCAGCTCCATGTTCGTAGCGTCAGAAGATGCGACCTGAGGTTCGGTCATGCCGTAGGTGGACCGTATACGCCCTTCCATCAAAGGCCTTAGCCACTGGTCCTGCTGCTCCGGCGTCCCATATTTTGCGAGTACCTCCATGTTCCCTCGATCGGGGGCTGAACAGTTGAATACTTCAAATGACCATGGGACCCGACCCATGACTTCCGCCAGGGGCGCGAACTCTAAATTTGTGAAACCCGGGCTCCATTCGCTGTACTCAGCAGGCAAGAACCAGTTCCAAATGCCGGCATCTTGCGCTTTGTTTTTCAAACTCTCAACAACTGGGGGTTGTTGCCACATGTTGGCCGGATCTTCAATGAACGCGTGATGCTCGGCTTCTGCTGGATAGACGTGTTCTTGCATGAACGCTTCGAGCTTCTCTTTGTGCTCAATTGTTTTTTCGTTGTAGTCAAAATCCACTTTCAAACTCCCCTTTGAGTTGGATCACTGAACCGAATAATTCCACAAGAAGGTGGGTCTATGCATAGCGAATGGACTCAGATCAGAGATCGGCTATGGTGTGGATCCGTTCAGAAGGGCTGAGGAGATTCCGTGGAAGACGACAATTCTCTGGTTCCAGCAATGATCGCTGTGTTTCTCGGCATCGGTGGAGCGATAGCCGGCGTAGCAGTGGTTCTGGTAACTGTTTTGGTGTTGATCTAACCACTACCTTCCTAAAAGCTTTAACCCACTACAAGCCCAGGTCGGGCATGTCTTGGACCACGCTTCCCGACCATGATGGCTGCCGCTTTTCAATAAAATGCATAACACCTTCAGCCGCATCTGGTTGGCTTCCGAGCCACGGAATAAGGCGCAGTTCCTTACGGAAAGTCTCGTCAATTTCTGGACGTAAATTTTCCCACATCATTTTTTTTGTCACAGCTACTGACACCGGGGCTGTGTTAGCAGCAACATCTCGCGCCCAGTTCAGAGCTGTTTCCAACACTTGATCAGTTGGGAGCGCCTGCGCCGCTAAGCCAATTTGCTCAGCTTCTGTACCTGAAAAGAATCGACCGGACATCAAAAGATCGCTAGCTACTTGTAAGCCGACCATCCGAGTCAACAACTTGGTCGAACCCAATTCTGGGGCGATACCTCTTCGCACAAATGCGAACTGAAGTTTTGCGTCTTGGGCTACGAACCGCACGTCGCATGTGAGCGGGAAAGTGAGACCGACCCCGACCGCATGGCCATTTATTGCAGCAACAACGGGTTTTGATACATCCCAAGGCATTGTTGTTGGGGTGCCTTGCTCGTGGGGGTTGGCATCAGGTTTGTCGGCAAAGGTGTCCTCACCTTCCGAAAGATCTTGTCCGGCACAGAATGCTCGCCCCGACCCCGTTATGACCACGGCGCGCACTCGGTCATCTATTTCAGCATCGGAGAGCACCGAACCAATCTCGGCGGCCATCTTGGTGTTCCAGGCATTGAGACGTTCCGGCCGGTTCAACGTCAGAAGAGCAACGCCTTGGTCAACTTCGTAGAGGATTGATTCATAGGTCATTACCGCAGAGTAGTTGTGCGAAGCTTGTTCCTGACGAGGAAAGAGAGTCCCGTGGCATTAGCCGATAGGCATTTCGAAGTACTTGAAACCAACGGAGTCAGGCTGCGTTGTGTCGTAGAAGGCGATGGTCCTCTCATCATCTTGATGCACGGCTGGCCGCAATGCTGGTACTTGTGGCGTCACCAAATCGACCCGCTCATCGCTCAAGGGTGGAAAGTATGTGTACCCGACCAACGCGGCTATGGGTATAGCGATTGCCCACCGAATGTTGATGACTATCGCATTCGTGACTTGGCGGCAGATATTGATGGCTTGGCAACGGCACTTGGATATGACGAGTACGCATTGATGATCCACGACTGGGGAGCGCTCGTGGGCTGGAATGTGGCCCTGTTGTATCCCGAACGTGTCCGCGCCGTTGTCGGTATGTCGGTGCCCTATGGACGGAACTTAGATCCAGCCTGGTGCACTCAGGAGTTTTGGGGAGACAACTTCTTTTATTGGGCGTTTTTCTGCGAAAACGTAGGAGGAGCTGAAGCTCATTTCGAGGAGGATATTCGCAAGTCACTGCATACTGTGCATATGTCAGCGTCAGGCGATTCTGGTCCGTCTGTGGATCAACAGGGAAAGAAAACAATGCTTGAAGCAGCTCCCGCGCCTCCAGCAGAACTTCCGGGTTGGATGACAGACGAAGATCTTGACTATTACGTTGATGCCTATACGGAGTCAGGTTTTCGTGGTGGTCTGAATTGGTATCGGAATATCCCTTATTTCTTAACTGATACAGCTGAACTCGACGGACGAAAGATCAGTCAACCTTCAATCTTTATTACCGGATCCGAAGACCCGGTGCGGCGGATGACCGGCGGCAGGACAGGAGCTGAACTGTTCGAAGATTTACGTTCGGTGCACGTAATTGAAGGGCCTGGACATTGGGTGCAACTTGAAGCAGTGGAAGAAACGAACCAACTCCTGCTCGAATTCTTGGCCGAGTTTGTATGAAGTCTCGTTAGCGGATAGAGCTTCGGCCTGCCAAACTCTCCAACATGAGTGAACCAATCATGAGCCACAGCGAATCAATCGAAATCAACGCCGCTCCGGAGACAGTCTGGTCGTTAGTGACAGATATGGAACGTTACGGCGAGTGGAGTTCTGAAAACACTGGGGGTTACTGGCGAAAAAATGAGGAAGGAATTCCAGGTACGGGCGCAGTAGGCGATGAATTCGTTGGCATCAATCGTCGTGGTGAGGATGAATGGAAGGCGCTGGTTGAGATTATCGACCGCGAAGAGAATCAGACCTTCGCCTTTGTCACAGGTGGCACCGCGATGAACCTCATTCATTGGCGTTATGACCTAGAACCTAATGATTCCGGCACGACATTGACCGAATCATGGGCATTGATGAACCTGTCTCCTTTGATGATTGAACATGGTGACGAGGAAGTGCAATTTCGAGCTGCCAATGCGAGAGAGAGCATAACTGCAACTCTTCAAGGTATGAAGGCGGCAGCCGAGAGCTGATTTAGTGAAGACTCGTGGCCCGTTCATAGTGGCCTGCCTGGGTGGGTTGCTCAGCGGCCTTGATACATCGGTAAACATCGCGTTCCCGGCTATCACTGCGGCCTTCGCAATTGATGTTTCTCAGATCCAATGGGTTGTTGTTAGCTTCGTTCTGACCTACTCAGTTTTGTTGCTTCCCGCAGGGCGCCTAGGGGACAGGTACGGCCATGGTCGGATAATGCTTGTTGGGATAGTTGCCCAAGGAGTTACCTTCGCAGCTTGTGGTCTAGCCCCATCATTTGCTTTGTTTCTCCTGGCTCGGGTCAGCCAAGGCGCAGCGATGGCGCTCATCATAGGCACGGCTCCTGCCTTAGTAACGCTTTCGGTGACTGAGGAACGTCAACCGAGAGCCTTAGGCATTTATTCGATGCTCAGCGCGAGCGGCTTAGCGATAGGGGCGCCATTCGGGGGATTGTTGCTCCAAAAATGGGACTGGCCGTCTGTCTACTTTTTTCGGATCCCCTATATGGGTGTTCTCCTAGTAACCGCACTGATTGCAGGTCTACATAAACAGACGCAGAGCAGGGGCCGACAACCTCTTGACCTCGTTGGGGCTGTGACGTTTGCTGTCGGATTGGGTTTGACTCTCTTCGTTGCCAGTCGTGGGCTGGCATGGGGTTGGGTGACACCGCGGACACTCATCTTGGGGTCCTTGGCATTAGTGACGCTGATTGTGTTTTGTTTCGTTGAGAACAGGGCAACACTCCCGTTGGTAGATCTCTCTCTTTTCAGACGACCGGGCTTCGGGCGAGCAAATTTGTTGAACGCCCTAGCTAACGCATCGATGTTTAGCGTCTTTTTTCTTGGCCCCTATCTTCTCGTAGATATCAGAGGACATGGACCAATATCGGGTGGACTAATCCTCGGAATCGCGCCAACTAGCACAGCGTTATCTGCATGGGCTGCCGGTCGGATGATTGAGCGGTTCGGCCTTTTGAGACTCACTCGATTCGGCCTGGCTTGCCTTGGTATCGGTCTGTTGCTGTTCAGCAGAACTGACTCGAACAGTTCGTTGGTGTCGCTCATCGTTGTGTTGGGGTTGGTTGGAGTGGGTCTTGGAAGCTTTCAAGTTCCCAACATGAGTTTTGTCATGGCCTCTATTTCTCGCTCACAACAGGGTGTCGCAGGTGGGATGACTCAGATGGTTCGAGCTGCAGGTCTCGTAGCCGGCCTTGCTGTTTGGAACACAGCCTTTGTTGGTTTTCGCGATCGACGATCGGCAAATCTAAATATCGAAGATGTGACATCACCGGAGGTCTTTGTGCCTACCTTCGCTGAAGTTGTGGGCATGTCAGGTTTGCTAGCGCTACTTGGCTTGGTACTGACGATTGGAGTCAGGTTCGATAATCGGATTATGCCTGAGCTTCGCGACGAGAAGTGAACGTGTTTACACCTACGAGCTCGCGAATTTCAGCTGATGGCTCTACTGTGCCGGCATCCAATGGGGTGCCGGTGCTGTCGGCGATGCGCGTCATCATGTAGAAGTTCGCCGAAACTGCGACTGCATCGATTAGAACATCTGCTCCCGCAGCCTCAATCACATCATCCTTCAGAGATGCCAGTTGTTTGCCGTCTTCTTCGAATATGGCTTCACACAAGCGAGATAACAAGGCTCCATGCTCAACCCCGCCATCACCGGATTCTGAGTCACCCACGGCTTCGAAACTGACTTGAGCGTCTTGATTCGTTCCACTCAGACTGAGCAGCATCGCGTGGCTAGTAGTTCAGTAAAAACATTCATTGAGTTTTGATGTACGCGCCGCTATTAATTCAACCTGTAGGCGGCTAAGCGAATTTTGGTTCGAGACAAGGTCGGAAAGTAGGTCACCTAAACGTACGTACTGAACTGAAGACAAAAGACTCAATGATTCGTTTTCGAACGGCACAGCGCTCAGTGCCTTCAAAACATTGGGACCTTTGATTTTTGCGGTGGGTACCCAATGAGAGGTGACTTGCAAAGAAACGCCACTGGTCTTCGCTGGCTCAGAAACAGACGGTTCTGGAAGCTCAACTCGGTCCAAATTCAGTGCATCAGCAAACCGATCAACAGCATTTGCTTGAGCCACTACCGCCACCAACTCTACGTAAGCCTCGGCGTGGACACCCCGACCCAAAATGGAA
>Ga0066850_10001115_pt1 | contig 14175 bp, 10 predicted proteins | sample ETNtaG_4_FD_67282 | JGI IMG/M metagenome (GOLD analysis project Ga0066850, IMG submission 67282) | Marine microbial and viral communities from oxygen minimum zone, Eastern Pacific Ocean - ETNP201406SV67 | ecosystem: Environmental > Aquatic > Marine > Oceanic | place: Pacific Ocean: Eastern... | reverse complement strand
ATCGGTATCTGGAAAATGCACGCCAATATCCCCCAAACCCATAGCACCGAATAACGCATCACATAATGCATGTATAACCACATCAGCATCCGAATGGCCATCAAGACCTTTTGAATAAGGAATAGTTACGCCACCCAGAATTAAAGGTCTGCCCTCTACAAGGTGATGAGCATCGTATCCATGTCCAATTCGCATTTTACGTTTCTTTCCCAAGAAATAATTCTAAATGTTTAAGATCGCTTATATGAGTTATTTTAATATTGTCACGATGCCCCTGAATAAGCATAGGTTTATAATTTGATAACTCCATCGCCATTGCCTCATCTGTTACAGTAATATTTTCATTCATTGTTTTTTCAATTGCAGTTAAAAGTTTTCTATATTTAAACATCTGTGGTGTCTGTGCATGCCAAATAAATTCTCTGTCGACGGTTTCTTCTATTTCATTTTCTTTATTTGCCTTTTTCATTGTCTCAAAACAGGGTAACGCCAATACTCCACCAACATCATGGCAATTTAGAACACTAATAAATTGGTCTATTATTGATTTTGTTATGCAAGGTCTTACAGCGTCATGAACTAGAACCCAATCATTATTATCAACTCTATCTTTCAAACCACATAAACCATTATAAACAGATTCACATCGTTCAGTGCCGCCGATTACTGTTATTATTTTTGCATTTCTCGATATTGGTAATGTTGGCCAATAATGATCTGACTTTGAAATTGCAACGCAAATACTTTCGATATCGTTACGATCAATAAAGTTTTCTATAGTATGTTCAATAATTGTTTTCCCACAAACAGAGATATATTGCTTGGGTATATCGCTCCCCATACGCTGTCCAATTCCAGCAGCTGGGATTACTACCCAATACCTATTACTTTTTGGCATATATCTTAATTCGAATTAGATTGTTGGTCTGCATTATCAATGATTTGATAAAAGGTTTCGCCGTCCTTAATCATTCCCATCTCACTACGCGCAATTTCCTCAATAGCTTCGTGACCCTGCTTAAGATCAAAGACCTCTGCTGTTAACGAAAGATTACGTTCTTTAAGATTCTCATTCTCATTTTTTACTTTTTCAATTTCGTCTTTAAGAAGATTCACTTCAACTAAACTACCATTGCCAGTCCACAAACGATACTGCAATAAAAGTAGTAAAAATACTATTATGACAGTTAGTAATTTCATTGGCGTATCCTAGTTAAATAACGTCACACACTTATGATAAGTTATAAAATACATTTTTTCCGGGATACATTGCTTTCCCATCTAATTCATCTTCTATTTTCATTAGACGATTATATTTTGCTACACGATCTGAACGCGATAACGAACCTGTTTTTATCTGTCCAGTCGAAGTTGCAACAGCAAGATCAGAGATTGTTGTATCTTCCGTCTCCCCAGAACGATGTGAAATAACAGCTGTGTAACCAACTTCTTTGGCCATATTAATTGCATTAAGGGTTTCTGTAAGAGTTCCTATTTGATTCACTTTTATTAAAATTGAGTTACCAATGCCTTCTTCGATACCTTTACTAAGTATTGATGTATTAGTAACAAAAAGATCATCGCCAACTAATTGGATATTTTTACCAAGAGTTTCTGTTAATAATTTCCATCCTTCCCAATCATCCTCAGCCATACCATCTTCCATTGTTATAATTGGATACTTTTCAAACCATGGTGTTAAGTATTGTAAAAATTCTTGTGAATCCAGTTTTAAATTTTCTGACTCAAGAGTATAAATTCCATCTTTATAAAATTCAGAACTTGCTACATCCAAGCCCAATAAAATATCTTCTCCTGCAATATAACCAGCTTTTGTAATCGCTTCTAAAATTACTTCAATTGCTTCTTCGTTCGATGATAAGTTAGGTGCAAATCCGCCTTCATCGCCAACCGTAGTCCCTAAATCTCGTTTTAATAATACAGATTTAAGTGAATGAAATATTTCTGTTCCATACCTCACGGCCTCCCTCATACTTGTAGCCCCTACTGGCAATATCATAAATTCTTGAAGATCGACACTATTATCTGCGTGTGCGCCCCCATTAATAATATTCATCATAGGTACGGGCATTTTAAATGGACCATTGCCACCTAAATATTTATAAAAAGGAAGATTGTTTTCATTTGCTGCTGCGTGAGCTGTTGCCATAGAGACTGCGAGAATTGAATTTGCGCCAAGATTTTCTTTGTTTGAGGTACCATCTAAGTCAATCATCGCTTGGTCTATGACTGCTTGTTCCGACACCTCTTTTCCAAATAAAGAAGGAGCGATTAATTTTTGAATGTTATTAACTGCAGTAAGAACGCCCTTCCCCATAAATCTCGAATCATCCATATCACGTAATTCCAATGCCTCACGAATACCTGTTGAAGCGCCAGATGGGACCATTGCACTCCCGGTAGCACCGCTTTCAGTATAGACCTCAGCTTCGATTGTTGGGTTACCTCTCGAATCTAAAACTTCACGGGCAATAATTTTATTGATAACCGACACTTATAAAATCTCCAAACACTAAATTACTTAGTTAATGTTTTTGTTGCTTGATCAATTCCTTTTAATGTTTCTAAAAGTGTTTTCATTTTCTTTAGAGGCCATGAATTAGGCCCATCGCTTAATGCTTTTTCCGGGTTTGGGTGCGTCTCCATAAATAAACCAGATATACCAACAGCAATCGCAGCACGAGCAAGTGCAGGAACAAATTCACGCTGTCCATCTGAAACTTTTCCACCGCCGCCTGGCATTTGAACAGAATGAGTTGCATCAAATACTACAGGGGCTCCAGTTTCTTTCATGACAACGAGCGAACGCATGTCTGAAATGAGATAATTATATCCAAAAGAAGCGCCACGTTCACAAACCATAATTTTATCATTACCGGTAGCACGAGCTTTAGCAACAACATGTGTCATATCCCAAGGAGCAAGAAATTGGCCCTTTTTTATATTTACGGGCAATCCTGTTTTAGCAACGGCTCCTATAAAATTAGTTTGTCGGCACAAAAAAGCGGGGGTTTGGAGCACATCAACAACATCTGAAACTTCATTAAGTGGTGTATCTTCATGAACATCAGTTAGAACTGGTACGCCAACTTTTTCTTTCACATCGGATAATATTTTTAAACCTTTTTCAATTCCCGGTCCTCGATAACTATCATGCGAACTACGATTAGCTTTATCAAACGAAGATTTATATATAAAGGGAATCTCCAATTGAGAAGTAAGTTCTTTTAATTGCCCAGCAACATCTATCGATAATTGCTCACTTTCAATAACACACGGTCCAGCAATTAAAAAAAATGGATACTCAGAACCAACCTCGAAATTACATAGCAGCATTTTTAGGAACCCTTAAGTCAGACTCTTTGTATTTCAAAGCCGCCTCTATAAAACTTGTAAATAGTGGGTGGCCATCTCGAGGCGTCGAAGTAAATTCTGGATGAAACTGACAGCCGACAAACCAAGGATGTTTTGGAATTTCAATAATCTCAACTAATTCTTCATCAACTGAATATCCGGCGATGCTCACCCCCACTGATTCAAGCTTCTCTTTATATTTATTGTTAAATTCATAACGATGGCGATGCCTCTCAACAATATTATCGCTTTTATATAAATCCCTTACTAAACTTCCTTCGATAAGTTTGCAATCTTGTCCGCCTAGTCGCATCGTGCCGCCTAAATCAGAACCTTTACTGCGTTTTTCTTGCGTGCCTTTTGCGTCCTGCCATTCCGTAATTAATGCAATAACGGGATGACCTGTATTTTTATTGAACTCAGTACTATCAGAATCTTCAAGTCCAGCAAGATTTCGAGCTATCTCAATTACGGCAACTTGCATACCAAGACATATACCTAAATAAGGTAATCCATTTTCTCTGGCATATTTTACGGTGCTTATCTTTCCTTCAATGCCACGATTACCAAATCCACCCGGAACCAAAATTGCATCAACATTCTGTAAACATTCAGATCCATTTTTCTCAATCTCTTCTGAATCAATATATACAATGTTTATTTTTGTTCGAGTTTTTATTCCCGCATGTATTAGGGCTTCGGAAAGCGATTTATAAGAATCAGCTAATCCAATATATTTACCAACCATAGCTATATTGACTTCATTATCAGAGTTATCAATTGCATCAACAACATTATGCCATTCAATTAAATTGGCTTGCGGTAAATCTAAATTAAATTTTTTAATAACAATCTCATCAAGATTTTGTTCATGTAAAACTTTTGGAATTTTATAAATACTATCTACATCAATTGCTGAAATAATCGCAGACTCTTCAACATTAGTGAATAATGCTATTTTCTTTTTTTCATTTTCCGGAATGATTTGATCAGTACGACAAATAAGGCAATCGGGTTGTATGCCGATAGACCGTAGTTCTTTAACTGAATGTTGAGTTGGTTTTGTTTTAATTTCACCAACAGCAGAAATATAGGGAACCAAAGTTAGATGTATAAATAACGTTCTCTCAGGGCCCAATTCAATTCGTAATTGTCTGATCGCTTCGAGAAAAGGTTGTGATTCAATATCGCCTACCGTACCACCAATTTCAACCATCGCAATATCTGAATTACTAGCGCCTTCCTTAATGCAGCGCTTTATTTCATCGGTAATATGTGGAATTACCTGTACTGTAGCGCCCAGATAATCCCCGCGCCTTTCCTTTTGAATAACATTTTGATAAATAAGTCCGGTCGTAAAATTATTCTTTTTGCGCATCTTTGTTCGAACAAAACGTTCGTAATGGCCAAGATCGAGATCGGTTTCAGTGCCATCTTCTGTGACATAAACCTCGCCATGCTGAAATGGGCTCATTGTTCCCGGGTCAACATTAATATAAGGGTCAAGCTTTAAGAGTGTTACACCTAATCCTCGAGCTTCAAGAATCGCCCCAAGAGACGCCGATGTAATACCTTTCCCAAGCGAGGAAACTACCCCTCCAGTAATAAATATATATCGCGTCATGGAACCATACCATTAAAAAGAGAAATTTTAGGGGGTAATGATTTGCTCGGCCCAGAAGAGCCGACTTTTCGGGTAAAAAGTATCCTAAATAGTTTCATATTCAGGGATATCAATACTATCAGAATTGTATAGAGGATACCATCACAGAAGAGATTCTTGCTGCCTAAGTAAAATAACTACGTTAGAAATATTAATTTTTTCTTTCATTTGGTCGAAAGTTATTAGTGAATCTGATAGCAAAACGTTAAAATAACACTAAAACTTCACTACTTAAAATATAAAATTAATTGGTGGATAGGATATCTTTGTATTTTATTAATAAGATAACTTTTTGTATTTTCTGATATTTTTAGGAGAGGCGAAATGTCTGATATTGAAATTGCTCAAAAAGCGAAAATGAAACGTATTGTTGACTTAGCTAATGAACAGTATGGGATTGAGAGCGAGTACCTTGAGCCATACGGTCACTACAAGGCTAAATTATCCCTGGATTACATCGATAGTTTAAAAAGTAAACCTAATGGCAAATTAATTCTAACGACAGCAATCAGTCCTACACCCGCAGGCGAAGGCAAGACAACTACAACAGTTGGCCTTGGTGATGCGATGAATCGCATTGGCAAAAAAACAATGATTTGCTTACGTGAGCCATCGCTTGGTCCGTGCTTTGGCGTTAAAGGTGGTGCTGCAGGAGGGGGTTACGCACAAGTTGTTCCTATGGAAGACATCAATTTACATTTCACTGGTGATTTCCATGCGATAACATCAGCGCATAATCTCCTTTCCGCTATGGTTGATAATCATATTAATCATGGTAATACATTAAATCTCGATCCCCGTTTGATTGCATGGAAGCGTGTACTTGATATGAATGATCGTGCCTTGCGTAAAATAATTAATTCCTTGGGTGGAGTGGCAAATGGTTTTCCAAGAGAAGATGGTTTTGATATAACTGTGGCATCAGAAGTAATGGCTATTTTCTGCCTTGCAACCTCACTTGATAATTTAAAAGAACGTCTAGGTAGTATTGTTGTTGGTTACACGAGAGGCGACCGAAAGCCAGTTCATGCACGCGAACTAAATGCAAATGGTGCGATGGCTGCGCTTTTAAAGGATGCTATTAAACCAAATTTTGTTCAAACATTGGAAAACAACTTAGCAATTGTGCACGGCGGTCCTTTTGCAAATATAGCGCATGGTTGTAATAGTGTTTCAGCAACACAAGCGGCATTAAAACTAGCTGACTATGTTATTACTGAAGCAGGTTTTGGTGCTGATTTGGGCGCAGAAAAGTTTTTTGATATTAAATGCAGAAAAGCTGGTCTTGAGCCAAGTGCTGTTGTTCTTGTCGCCACTATTCGCGCACTCAAATATCATGGCGGTGTAGATAAGGATCAACTGAATAGTGAAAACCTCAAAGCTCTTGAAAAGGGCATGGTTAATCTCGAAAGACATTTTAATAATATGCAAAATAACTTTGGGCTTCCATGCATCATTTGTATCAATCATTTTGTAAATGATACTGATGCCGAAGTTGAATTACTTAAATCAAAAGCTGAATCCATGGGCGCTATGGTTGTAATATCAAAACACTGGGCAGATGGAGGAGCAGGGGCTGAAGATTTAGCAAAAACGGTAGTAGAGATTGTTGACGGCCACTCTGGTAAACATAAATACGTATATGAAGACAATGATCCTCTATGGGGAAAAATTGAGGCTATTGCTACAAAAATCTATGGTGCAAGCGGGATCACAGCGCCGCCAAATGTACGCGCACAAATAGATAAATTAAATGAAGATTATGGAAGTTATCCAGTTTGTATTGCGAAGACTCAAATGTCTTTTTCAGCTGATCCCTCTGTTCGAGGAGCGCCAAGCGGGCACACTGTAGCAATCACAGAGGCAAGACTTGCAAGTGGTGCGGGATTCATTGTTGTGATTGCAGGAAACATGATGACAATGCCAGGATTGCCTAAAATACCCGCTGCTGAAAAAATTGATGTCGATGGTGATGGTAAAATCGTTGGCCTTTTTTAATAACAATAAAAAAACCATAAAAAGGATGCTATGCATCCTTTTTTATTAGGTTTTGATAAAATTACCTCTTACCATAGAGAAATATAAACCGGGAATACATAGCATTGCTGCAATAGTAAAAATTATGCGAATTGCATTTTCTAAAGCCACATAGTTTTCTTGATTAATTTCAACAGAACCAATAATTAATGCAAAAATTAATGTTACTAACACCATGCTACTCATCTGACCAAGGATACGCATGGTTGCCATTGCACCAGTTGCACTCCCATAGAATTTCTTTTCGACCGACCCCATAATTGCATTTACATTCGGTGGTGAAAATAAACCAAATCCGAGTCCAGTTATGAAAAGAGAAAGAAGTAGATAATTTAACTCTGATTCGATTTTTAAATTAGACAACATAATTAAACCACAACATGTAATCCCCATTCCAATTGTAGACAAGTACTTAGGTTCAAATTTATCTGATAATCTACCGGCTATAGGTGAAAAAATAGCCATTGTCATTGGTTGGCACATCATTATCAGGCCAGCTGATGTAGCAGATAATTCTTTCAAATATTGTAAATAAAGACTCACCTGAACAACATTGGCAAAAGTTGCAGTATAAATTATTAAAGATGCCAAGCAAGAAAACGTAAAAACACGATTAGTAAAAAACAAAGTAGTATCAAAGATAGGATGTTTGTGTTTGTGCTCAAACAAAAAGAAAAATGTAAATCCAAAAAATGAAAACAAAATAAGAATAAAACTTAGAGATGATGGTAAGTAAGAAACTCCAAGACAAATAATTAATATTGATAGCATGTAAAGAATTGCGCCAAATAAATCAAAGCTCCCTCGTTCGTCAGAAGACCATTCATCTTTTACATATAAGACACCTATCGTCAAAGCTATTAACGCAAGCGGTATATGCACCACGAAGCTCGCACGCCAACCATACAAATCAACTATATATCCGCCTATTAGTGGTCCTGTGGTTAAACCAAAATAAATTGCAGAAACTGTTAATCCAATTACATAACCTCGCTTAGCTGGAGGAAAAACGGATGAAATTATTGCCACCTGAGTTGCATATAACATCGCAGCACTTACGCCTTGTAAAAAACGAGCCGCAATTAACGAACTTCCACTATCTACTGATGCGGCTATTAATGATGTTACTATGACGCTGCTTATTCCTATTAAAAATATTTTTTTTCTTCCAACCATATCGGCGATGCGTCCAAAAATTAATACGAACATAGCGCTTGCCATAAGATAAACCATCGGGATCCAACTCAATAACACTGCATTCATTGATAAATCATTAGCAATAGAAGGAAGTGCAACGTTAACAGCAGATAACATTAATGGGGTTGTAAACGCACTCAGCAAAATCATAGTAAGTGTGATGCGTTGCATAGGATTTTCTAAGATTAAAGCTTTCATGTTTATAAGAGTATTTTATGATACTGTTCATTTCAACTAAACAAAAATAATAATGACTGCTCATAATTACTTATGAACCAATTTGAACAATTCTGGTTGCTTGCGGTTGACTTGTTCTGGGGGTTACCGCTCGTAATCTTCATTATTACCACTGGAATATATTTTTCCTATATATCTGGCCTAAGACCATTAACTGGTTTTTTTCATGCTTTCTCTATTCTTTTTGGAAAATATGATGGCAAAGGTTCTCCAGGTGAGGTGTCTCATTTTCAAGCATTGACGGTTGCGCTTTCAGGAACAATTGGGATGGGGAATATTGCCGGGGTCGCTATTGCAATTAACATGGGTGGCGCTGGAGCAGTATTCTGGATGTGGATTGCTGGTCTATTTGGCATGATGATTAAATTCTTTACGTGCACACTTTCTTGTTTATATCGAAAACGGGATGAAGAAGGTACAGAACAAGGCGGCCCTATGTATTTTATAGAATGCGGTCTAGGGGCTCATTTCAAGCCACTTGCAATATTGTTCGCCCTGGGTGGCTTAATAGGTTGTATCCCTATGTTTCAAGTCAATCAACTTTCATCATTTATACATAGTGAATTTTCAATTCTGCCAATATATACGGGCATCGTTTGCCTAATAATTATTGGCATTGTAATACTAGGGGGTGTGAAACGGGTCGGTTCTGTTACAGCTAGAATTGTTCCTTTTATGTTTCTCACCTATGTGCTTAGTAGTTTTATCGTAATCACTATCAATTTTAATGAAGTTCCAAAAGTCTTAGTTGATATTATCAATTCAGCATTTGGAATGAACGCTATCAGTGGGGGAGCAACCGGTTTAGTTTTTAAAGAAATTCTCGTTACCGGAATTAAACGCGCCATTTTTTCAAATGAAGCTGGGGTCGGTACTGAAGCAATGGCCCATGGTGCTGCGAAAACTAAAGAGCCGGTGCGGGAAGGCTTAGTAGCGATGCTCGGACCATTTATTGATACTCATATTGTCTGTACGTGCACAGCCCTGGTTATATTAACATCAGGAATCTACACATCTGAAAGCGGTATTGTGATGACTGCCATGTCTTTTAATCAGGCACTTCCTAATATTGGTAACATTATTGTCTATTTAGTTTTTTCATTATTTGCAATTTCAACAATGATTACCTATTCCTATTATAGTCTTAAATGCGCGCGTTATTTATTTGGCAAAAAGATTGGAGATAAATACATTTATATTTACTTGGTAATTATACCGTTGAGCACTATATGGACTCAGTCAACAATCATTAATATTATTGATACTATGTTTGCTTTAATGATTTTACCAACATTACTATCAACAACGCTATTAGCAAAAACAGTGCTTAGTGAAATGAATAGCTACTTCGATAAACTTAAATAATCATAGTGACTATTACTAATTATTTGGAGTTAATCAATTACACGGATATATTCATCTTTAGCTTCACGACTAGTGCCGACTAACAACCGGTGAACACCGTTCCTATCCTGTTCTACAAAACCAGCTGCCTCAATCTTCTCCCCCTTTCTTGCTTGACCGGTATACGTTGCTGTATAAGAGACAATTTCTTTAATTGTATTATGATTAATTAAATATCTAGCTGGGAAATCATAAACATAAGTATCGTTTGTTACGATTGATGTAATTTCATCTTTACTAATCTTTTTATAGGGTCCGCTCTCTTTATATTTCTCATCTTTCTTTGGAATAGTACTAATATCAATCTTACTATTTCCAAATATGAATTTATTAAATTTTCTTTTCTCATGATTGTAAAATTCATTAAAACTCAACGCGCAATCACGACGTTCATATGCGTCTTTCCACATCGCTTGGGTTAATGAATTAATCCCAGCTTTATCTAAAGAATTTTTTATATACTTTCGTATTTTTAAGAATTGCTCACGTCCATAAATAATGATATCAACATCTGAATTTTCATTATGTATATCTAACATTATCGACCCAGTAATACCCATATAATCTTTCTTAAAACCCGCAGCTAATAGAGCATTAATGATACCAATTGCATCACTCTGTTTATTATCTGGTAACTCCGCACCCAGCAATCGTGTAATTGTTTGCTCAGGATAATATATTTCTTTTATTAAATTAATTGGAATACCATGTAATACAATATCAGCATAATAACTATCAAACTGAAACTCAGGGTAGATGTCTCTAATAATTTTTGCCGCTTTTTTTGTGGTAAGTTTATGTGTACCTGTATTATCTTTCATATAACGCAGAAAAGTTAATGCGTGATTATCTTCTTGATATTCGTTTACGACAGCAAAAAATAATTTACTATTAATGCCAATAAAATCTTTTGGTCTAATTTTCATAATCTAATTTATTCTGTTTTATCAAAAAAACTATATTAAGCTTGCTGTAATTAAAAAAAAGATACCTCAATTAAGATTAATAAAGCATAATATAACCAAATATATTGTAGCCGGATAGTTCATTGCAAATAATAATTAGATTGATTTTAGTGTTGTGTCTTGTAGTGGCAGGACTCTATGGTTTTCTGTACTTCAAAACTAAGACATTCGTTGACCAGGCAATTTCTTATGCATCGCCCTATATATCAATAACATATAAGGGAATTAGTAATCCCATGGATGGATCAATAGCTCTTAAAGGGGTCACAATGCGTCCTAAATTTTCCTCGCGAATGGATAGCGGTGAAGTGTACATTCGCTCGATAGAATTTAGGCTAAATAGTGTACTAGATTTTATATTTTTAAAGGGAAAGATACAAAAAGCAACTAAAGAAAATCAAAATCTATTTGCAATAGCTCCAAAAATACAAATGAAACTCGATCATGTTAGAAGTGAGACAAAACAATTCTCAGAATGGTGGGGAGAAGGAGAGGATGGTTATTTAGATCGTATAATAGCCCGCGCACGAGCACAGGGTTGTGGCGATACTAAATCCATTGACTTTGCCAAATTCATTCCAAAATTAGGTTATGAAACAATTGAATACAGCGTGATCCTTGATTATGAATATGACAAATATGCTTCTGTAATAGATTTGGAAAATGAATGGACCATTCATGATTTGACATCTTTTTCTTTAAAAGGATCGATATCCAATGTTACTTCAATTGCAGACTTTCAAGATCCATCAAATTTACTGACAAAAGTTTATTTTGTTCACCAAGACCTTGGCTACAATAAAGGGTGGATTGATTTTTGTGCCAAAGAAAGTGGTATTAAAGCAGATAATTACATTAACCACCATATGAAACATTTAAAAAGTTTTCTTTCTAAAGCAAATGTTATCTTCAGTGATGAACTTTACAATGCCTACAAAGCTAGCCTGAACCAAGCAAAAGTGACTTTCAAATTTATGCCTGAAAGTATCAACTCTGCCCTCCAAATAGTCGATCGATACAAACCAAGTAGTTGGCCGGCAGTCCTAAATATGACAGTTAAGGTTGATGGTAAGGAAATTAACGACTTATCAATGAACTGGAATAGAGATACTGTTGTAAAAGACTTATTAGAAGTTAAATCTCATGATGAAAAAACGAAGCAACAAATCCTAAATGAAACTAACTCGCCAAAAAAGAAAAAAACAAAGAAAAACAAAAGATCCTATATTGAGGTGTCAATTCATGAACTTAAAAATTATGTTAATTCATACGTAAAAATAACATTAAAATCGGGCAAAAAGTTTAAAGGATTAATTGTAGGAGATGAAGAAAATAGCATCACACTAAGAGTTAGAACTCGAGGAGGAAATATGGAGATGCAAATGAATTATGAAAAAATTAAAAAAGCATCAGTCTACAAATAATTTCACATCACTTTAGCCTGTCCAGCCTAATCCTGACGAAATACAATTTATCGATAATAATAAAGGTATTAAATCATCGGAACTATCTCTCTTATTCTTCTGACGAAATTCTTTAATTAATTTAATTTGCTCTAAACCTGCTTGATGTAAAACTGGGGATCGACGATTTAATTTTCGACTAAACTTCTTAAAACGCTGACATAATTTTTCTTCGCCAGTAATTTTTAAAATTATATCTTTTGTTAGATTATATTCGTCGAAAATCATGCCGTAAATGTTTTCTCTTATAACCTCATCCTCGACAAGATTTGAATATGATTTACAAATTTCGAAATCAATAAGTGATAATGTTTTTTCAGTCTCATCAATAATAAGACGAAATAAACGCGAATCAGTAAACATTTTTTTAACCAATCTCTCTCCTTCATCGCCATGTTGACCAATAAATTCCCTTATAGCAGTACCAACACCATACCACCCAGGAATAAGATGTCTGTTTTGTGTCCATGCAAATACCCAGGGTATAGCCCTAAGGTCATTTAATGATTTCGCGCCTGTTCTCCTAGCAGGTCTCGACCCAATATTCATTTTTGCAAGTTCTTCTACTGGACTAGCAGCAGTGTAATAATCGACTAGACCATCAGATTCAGCTAATTCCCGATATTTCTTAAATGCTAAACTCGATAATGATTCCATTGCATTATCAAAATCTGGTTTTGGCATTAATTGTTCTTCATTTAATGATCTTAAAGTATGTTGAAAAACACTCGCGGCGAGTAATTCCATTTGATATTGCGCAGTACCTTCATTCGCATATTTCGATGAGACAACCTCGCCCTGTTCAGTAATACGCATTTGACCATGTATGGAGCCTGCAGGTTGAGCTGCGATAGCAATGCCGGTCGGTGCACCACCACGACTCACTGAGCCTCCGCGGCCATGAAAAAAAGAAATGGGAATACCCGCTTCCTCACCGATTTTAGTTAAACTTACTTGTGCTTTAGTTAACTCCCAATTGGCGGTTAAATAACCACCATCTTTATTCGAGTCAGAATAACCAATCATGACTTCTTGAATGCCAGTTTTTTGCTTAACTGTTCTCTTTATAACTGGAATCGTCAGTAACTCCTCCATTATATTTGGAGCTTGTTTTAAGTCTTCAATGGTTTCAAATAACGGGACGATGAGTAAACGACAAAATTCTTGATTATTATTCTCAGAAAAAATACCTGAAATTCTCGCTAAAAAATAAACACCTAATATATCACTAACGGATTGCGTCATACTTAAAATGAAATTTCCAAATGCCTCACTATCAAGTACATCCATCATTTGGGCAACCATCTGGAAAAGACCTAATGTAGAAGAAGATAATTCATCAAGATTTGAAAATGTTGGTAGTACGTCTAATGGTTTTTCAAGTTCTTCAAGCAACCACATTTTCCATTCTTCGCTATTTGGTAATGGAGGTTTTTCCTCGGTTTTCATGGCGGTCCAAATTGCCGATAAGGTATGATTAACTGCTCCCGAATTTTCTCGCAAATCAAGACGCACTGTACAAAACCGAAATGACTCTGCCTCCTGCAATAGTGGGCCCACTAATAAATTAGATAATTGCTCACAATCAGAATCAATTAGTCCTTCAAAAAGTTTTCTCAGATCCAGGATAAAGTCATCTGCACTAAGATATCGAATAGCACTATAATGCCCTTCTTCTTCGCTTTCTAACGTACCGCGTAATTTAATTAAGATACAACTTAGAAATTGACGAAAAATTTCTCCTGGATTCCTTATTGAAATTGATTCAAGCTCATCAATATCCTTAAGTATAATTTCAAGATTTTTTTCGAATTTTTTTGATAATTTTATACTA
>Ga0066850_10001112_pt1 | contig 14193 bp, 10 predicted proteins | sample ETNtaG_4_FD_67282 | JGI IMG/M metagenome (GOLD analysis project Ga0066850, IMG submission 67282) | Marine microbial and viral communities from oxygen minimum zone, Eastern Pacific Ocean - ETNP201406SV67 | ecosystem: Environmental > Aquatic > Marine > Oceanic | place: Pacific Ocean: Eastern... | reverse complement strand
CAATACGCCTTCAAATGAATCTGTAAACAACGATGGTTGCAGTCTGTCACAAATCGATAGTGACAATGATGGTGTCAATGATGCAGAGGATGCATTCCCTAACGATCCGAATGAAGTCTCGGACATCGATGGTGATGGAACTGGAGATGTGGCGGACTTCTATCCTGAAGACGCAACGCGTTCCTCTGAGGAAGGTAGCATCGCCATGCCATTCTGGATTGCATTGATTATTATTGCATTCATCAGCATCGGTGGCATCGCAGTCTTCCTCATGCGTCGAATGAGCGGTTCTGAACAGGATTCATTCGCAGGTGGATTCAACATGGAACCACAACCAGCAGAGGACATCTATGCCATGGCAGGTGTGGGTAGTGATGTTTACACAGATACACCAAGTAATCTGAATGCCGAAGTGATTGAAGTGATGAATGAACCAGAATTTTTGCAGGCACCTGCACATGCCACAACCAATGAGTATGGACAACGAACATGGGCAGATGAGGTAGGAACATCGTGGTGTCAGGATCCAGATGGAAGCCTCAAGCGATTCGATACTGAAAGTGGAGCCTGGGTCCCCCACCAGTGAATCAAATACTGATTGACCAACGACCTCGAGGTCTTGCGATTACTTGAGATGGACCCGGGTGGACACCTTCGCCTTTGGATGATGCGATATTTCGCGGAAGATTTGACAAATGTTCGCTGGACGTCCCGTTCCACATTGTGGGGAGTGTTGCCTGAACCGAATGAATTACTCAAACTTCCAATCGAAACTAGATTGCGGCTGGTACGATTGATTGGGGCATTATGCAATTTGAGAAAGGGATTGGACGTACCACTTTCAGTTCGCAGTTTCGCTGAGGCCGCTCTCATCGGTGCGAGTGGGCGGGCCCTCCTAATTCTCGACCTTTGGGTTGCTGGTGAGTTGATGCCCACGTGGCTTGAAGCGCGATGTATTCAGAGTCAGAGGCATTTGTATCGACGCATATCTACAGCCTTACTACCAGCACGAGAGGGGGTTGATGGATTGTGGTTGTTGGACCTCCCCTCACCCTTCCTTCCGTTTGCTGTGGCCGAGCATCGTATGATGTTTGGAGCGAGGAATTGGTTGGTACATTCTGGCGGAGATAGATTGTGCCCTGGCATTTGGACGTGGACAATCGATTCATCCGGAAGAGGTGAGGTGCTGCGACGAAGTCAGGCCAGTTTCACGCCCTTTGAATGCGCCTGCGCACACCGTGATGCATTTGAACCGGCCACGGGTGGCGTGACATGATGGACGTCTGCATCATCCTCGGTTCTCGCTCAGATTTGCCTGTGGCCAATAAGGCAACAAAGATTCTTGATGACTTTGGTGTCGAGTATGAACTGCGGGTCGCAAGCGCACATCGTGCCCCCAAATATTTGGAAGGAATCATTGATGCTGCACTCGAAAACAACTGCCAGGTTTTCATTGGAATGGCTGGTGTTGCAGCAGCCTTGCCCGGAGTCATTGCAGCAATGACTGTTCAACCAGTCATCGGTGTACCCGTGGGTGGAAAGGTACCCCTAGACTCGCTTCTCTCAATTGTACAAATGCCCCCTGGTATGCCTGTGGCAACCGTAGGGGTTGACCGAGGCGACAATGCCGCGGTCCTTGCAGTTCAAATCTTGGCGTGTGGAGATTCAGACCTAGCCAAAGCCTTCACAATATACCGCGAAGAAATGACGAACAAGGTCATTGCCGACGACGAATTAACGCAGTCGGAAGGTGCCTGAGATGGACGCTCAGATGCTCATCAATGAAGGCGTTGCAATTCTCAAAGACAAAATCGACGATGTCGCAATCATTGCCTGCAGTGGTGGAATTGATTCAACTGTAGCTGCCGTAATGGCGAATAATGCAGTTGGCGACATGTTACACTGTGTCTATGTGGACACTGGATTCATGCGCAAGGGTGAAACTGAAGAAGTTCAAGAGATGCTTACTGACTTGGGACTCAACCTGAAAGTGGTTGATGCAAGTGAGCGCTTCTTCAAGCACCTAGAAGGTGTGACTGAACCCGAAGCGAAACGCAAGGTAATAGGTGAACAATTCATTCGTGTATTCGAAGAAGAACAGGCATCTTGTGGGGCCAAGTACCTCGTTCAAGGAACCATTGCACCAGATTGGATTGAATCTGGTGGTGGTGAGCGTGATGTCATCAAGAGTCATCACAATGTAGGAGGGTTGCCAGATGATGTCGACCTGACAATCGTTGAACCATTGCGTGACTTCTACAAGGATGAAGTTCGCAACATGGCAGCGCTGATGGAGATCCCAAGTAGCAATCGACAACCGTTTCCTGGACCTGGACTTGCCGTCCGTGTTTTGGGTGACCTCACACGAGAAAGGACCGAAGCATGCAGAGAAGCATGTGCCATTGTCGAGGAAGAATTTGAAACCGCAGCAGAAGCTGGGGAAATGGAAATCCCATGGCAATATTTTGCCGCATTGCTCCCAGTAAGCAGCGTTGGTGTCCATGGAGATGCCCGAGTTTATGGGGAGACTATTGTTGTCAGAGCAGTTCGCAGTATTGACGGGATGTCGGCACGTTACTCTGAGATCCCGCACAGTATTCTGCAAAAAATCAGCACGCGAATTACCAACACGCTCAAGGGCCATGTCAATCGAGTAGTCTATGACATCACTCACAAACCGCCAGGCACGATTGAATGGGAGTAATCACTCCTCTTCTTCCCATTCTGGAATAAGATTGGATGGCCATTCCGAAACGGCAGGTGACACGGGAGGCGACCCGATTAAATCTCGAATTGAGGCGACATTGGGTACGTCAGAGAAAATTGGGCCCAATCGAGAAAATGTGGTTCTTTGACCAATCGTAGGGCCCACAAAAGGATCTAGGATAGTGCCACTTGGATGTACCAAATGAATCGCGATGAAATCTTGATTGTCTTCTCGAATGCCAAATAAAACCAATTCTAAGTGTGATTCCCCCATCTCTCCTGCACTGATTTTTCGTCTGGCAAGTGGACGGCGCGCCCATCGTTTAGATTCTGAAGACCAAGCAGAGTCAATGGTGGAAAGCCCAATGTCAACGTGGGCAATCGGTAGCAGCCACCTCCCCATCGGCCAAGCCAATAAAGTGGCGTTTCGAACAAGGTGAGAAAACCAAAGGGGAACTGAAATGACCAAGGCTAGGATTGAGAGATAGCCCACTGGTTCATTGTCAATCACCCAAACTAATACACATAGAAGAACTGATTCAATTCGGACTAAATTCCACATCAACATCTTTGCTGGAGAACCTTCAATTTGATTTAGAGAAATCAGTGTTGCCCCAAGCCAAAGTAACACAAAGGAACCAACCAAAAGGCCGATTGAGATGCGGGTCTGAATTCCGATTCCATGTCCAAATGCTTCTAGAAAAAGCGGGATTATTCCTGCAGCGAGTAAGAATACCGACCATGCTGCTGGAAATAGGAAAGGAACAAGTCCCGGTTTCAAACGCTGTCTTCTCCAACCGTTCCATGTCTCTGGAGCATTGACTTCATGGGGTAATCTAGCAGGGATTCCACCTGAACCGAACCACTTTGCTTCACCAAGAAGAAAGTGGTTTGCAGGTGTCGCCATGACACCACGGGGACGCACATACCGCATCAATTCGCCGCTGCACTCTGCCCGAAGTGTCAAAACACTGCGGTGACCACGCAGTGTCGGTGCGACCATGCTAAAGCGAGGCCTTCCTCTACTCGTATTGGCAGTATTGCTACTAAGTTACGTTCCTAGTTCGATTGCTTGTGAAACTGAAGTCGCGCGACTAGGAGAACAATCTCCAACTGGAATATCTCCAAACAAGGATGATTCAATTCGTGAAACCGTTCGGATATCAAAAATCGGACAAGAGACGGCTCGCTTCATGTTGTGGGAGGTATTGATGGGTGCTAATTACACCGAGGAATATATCGCAGGTAAAATCGATGAAGCAATGATTGAAGCTGGTTCCAATCCAAATTGGAACTCCTTTGATACAATTGTAGCAAGTGGTGCAAATGGGGCCATTCCTCATGGAGACCCCGACAACAATGGTGCTGGTCCAAAGCAAGTCATGCCTGGTGATGTTGTCGTTGTCGATTTGGGAGCACGCGTGAATGATTGGGTCAGTGACATTACACGAACTTATGTCGTTGGAGAAACTGACAATTTTACGATAATTGATTCTTACATGGCCGTATATGATGCACAGAATCTGACGTTCCCTGTGCTTGAATCAGGCACACCTGCATGGGTACCAGACGACATTGCTCGCACCCATATCATTGAACGAGGATACGGTGATTTGTTTATTCATTCTCTTGGACATGGATTTGGAGTCTGCGTCCACGAACCACCGTTGCTATCTAGTGGGTCAGATGACCCACTGTTTGGACTGAAGTATAACCAACAACCGCTGATGGTTTGGGACGCGATAACAATCGAACCTGGGATCTATCATGACGGTTGGTTCGGAATTCGAATTGAGGATGATTTCCTCATCAATGGAGATGGGGCTGAGTTCATTTCCGAGGACATTCCAAGAGATTTAGATTGGTTTATGATCCTACCAGAGGATTATGAAAATACTACAGCAGAACCCATAGAAGAGGAGGGGACTTTCCTCGGAATGCCTGCAGTCGGAATCATCGAGTCGTTGATGCTATGTTCAGTTGTGGCTGTACTTGTTCGCCATCGAAACGAAAACGACAATTCCTCTCATTCCTCTTCTCCAATCTCTGAAGAACAGGTTGAGACACCCATTAGTGAATAAGTTGGGCAACTTCCCGACGATGCTGTAGCGATTAACCAAATGGCCATTCCAATGGCGAAATAATGGAAATACTGCTCAACACTACCCAAGTTTCCTGTTAATTCGACAACAGCGAGAACGCCACCACTTAGAGCACGAATTATACGGTCAGAAGAACCAACGTTTCTTGTTAACATCTAAATCCACACTTCATTTGTCATCGATAGGATGACGGAGAATCAAATTTCGTGCAGCCCACACTTCGTCAACCCGCTTCACAGGAGTGTCGTGAGGGGCTGTTTTGACGAGTTCGGGGTCTTCGGCCAGGATTCGAAGGAAGTCAGAAGCAAATTGATCAATCGCTTCTTTACTTTCAGTTTCAGTAGGTTCAAGCATCAAACACTCGGGTACAATCATTGGGAAATACAGTGTAGGTGCCATGTACCCATAATCCAGTAGTCGCTTTGCAACATCTTTGCCCGTCACTCCAGTAGCATCCTTAAGGGGAGACATATTGAGTGTGAATTCGTGTTTCACAATGTCTGTAGGTGCACCATCAATTGGCATGGCATGAATACCATCGAGGACTTGTTTGGACGGGTTCATGATTTGATGACGGAGATAATTGGCATTCAATACTGCATGTTCACTCATCTTCTCTAATTCTCGACCATAGCGTCGATAGAAGGCCCAAGCACGTACTGTTGCTCCGGCGTTTCCATGCCATTGCTGAACCTTTCCAATAGATTTGGGGGGGGTGTACCAATCGAACCAGACTTCGCCTTCTTCATCTTCATCAGCAACAACAAGTGGTGCTGGAATATAGTCGGATAGATGATCCTTCACACCGATTGGACCTGCGCCAGGCCCACCGCCGCCGTGAGGCTGACTGAAGGTTTTGTGAAGGTTGTAATGAACCGCATCAAAGCCCATGAGACCAGGGTTGGTTTTTCCGAGAATTGCATTGAAATTTGCACCATCATAATACATCTGACCGCCAGCCTGATGAACGATTTCAGCAGCTTCGGAAATCTCAGGTTCAAAGATGCCCAATGTACTGGGATTGGTCACCATCATGGCGGCTGTATCGTCACCAACTACTGCTCGTAATGCACCCAAGTCTAGGCGACCATTGTCTAGTGAGGGAATCTCGATAATTTCGTAACCACACATTGCAGCACTTGCAGGATTTGTACCATGAGCACTATCCGGAACAATGACCTTGTCACGCTGTGATTGACCAATATCTCGATGATATTCTTGGATACAACGCATTGCTGTGAACTCTCCTTGGGCACCAGCCACAGGTTGTAGAGTGACTGCATCCATTCCCGCACAGTGTTCAAGCATCTCTTGCATCTCATGGAAGATTGCCATCAAACCTTGCAAGTGTGATGCAGGGGCCAAAGCGTGAATATCATTCATTCCAGGCATCTGAACGATTCGCTCATTGACACGTGGATTGTGTTTCATTGTACAGGAACCTAGAGGATAAAATCCAGAATCAATTCCATGGCTTCTGGTTGAAAGCCATGTAAAGTGACGGACCAGTTCAGGTTCAGATGCACGTGGCCAACGAGGTAAATCCCTTCGCTGTAGTTCAGGGGGAATTGAGTATCCATCAGAGATAGGGGCGGGTTGAGCATAACCTGCCCCTTCAGAACCATTGAATTCGAATAAATCACTCATTGGTAACCCTCCAACCAATCTTGGATTCCTTCAACCAATTCATCAATGTCTTCTGCATCAATTTGATCAGTGGCACAGACAAGTAGTTCTTGTTCCCGTTCAGGCCACCATCGTGAGAGGTCAAAGCCCCCGGTAATATCACATTCCTCATCAAGGAACGAAAGTAAATCTGCAGTTGGTTTTGGGAGGCGGATTGCGAATTCGTTGAAATGGGAGCCATTTGGGTGGACTGCCTCAATGCCATTAATGGATAGAAGAGCCGTCTTTGTCGCTGCACAAGCACCAGCATTGCGTTTTGCAAGTGTTTGCAATCCGTCAGGGCCTAACAATGACATGTGCATGGCACCCATCAAAGCGATGAGGGTTTCATTTGAGCAAATGTTTGAAGTTGCTCGATGTCGTCGAATGTGCTGTTCACGAGTACTGAGTGTGAGCGTGAAAGCACGCTCGCCATCAGAATCCATGGACAAGCCAACAATTCGACCTGGCATTTGACGAATGTAGGCCTGAGTACATGCAAAGATGCCGTAAATTGGACCGCCCCCCGTGGGGCCAATTCCAAAGGGTTGACCTTCACCCACTACAATGTCAGCACCGTATTCACCAGGAGGAGTGACCAATCCTAGGGATACAGGTTGAACTCCCACGATGAGAGCAGTCTCATCTCCAATGATTGACTTCAATTTACACAAGCCAGTGTCGAGTAGACCCAATGCATTGGGTTGCTCTACATAAACAGCAGATGCACCTTGGGCTTCAGCCGCTGCAGTAAGATCTAGCATCCCATCATCATCATGAGGAATTTTTTTGATGACTATTTCTGCACCTTGTGTGTAATTTTGGATAACAGACATACGATCGGGCGGGAGGAGTTCAGACACATATATTGTCGATTTTTGGGTTGCTTTACGATCATGAATCCGAACTGCACAAGTCAATGCTTCTGCAGCTGAAGTGCTCGCATCGTACATTGAAACATTGGACACGGGAAGAGCAACCAACTCTGAAATCAATGTTTGAAATTCCCACATTGCCTGTAGGATTCCTTGGCTGACTTCGGGTTGGTAGGGGGTATAGGCCGTCAGAAATTCTCCCCGTGTGGCCAACATTGGAACCATGGTTGGAACAAAGTTGCTGTAGAGGCCAGCGCCAAGGAAAGATGGGCGACTATCTACCGAGATGTTCATATCCAACAACATACGGGCTTCTCGAAGAATCTCTTCCTCGGTTTGAGGCGGAGGTAAATCGAGTGGAGTCACTCTTCGAACATGTTCAGGAATATCTGAAAATAAATCATCCATGGAAGACATTCCCATGGCTGAAAGCATCTCATCTTCTCGTCCAAGATTAGGGAGTTGGTCGACCAAATTCTCACCACCGAGCGCCCCGTAGGGGCGCATTTCCACTCCCGCCTGTCATCTATCGGCACTTCAAGGTTGGCGGAGGAAGTAGTGGATTTTCAAGATGAAATGTGCCGTCAACATCATACCCTATGAGTGGGAAGCAATTGACGGGCGAGTATATGCGAGTCGGCATCAGTGGGGACGATGATTTTGTCCAACCATACCTAGAAGCCGCTCTAGGCGATGACCTCGTACGAATTCCATCTGAAATATTACATGAGAATTTGCAGGTAGATGCCCTTCTTGCTTCCTGCGATGCGGTCGTTCTGATGAATGCCCACCCACCGCAATCGGGAGGTGGTCGTGATGATCGAGCTGCACTGTTGGCAATGAGAGATGCGGCGAGGCCAATTCTAGAAGCGGTTGAACGACATGGTAGCCTACACATAATTCTCATCGGAACTCTGCGCGTCCATCCTCAAGTAACACCAGAAGAGCCATTCTACTCCAGTCAAGCATCATTGGCCCCTAGAGACATTGCTGCTGAAGGTCAACTTTGGGTTGAAGAAAGAGCGATTGAACACGCGACTGAAGAGTCGCCTGTGACTGTACTTCGATGTTCCAATGTACAGGGTTCACGACTTGATTCCGATGAAGGAAATGGAATCCTTTTCCAATTTGCTCGCGACTCAATATTTGGTTGGCTCAGTGTACCAGGTGATGGTACGCAAATGAAAGATTTCGTCCATGTTACAGACGTTGTTGAAATCGTAATGCATGTTTTACAGAATCCACCACCCACCCGTGAAACCCTGTGTATCGGAACCGGTGAGGGTGCTACAATGACTGATATTGCAACAATCTATCAGGAGAGGACGGGGTGCGACCCACAGTTTGGCAATGATGAATCACACGAAGTGTGGGGTATTGTTGACGCATGGGAAATAGAACAACGATGCGGATTCCGCCCTTCGGTGACTCCCGCAGAAATGATTGACGAGGCGCTAGAAAGCGCAGGTGTCTAATCAATTAATGCGGATGAACGAAGAATTCGCCTGCATTTGCCAGTTGGAACCATCGGGTGCGTTGTAGATAGTTTCACCCATCGCCCCAGTGGAGTAACTTCCACCCCCTGGTAGTTGAGTGTAATCAGACACCATCTGAGGTGAAGCAGAAATTACTGGGCTTGCAGCAAAATCAGTAGGAGTTGTCATTGATTGATCCCAAGAACCTTCAAACGAGTCCCCACTGTCTTTTCGACGCAATGAAATTGCAATTAACGCAATGCATCCAATTAACAAAACAGAACCAAGGATTATCCAAACCATGTTTTTCTGCAACACTGCGCTTGTATCGCCAAGATTGACGCGTTCATCAAACGAGCAGCCGACGTAATCCCCTTCTGTTTGGACCTCTTCATTGAGTGGAGTTTCCGGGCATGCATCAATGTCTGACATTACACCATCAGCATCCTCATCACGTTGACTGGCTGAACAACCAACTGCATCCACGACAGGTTGATCCGCAGGGGTATCTGGACAAATATCGAGATACAGGCGGACCCCATCACCATCAGAATCATCATCACCATACCAACATCCGAATGAATCGACATTGCCAAATCCAGTATTGCTACCGACTGTAGATCCGTTAGAAGTTGAGGGACATTGATCATTTCCGTCAGGATGAACCAAATCTCCAGTTACGCCATCGAGGTCAATATCATATTCTGAGAAATGGCAACCATCCACTTGGGTTTGAGTCTTGAATTGAGTGGGTGTATTTGGACAAGAATCAATGTACAACAATTTTCCATCCTCATCGAAGTCAGATTCACCTGGCCAACATCCAATATTATCAACCTCAAATCCGTGAGACTCATTGTAAGTCTCACGAATGAGTGGGCTAGGAGTGCTTTGGCAGTTGTCTAGATGGTCCCAAACAGTGTCTTGATCTGAATCCTGTTGTGTGAACCATCCACATCCAGTCACATCAATATCTTCACCCAGTGGTGTGTTTTCGCACTGATCTAATCCGTCAGGAACGGTGTCATCATCATCGTCATCATCTTCATCGGAGTCTCGACAACCATCGCGGTCCCAATCGGTTTCGGGAGTGGAAATCCAACCCATTGCCAGTGTCACAGGCGAACCATTCTGACAATTGTCATCGTCATCCTGAAAACCATCACCATCATCATCTGTGTCTTCATCAAGGTCTCGGCAACCATCACCATCAATGTCAGATAGCGGATCCGAAATCCATCCAGTCATTCCACGTGGACATGCATCACTAGAATCTGGAACGGTGTCACCATCATCGTCATCGTCCTCAATAAGGTCTAGGCAACCATCACCATCAAGGTCAGTTGAGGGGACACTTTGCCAATTGAGTTGCCCGGGGGAACAGTTGTCGATGTTGTCAGCAACACCGTCACCGTCATCATCATTGTCTTCTGTATCATCACGGCAACCATCGCCATCGCGATCATTGGTCGAATTAGAGGTCCATCCAAGTTCACCTGTGGGACAGAAATCTAGAATTGAACCCATTGAATCGCGATCATTGACACCATCGTTGTCATCATCGTCATCTTCGCCACCATCTTTGCAACCGTCCCCATCGTGGTCTGAAGTAGAATCTGAAGTCCAATTATGCCATCCGCGAAGACAATCATCATCAACATCATTCACAGCATCATTGTCATCATCAGGATCTTCTTCTGAATCATGACAACCATCACTGTCGTAATCATTGGCAGAATTGCTGGACCATTGTTGCTTGAACATTGTACCTGTACATGGATCTGCGACATCGGCGATACCGTCACCGTCATCGTCTGTATCTTCTGTGGCGTCCAAACAGCCATCTTGATCCATGTCTATGCTGATGTCAGTACTGTCCCAGAGAGTTTCTGGGCCATCGCAATTGTCGATGTCGTTGTTCTTATTGTCTCCATCCATGTCATCATCACAAACATCGCCAAAGTTGTCGTTATCAATGTTCGACTGATCTGTATTTGAGATACTTGGGCAATTGTCATCGACATTGCCTACACCATCCCCGTCACTATCAGCCTGAATCGTCCACAGATGAATTCCAGTATTGAAGGCATAACTGCCCCCATTTGTATTTGGATCGGAAAAATAGTTCCCTTCCGTACTTTCACTGCCTGTACCAAGCGTGATTGAGCAAGTTTGGCCGCTGGCGGTCACACCACCTCGACAATGGTCACCCATGCTAACGATGGAACCTGATGGCATTACTGCTATTCCGTAGCCCTCATCGTTGTATGCACCATCTGCTGCTTCTGCCCAAAGCCAATTTCCAGCAGTATCAATTCCAGCGATGACCATGCCCATGTATGTACTTGATACGGTAGAACTTCCAAATGAGGCGCTGCCTGATTGCGCTACGTAACCGTCACTGGTCACCGATGCGAATGTGCCTGCAATCGCAAGACTACCTTGGCCAGTCATGTCGATTGACCTGGCAGTTTGGTAGGCTCCACTGGTTGAGCCAGTGGCCCATGACCACTGGTAATTGCTTCCCAATTCAGCGACGAAAATGATTCGGTCGTTGGCTCCGCTTCCACCCACTTGTTGGGTGCCAAACTGCGCATTCCCAATGGTGTGTCCAGTCATGTATACAGTTCCTGAATCAGCAACCATATCCATGATTTGCACAATGCCTCCTGTCGCACCTACTGACGCGACATCAACATGTGAACCTCCTTTGGTCAATTTCACAACATAGGATGCCAATTGGCCTGCTGCCTGTGTTTGTTGGTTTCCAAATGTTGCCGTTCCAGCGAACCAACCACATCCAAACACATTGTTTCCATCAACAGCAATACACGAGCCGTAATCCTCCTCAGGTCCACCTGCTGTGTAGACCCAAGACCATCTATTGCCTCCGGTTGTGACTTGCCCTGTCGCAATTTGGGCGACCCAGATGTCCATCTTTCCGCTTGTACTTACAGCGTTAGAATTGAAATTCGCCGTGCCATTGAACGAACCAGTTGCAAACACATTTCCACTTGAATCGGCGGTAATATCCTCACAGGAATCGTCATCAGTATTTCCACCGGCAACAGCTGTCCACTGGAATTGTCCGTTTCCATTGAGTTTGCTCACAAATGCATCCATTGTGTCTTGAGTTGAGCGATATTGATCGTTACCAAATGTGACATTTCCATTGAACCATCCACAGATGTAAATGTCAGTCCCATGAGTTGTGATTCCGCTAACCATGGCATAGCCACCACCACCATATTCACCTGTTTCTGTCAACCATTGCCATGATCCCGTGCCTCCATCTGCCTTGGCGATGTAGGCCACTTGACCTGGAGTACCTGTTCCAAATGCATCAGATGACGAAGCATGATTACCGAACAATGCGTCACCAATCAGCATACCTCCAACCAATACATCTCCTGTAGAATCTACTCCCATGGTACTCGGCCAGATGATGGCTGCCAATCCGCCTGAATCCATTCCAGCGCTTTGGGTCCATTCATTTTGAACAGTACGAGAAATTACGGTCTCTTCAGAAAGTTCTAATGGTGTCCCATCAGAGATATCCATTCCAGTCAAGGGTTGCAATAATAGTGCGATGATTACAGCAAAAATCAGGCTGTTTGCGGTGAACTTTGATTGTTCAGTCATGACACGCCCTATAGGGCGTGATACTTAATGCTCACGAGTCGAAGTGTGTTCACTGTTAATCGGAATGTTCCATCCAGTCGTCCATTTCGGGTGTTCGGAACCACCACTTCTGATCATCGTCGAGCCACCATTCACAACCGTTCTCATCGACTTTGTAATTGGGATCATCTCCGTAATTCTCACCTGTATTTTCAACCATTTCTTCGTCTATCTCATCGATATGGTCCAAAGAAGGAGATGTAATCGCTTTTCGCCGTTTGAGTAGGATTGCACCCCCAATTGCTACTCCTGTAATCAAGAAAAATCCGGAAACAATTAGAATCAGAAGAAATCCTGGCAAACCATCTTCATCGGAACTCGGCGACAGTTGTTGACGCGAACATCCATCTTCAACAACCACAGCTCCAGGTCGAGTGCCAAAGCATCCATCATCCGCATTGGGAACACCGTCACCATCCTCATCCTGTTGATCTAAATCGCATCCAAAATCATCAATTTCAATTATATTTTCGAATATACTATCAGGACAAATGTCAATCCAATTGACAATTTCATCGTCATCATCGTCTTCATCGCCAGACCAACATCCGAATTGACTGTCGAAAGTAAATGGTTCAGATTCAGGACCGAGATTCGCATCGCGAATGGTTTGATTGGAAGTCCCTAAGCAAATTTCGGGTTCATTGATATCTAGAACACCGTCGCCATCTAAATCCTGTTGAGTATCTAGGCCACAACCGTAGTCATCGATCTCTTCACCTAATGGAGTACTGGCACATTGGTCGACATCATCTGTTTTCCCATCTTGATCTATGTCGTCTGTACAACCATCATAATTGGAATCAAACCCTTCGACGGCTGCAACATCAGGACAATCATCCAAATAATTCTGAATACCATCACTGTCATCATCGCCTTGTTCAGCAGAACATCCACCCTCGTAAACAGTCACACCGGACGGAGTTCCTGGACAATCGTCTGAACCATCATTGAAGCCATCATTGTCATCATCGGGGTCCTCTTCTTCGTCGTGACAACCATCACCATCAGCATCATTGGTTGCATCAGATTCCCATCCGGTTTTTCCATTGGGGCAACTGTCCCCAACATCAGGGACTTTGTCACCATCATCATCGATATCTTCGTCTGAAGCATCTCGGCATCCATCTCCATCAATATCAGTGCTTGAAGTAGAGGTCCATCCAACATGACCATTTGGGCATGAATCATCACCGTCGAGTAGCCCATCGTTGTCATCGTCAGGGTCTTCATCAGTTCGACATCCGTCGCCATCCTTATCGGTCTCAGGTTGAGAATTCCAATTTAGGGCACCATATGGGCAATCGTCAACGAAATCTAAGACGCCATCGTCGTCGTCATCCTCGTCTTCCCCAGAATCCAGGCAACCATCACCATCTTGGTCATTCATTGAATCCGAAATCCAATCAAGGGTACCTCTCGAACATTGGTCAAGAATACCACCATTTGAATCGAAATCATTGACACCATCGTTATCATCATCATCATCATCATCAATATTGTCACAACCATCACCATCGTGATCATTTGAATTGCTTGATGTCCAGGTACGATTGTAGGGTTGGCGAGGACAAAGATCATCCGTATCCAATACAGAATCACTGTCATCGTCTAAATCCTCATCTGAATCATGACAGCCGTCGCCATCGTAATCGTTGGCGAATCCACTGCTCCAATTGTGGCGTGTAG
>Ga0066850_10001103_pt1 | contig 14257 bp, 8 predicted proteins | sample ETNtaG_4_FD_67282 | JGI IMG/M metagenome (GOLD analysis project Ga0066850, IMG submission 67282) | Marine microbial and viral communities from oxygen minimum zone, Eastern Pacific Ocean - ETNP201406SV67 | ecosystem: Environmental > Aquatic > Marine > Oceanic | place: Pacific Ocean: Eastern... | reverse complement strand
TCGATCCTAATTACTTCTTTACCAAGCGGCGATGGGAACAGATTTTGGAGTGGCGCAAGGAGCAGGAAGCCAAGTCCAAGCCGCAGTCCACCGCCGAGCAGGGTCGGCACACCGACTACTTCGGCACCGTCGGCTGCGTGGCTCTAGACGCGAGCGGCAACATTGCTGCCGGCACTTCCACCGGCGGAATGACCGGCAAGCGGTTCGGACGCATCGGCGACTCGCCGATCATCGGCGCCGGCACCTACGCTGACAACCGCACCGCCGGCATCTCCTGCACCGGCCACGGCGAATACTTCATCCGGCACGCCGTCGCCCACGACATCAGCGCTCGCATGGCCTACAAGGAGGAGAGCCTGGCCAAGGCCGCGGCCGATGTCGTGCAAACCGTACTCAAGCAAGCAGGCGGTTCCGGTGGCATCATCGGCCTCGACGCGAAAGGTAACATTGCGATGGAATTCAACACCCCAGCCATGACACGCGGTGCTATCGACCGTGACGGCAACCTTAAGACAGCGTTCTTCAAGTGACCGTGCATGGACACGTGAACGCAGCTACACATGGAATTAATGCTCCGCTAACAACACTAAAACTTACTGGAAACTCGCAGCATTGCTCACCTACCTCAAGTCTTCAAAGCTCACCAATTTGAAAAGGAGCGTTCACTCGACAACTTGAAGAAAGATTGAAGAGATTTAGATAACATTCGCCCTCAGGTCTTCTCATGTCCAAAGAACCACAATACAATTCTAACGAGCCTAATCCGGATGAACCGTGGTGTCCCAAGTGTGAAGCGCATGTCGGTTTTGAAGCAAAGCATCAAAGCGGTTCATTTTCTTCTGCCGGTTTTACCGGGCGCTATCCACCCAGGTGCAAGTCATGTAACACCAAAGTTTTCGTAGCAGGTGTGTCGGGTTCATCACAAACCTCATATTTAAATCGATTATTTTCTGTCGCTAAAAATGCATCATATCTTTTAATCGGGATCGGGCTAATTTCTAGTATAATTTCAATTCTAATAACCATAAGAGATTTCAAAATGGGCCACCACTCAACTGGAATAGCATTGTTTATTGGCTGCTTTGCGACTTTGGTTATTATGACAGGATGTTATGCGCCATATTATCATTGGTGTTTACGCCCGAATAAAATGAGAAAAAAGTGGCTCGCCTGGGCGCGGGAACGCGGCTACAAGGGTCGTTGATGCCCTAAAGTGTGGTGATCGGCTTAGGGCAGCATCGCTGCCACGGATTACCAACCAAGAGATTGGCCGAACGGAAAGGCTTGCGACAGGGAACGATTTGTAGAGAATGCCCGCCCTGCGTTCGGCGTTCAGTCGACGCATTTTCACGGATGGGCGAATGGCGCAGCGGCTAGCGCAGCGGCTTTACACGCCGTTGGTCGGGGGTTCGAATCCCTCTTCGCCCACCACCTTCAAAGTTCTTTGTTTCAAGATTTTTATGGCTTGGTGAGTTCACTTCTCTTCAAATGCCATCCGTTTCATTGACAGTTCATTGACGTTTAGAAACTCAAAAACTGGAACTGGATACGATGTGCCTTTCTCTGGAAGAGTTGCCTAGCAAAATACAAACTAGCTGCAAATCAGTAAGATAACTATTAAGGGAATCGGCCAAGTGGCCAGTAACAAGAATGAAATCCTATCAGGGAACCACCTACTATTATTTTTTGTTAATTCGCGAGAATCCGCCATGCACCATTTGTTGATCTATTCTGTTCGGGATTCAAGTGTTTTCAGGTGGGGTTTGACCCCGCGCTCCAGACCCGCCTACAATCGGCCCTGCAACGCTACGATCTAAAGCCCACCACCCGGGCCAAAATCGAAGCCGCCCTTAAACAACCAGAACCCAATGCCCCCGGAGATTTTCGCCAGCTACTCCAGAGAAGACCAAGCCCAGGTCTTTCCCATCGTGGACAAGCTCCGTGAGCGGGGCCTTAACATCTGGATCGACCAAGAAGGCATCCACGGCGCAAAGCTCTGGAGCCAAGAAATCGTCAACGCCATCGAGAGCAGCAAGGTCTTCATCCTTTTCGCCAGCGCCAAAGCATTCGTCTCCAAGAATGTCACCAAGGAGCTCGCTCTAGCCTCCGAATCCGACAAGCACATCCTCCCCATCTTCATTGAGGACGCCGAAATTCCAGCAGCGATGAAATACCAGTTGGCAGGCATCCAGCACTTGGTCCACGAAGAAGGACAGACAGAGAAGACAGCCGACAGCATCCTACGCACGCTTGGCAACCTAGACATCCAGTCTGCTGAACCCCAACCGACAGCTGCAACGACACCGCCTACGGCAACAAAGTCAGCCGCCAAAACTCCGTTGCTTGCAGCCGCTCTAGGCATCGCATTGCTTGCCTTGTTTTTCGTTTTCAAACGAAGCGCACCCACAAGGGAGAACCCCGCCGCCACGGAACCCGAAGTACAACCGCTCGACAAAAACCGCATCGTAGTTATGCCGTTCAAAAATATCGGCACCGCCGGAGAAAACGACCATATCGTCGAAGGCATTGTAGTCGATTTGAACACCATGCTTTCCAATGTTGACGGGCTGAAAGTCATCGGTTCAATCTCAGCCAAAACGTATAAAGACACAGAAAAATCTCCGACCGTCATTGGTCAGGAACTTAATACCGGCACTTTGATCCAAGGCAGCATTCAAAAATCCGGACCTCAATTGAAAATCAATGTTCAGGTAATCAACACAACAAGTGGAGAAATTAGTTGGGCAAAGAATTTTGAAGGCATCGAAACGGATTTATTCTCCCTGCAAAGCCAAATTGTCAAATCCGTCGGTGAAAAACTCGACGGCATCGTTGTCGACGAATCCAGGCTTAACGCCCTCAAGAAAAGTGGCACCACAAACCCAAAGGCCTATGACTTAGTGCAAAGGGCAAAATTTTTGCATAACATCGGTTCAAAAGTCTCCATGGCAAAAGTCATTGAACTGTGCGATCAAGCGATCAATATTGATCCCAATTATGCAGATGCATATGCATGGCTTGGGATCGCTCATACCGATAGTGCTAGCGTCAGTATTGCCTATCCAATAATAGCCTATTCAAAGGCCAAATCAGCATTCGAAAAATGTTTAGAGATACATCCTGATCATCCTATTGCCCTCTCAGGCTTAGGCGAATTAGCGATTTCCTTTGAATGGGGCATCAAGAAAGCGAAAAAGTTACTGGATCGTGCGTTTTTGAGGAATCCAAACAACTCTCATGTCATAATCAGTTTCGGCTATTATTATATGTCTATTGGTGATTCGAAAAACTTGGCAACGATGGCATTGAGAGGCATTGAGAGTGATCCAAAATCAGCATTTATACACCAAGTCTATTCTATCGCCTCACACTTTAACGGAGATTTAGAAACCGCAGAAAAACACAACTTAATTGCATTAGCGCTTAGCCCATCATTCCAGTGGGCCATCCATGAGCGGTCGGTCATTCTATTGGATTTCAGGAAATTTGAAGAAGTGGAAAAACTGTTATTGCAAGGCATCAAAGATGACCCAGGCAACCCGGTCACTATAATGTCGCTGGGAGTAGCCTATTGGAAGTGGGGTAAAAAAGAAGAAGCGTATAAACTTCTGTCTGACTTACTCCATCGAAGTCACTACGAGTACATTAAAGCCGACATTATTGTTCGCTTTTATTCAGCCATGGGCGAGCACGATAAGGCGATCGAGTGGGTCGGGCAAATGAAGGAACGAAAGGAAAAAGCCTTCATGGCAATGCACCGTCATCCATGGCTTAATGAGATATACGGGCTCGAAGAATGTCAGGTGCTGTACAAGGAGGCAGGACTCTTTGAGGAGATGTTTCAGTATCGCATCAATAAGTGACTTAATGAATTGGTAATAATGTCAGAGGAAGTTTTATCAACCACAGTTCGCCCGATCGGTGCGGATTCAGGGTCTCGCCTTCCTGCGTCCTAGCATCGGCTTACTCTATGACATTGAGCAGATAATCGACCCGTTCAGACTAACGAAATCTTTGACTCAGTTTGGGTAACTCGATCCTACAGATAGGATAAAATTAATAGAGAATAGGTGTTTTTATCCAATGCTTGTCTTTCACTTGTTTCGGTAGCCGGAACTATTCACAAAGCAGCTACAGACGGACCATCAATCAAACTTATCTTTGAATAAATAAATCCAGATCAATTCTCGAAGAAATATGAATAAAAAAGCGCTTAATGTTAATAGGGGGTTCACTCTTATTGAATTACTGGTAGTAATCGCAATAATTGCGATTTTAGCTGCCCTGTTACTTCCTGCATTCGCCCAATCAAAGGAGAGTGCTTTACGAAGCAACTGCCTGAGTAATATCAGGCAACAAGCAATTGCCTTGACCCTCTACGCAAGTGATTCGAATGATTTCCTGCCAATTCGATCAGCATTCAGCTATTCCCTTTCTCCAGACAATAAAATTCCTAGAAACGAGACGCAGGCTATTGAATATTTAACGGGGTTAGGCAAACTATATCCTTCTTACATTTCCAATCCCAAGGTTTTCTACTGCCCCTCCCTAAAGACTAAAGAAAGCATAAATATTCAATATGAAGGTCCTTATGGTTGGAAGAAAAATTTCCCACTCCATACGACTGGTAGTAATAATGGAATAAATAGCGGCTACATCTACCTATATGCGCCTCATGGACGAGGGGCACTCGGTGATCGTCATGAATTATTTCGGAGACAATTTCGCTTAGGTGAAGTTAATAATGAGGCACTTAGTGCAGACTTTTTCGCACTTGGCTTTGGAGATCTTTGTCATTTAACAGGATATAATGTTGCTTATGGAGATGGTCATGGAGCCTGGTTCCCAGATAAGGACCGACTAATAGCTCGAAGTACCGGAAGCTTAGGCTCTAATAACGAAAGCCTTATACACATTTGGCAGCAATTCTCAGAAATCCCCTAAGAATTAATGAAATTAATTGGCTGAAAATGAATTTAAGATTATTCATTCCCTCCTAAGACAACCTTTATCTGGTGAGGAAAACAGTAATGCACGGTATGACGGCTTTGTGCCCATGAAAGACTCTAAGATGAAGCCATGCGATTGAGAATAGGTCCTTCATCTCATGAAGGATCCTCTCGCCTCTTCGGGTATCAGGGCGTGCGCCGAGACCAAGCGCTTTACAAAGGGTTTAGGGGACCGTCGTCGCAACGCCTCTGTTAGTACTCAACAATAGTGCTCATCATGTCCTCTTTTGCTTTTCATTTGCCGTAAAATATGTCATGTGCGTTGCCCGGTGTGGTGCACCTGCCTGCCAGTAACGATATATATCATTAAACTATGGTAAAAAAAACTAAATATCGGCAATCAAGGGTTATGTGTTTAACCGTAGTAATGTTCCTGATTACTATTTATAAATGCAGCCTAAATGGCCAGCTTATTGCTTCAGATAAAAATAGTTATGTACCAGAGGAGGAAGTGGTTCTGTCTTTTTCCCAAGTGCCTTCAAACAGCAAAAATTGGATTGGTATCTATAAAGAAGGAGAAATCCCGGGGGAAATTAATAGCACCTCATGGTCTTATGTAGGTGAGGGCATTTCAGGTGTAAAAGCATTCAACTCATTACCTAGTGGTCAGTACGATGCCCATTTTATGCTTGATGATTCCTATAATGTCTTAACTTCAACAAAATTCAAGGTGTTACTTCCAAATATTAATATCAATTTGGCCGGAGAAGCCGTTAAGGTAAATTGGCCAATTACAGATAATAGTGTTTTGCAACGATCGGCTTCCGCACAAGGACCTTGGGAGGACATTGAGGAAAGTAGATCGAGAGGTGATTATGTACAGAAGCCTGAAGGCACATCAATTTTCTTTCGCCTAGCAATGACACCAGAATTAGCATTTAACTATTCACCATTTGCGTTTAGTCAGAGAGTTAAATTGTATCAAGATGAGTCTAGCGATATTAAACTAGTAGCTGAGGATGTCGAAAATGATCGATTAGTCTATACAATTATTGATTTGCCCGAGAATGGGGAGATAATAGGGCAATTGCCGAATTTCACATACAAGCCCAAGCCGGGGTTCGTAGGAAAAGACACATTTAGTTACATAGCCGATGATGGACATACTAAGTCTAATACCGTTATTGTGCGCTTAAGTGTTCTGAAAAAGGAACAGGCCATTTTATTAGTTAATGGAGAGCATTCCTCTATTATTGCAAATGAATATGAAAAATGGGACGAAATAAAAATCCAATTTACTGGTGTGTCAGAAGCAGAAATGGCCTCTGATAATTATATTGTTGTAAGCGGTATAGACGACACTAGCGATACGTTTATTTTTCAATCCATTACAGGAGAGGGCGCGGGAGAAAGAATTTTCACTGAAATTTTTGCACCAGGAAGCTACGAGGCGATGGTTGTGATAGATGGTTATAAAACAGCATCTTCAAAATTTAAGGTAAAAAAGCTGCCCGCTGATAGCAAAGAACCGATGTGGACTATTTTAATTTATGGCAACGGAGACAACAACCTAACGAGTAATTTGCTATTAGATATGTTAGAAATGGAGCATGTTGGAAGTGATGAAAACTTTAATATCATACTTCAGGCGGACTTCGATTCGACATATAGCGCAACATTAGATAAATTTAATATACCTTCAAGCTCCCAGGATCATGCTACCAGATTTCGAATTGAAGAAAGCCATGATCCGGATTTAGAGAAATTTTACTCGCCCGCAGTCGAAATTCTAAATGAAAAAGATATGGATGATCCAAGGGTTCTTAAGGAGTTTCTTGATTGGGGGATAACTAATTATCCGGCTGACCGGTATGGTTTGATTCTTTGGGATCATGGGGGGCAATTCTTTGGCTTTGGCGGGGATCATCAAAACAGCCAAAGACCCGCCTGGAGTGGCCTTTTTACTGCGGATATTAAGGATGTATTGTCTGAGACTCTTCAGGATAAAGGAATAGACAAACTAGATTTTATTTCTTTCGATACATGCTTGATGGGCGGGGTCGAGATCTTAGTGGATTTCCACGAGTTTTGCGATGTGTTTATCGCAAACCCAGAGATCGATTACGGTGATGGCTGGGATTTTAAAAGCGCCTTGGGTTATCTGAAGGATTTCCCTGCAATCAGCACTATTGAATTTGCAGAAAAAGAAAATGAATTCTGGAATAATCACCATTCAATACAGGAGGCCGATATGGGGTACAAAGTACACTCAATTTATGATATGAATAATTATGGTATATTCAATGCAACATTTAAGAAATTTGCGGAAGAGCTATCAAAATATTCATCAATAAATTATGGAGCAATACCTGAAATTCGGAAAGATTCGATACATTATTACAATAGTGGATCTAGAATAAGAGCAGGCGCAATGGGAGAAACAGATTTTATAGATCTAGGGGCGTTCTCAAAAAGCTTGTATAAAACAATGGATGGTGATTTGAAGATGGCTGCATACAAACTATATGAAGCCATAAATAATCTGATTATATTTAAATCTGTAGGCACATCTCGCGAAGATGCAGTAGGCTTGTCAATTTATTATCCGACAAGTGGCAAGGCGCATATTTTCTATGAAGAAGACAAGAAATATAACCTTACAAATGTAACAGATCCGGTTCACGTAAGAATAAATTTCCTTAATGAGAAATATGGCGGAGATAAGTGGATGAACCATCTGAACAACACGAATTTAGATTGGAAAGGAGACAAATCACCGCCAATTATACAATCATCAGATGGCGGTAAAAGCGGCCGTATTCCTGACTGGGGGCCAGACAGCGAAACGACTCTATTGTCAACATATGAAGAACCTGCCGTTCTGGGTTTCAACGTAACAAATGGGGACGATGCTCATGCTGCTTATGTCTCTTTGGTCAGCAATTATTTTACAGATAATCCAAACTTATATGTTTACTTAGGAGAAATAGGAAGTGCAGAGCTGGCCGGTAACGGTAACTATGAAATTGGGTGGGATTCAACGATACCGATTATTTCCCTTGCAGACTCTGATGAGTACAATCCTGTGTATCTCGGTGGTTGGGCAATGGAGGCCGGGTCAAATTTATATGTGAGTTTCGCCGATTATCAGCCAGTTGGAAGCAACGAATATATTCCTTTAATATTAATATCCAGCATAGACGATTTTGGATATGGGACAATTGACACAATATTGGAAGATACTGTTCAAACAGGTGAATTGCTCGATAATAGCCTTGGAAGTTCGCTTTCATCAACAAAATCTAATATAAAGCTAGAGAAAGGAGGAAAACTTTGGCCGGTATATTATGCGGAAGAAATAATTGATAACGATTATGTGCCATCATACGTTTCATTTGACGATATAGTGATAGAAATACCTGAAAAAGGAATAGAAGGCTTGGAAGTAAGTTTTTTGCCGGTTGAGGAGGGGCTATATGATGTTGAAATTCTGACAGTTGATAACTTTAATAATTCTAGTGAGATTTTAACTTATTTTGTAGAGGTGCCGGGTGAGTGAATAAAAAGGACTCTATATGTGCCGTGCTAGATTTAGAGTGTTGTCTAGGTCAATGAAACCTTGTGCAACAATCGAACATATTTTTCCTGTGACACCACTTGAGACAGCAACCAGAACAAAGGTATACCACTCGCACGATTCAGGAATGTTTTAAGGGTGGTTTTGCCGGCTAAATGATGCGCCATGGGGGTGTTAATAAAAAGCAGAGTAAAAAAGGTGCCTATTAAATAAATGAAGTGTATATTAATTACAATCGCAGCCGTGCTATCGGCAGGGTGTGTGGCGACACGACATAGTGCAATTCACACCTCTGTACAAACTGGGAATATTTTAGCCGTTAAACAATATCTAGCCGAGGGTGCGGACGTGAATGCAAAGGGTGTTTCTGGATGGTCTCCTCTACACATTGCGGCTCAATTTGGCCAGAAAGAAATCGTTGAACTGCTTCTATCTCGTGATGCGAACATTAACGCAAAAGATTTATGGGGAAAAACACCTCTAAACCGCGCGGCCCAGTTTGGTTACAAGGAAATTGTTGAGCTTCTTATTGACCGAGGTGCCGATGTAAATACAAAGGATGAGCAGCGAGTAAGTCCTTTACAATATGCTGCTTTAAGTGGGCGTGAGGAAATTGTCGAATTACTGATTGTGAAGGGCGTGGATATAAATTCGAATAAGAATGGGCCCACTCCATTGAATATAGCAATTATCACAGGCCGCGCGGAAATTGCTGAACTACTTATCACAAATGGATCAGATCCCAACGTGAGAAATATAGATGCAGAAACTCCTTTAGATTTGGCGTACGATTGGAAGCGAAAAAAAATAGCTGACCTTCTCCGCAAACACGACGGCAAGACGAGTGAAGAATTGAACGCGGAGGGAAATAAAAAATAGCAGATTCGCTGCATTGCCTATAAGGTAATTCGTATTTCATTCATGAAGGCAAATTCAATGTCAGACACTATGTACCGCTTCTCCTTAGCCACATTTACCTTTATTTTTTCCCAGCTATCAATCTTGTTCACCTTTGCGTCGTCATCGCCCAACGTCGTAATCATTCTGGCTGATGACCAAGGGTGGGGAGACCTAAGCATTCACGGGAACAAGAATCTTTCTACCCCAAATATCGACACTCTCGCCAGAGATGGCGCTCTGTTTGACCGTTTTTTTGTTTGCCGAGTTTGTGCCCCCACAAGAGCCGAATTTCTTACCGGCCGATATTATCCTCGCACGGGCGTGCGAGGCGTTTCCACGGGTCAGGAACGGCTCAACGTGAATGAAATTACCATTGCGCAGACATTCAAGAAAGCTGGTTATCGCACGGGTGCGTTTGGCAAGTGGCATAATGGATCGCAAGGCCGTTATCACCCCAATTCCCGCGGCTTTGATGAATACTACGGGTTTACCTCGGGTCATTGGGGCAACTACTTCAATCCCATGCTTGAGTACAATGGAAAGATAGTGCGAGGCAAAGGCTATATCACTGATGATCTGACGGACAAGGCGATGGCCTTCATTGAGAAAAATAAAGACGATCGCTTCTTCTGTTATGTGCCCTACAACACGCCTCACTCTCCGATGCAGGTTCCAGACAGGTTTTTTGAGAAAGTGGCTAAACGCCCGCTTGAAATGCATAACCGAAATCCCGAACTAGAGGACATGCCTCATCTGCGTGCGGCTCTCGCTATGTGCGAAAACATCGACTGGAATGTCGGACGTATTCTAAAGAAAATCGATGACCTACACTTGGCGGACAACACGATAGTGATCTACTTTAGTGATAATGGCCCCAACGGATGGCGTTGGAACGGCGGAATGAAGGGGAGAAAAGGCTCGATCGATGAGGGCGGCGTTCGTGTGCCTTTTCTTATTCGCTGGCCAAACAAAATAAAGTCGGGTTTACGCGTCGAACAAGTCGCCGGCGCTATCGACCTTCTTCCTACGCTCGCCGAGTTCGCCGGTATTCCTCTTATCAGCAAGCAACCTCTTGATGGAAGAAGCCTCCATCCCCTTCTTTTCCATAACCCAAAGGATTGGAAGGATCGTTACTTGTTTCATTTCGCGGGCGGGCGCGCAAGAAAGGGACAGAAAACCAGCTCCCGCGTCAGTGTGAGAAACCAGCGTTATAGATTAGACGCCTCAGGGAATCTTTACGACATGACCGTTGACCCGGGGCAAAAACGAAATGTCGCCGCTGATCATTTGCTTGAGGCAGAAGCGATGAGTTCAGCCGCTCGGCAATTCCTGACTGAACTTAAAGGTTCCCTTGGTTTCGATGAGCGACCCTTTCCGGTTGGCTTTACCAAATCTACTCAGCTTCCGGCCCGCGATGGCAAAGAACATGGCGGCATCGAACGTAGCGGAAGAGCTCCAAACTGTTCGTTCTTCAGGCACTGGACAAGCAAGGAAGACAAAATCACTTGGGATGTTGAAGTGACCGAAACAGGCACTTACCAAGCCATCGTATATTATGCCTGTCCGAAAGTGGATCTGGGTTCCACCTTTGAGCTTTCCTTCAACGGCGCCACCCTCGAAGGAAAAGTCACAAAAGTGAACGATCCTCCCCTGCATGGCGCTGAAAACGACCGCACACCAAACCGCGGAAGCGAATCCTATGTGAAAGATTTCAAGCCGATGACGATCGGAACAGTTCATCTAAAGAAAGGTCGAGGCGAACTCGCCCTGCGAGCGAAAGACATCCCTGGCAGTCAAGTCATGGAGGTGCGACTTCTCTTTCTCAACAAGACATAAGCCTTTAAATAACACTTGGCTGCCAGTGAGTATTCGGTGATCTTTTCTCGTAATAAAGAAAATGAAAACACGACGGCAAGACGGGTGTAGACTTGAAAGCAGCAGGGAAATGAAATGTATATAGACAGCATAACCAGTTTTGCTAGCGCTTTCAGATTATTCCTTATCAAATAAACCATTTATGCGAGAAAAAACACACTCTCTCTCAACGAGGCAGAAGGCCGTTACACTAAACTTAGCAACTGAACTATACGGTACATTTTCAGAGATCGGGGCTGGTCAGGAAGTGGCGCGATGGTTTTTCAAAGTAGGGGGAGCTTCCGGTACTATTGCAAAAACTATGTCGGCTTATGACATGACTGTTAGCGATGTCATTTATGGGAAGACCCAACGCTACGTGAGTCAGCGTCGATTGCAGAAGATGTTGGAAAGGGAATTTGATCTCCTTTCCAAGCGGCTCACACCGGAACGTGGTAGTAGTACTCGTTTCTTTAGTTTTGCCGATACAGTAAAGGCGATGAGTTATCGCATAAAAAGTGATTCACATGGTTGGATGGGTATACGTTTCCAACACAAAGCTAAAGCGCGACCATCGGAGATCATCATTCATCTGCGCATGCTAAATCAAGAGAATATACAGCAACAGGAGGCTCTAGGAATAATCGGAGTTAATCTTGTTTACGGAGCAATGCTGCTTTTCGAGAAGCCAGAAAAATTAATTCAGTCATTGATGGATACTCTTTCCCCGAATCGCATTGAAATTGATATGATTCAATTTAATGGACCAGCATTTCGGGGTGTTGATAACCGACTAATGAGTTTGCAACTTGTGCAAAATGGGATAGCTGATGCAGCAATGTTTAAGGCAAATGGGGAAGTGGTTCAACCCTCTGAGATGCTATACAAAAGGGCTGTATTGGTACTTCGTGGGAGTTTTCGCCCTGTTACGAAAGTGCCGATCGACATGATCAGATGCGGGCTTAATCAATTCAACAAGGAATATAATTTAGAAGGCGAGAAGCCGCTGGTGATCCTTGAAATGACACTTCAGAATTTGAATGAAAAGGGTAAGATAGATTATCATGATTTTATGGACCGAACTGCCTTGCTAGGTACACTAGGGTACCCGGTTTTGATTTCCAATTATGATACCCACTACCGATTGGCTTCTTTTCTTTTTCGCCACACACAAAAACCAATTGGAGTGCTTATGGGAGTGTCAGCACTGCGTAAAGTGTTCGACGAAAAATATTATACTCATTTGAGGGGCGGCATCCTAGAGTCTTTTGGAAGACTGTTTAAAAATGATCTCAAGCTTTTTATTTACCCATTGCTAGAGAAGGGAAGAAAAGAACCCATTACCATTGAGCATGTAGAAGTCTTGCCCCATCTAGAGCAACTCTTAGCCTATCTCAGGATGAATCGAAATATATTGGGAATTGAGGGGTTTGCTCATCAATACCTGTCCATATTTTCGAGGGGAGTTCTTAATGATATTAAAAAAGGAAATCTAGGCTGGGAGAAAAATCTGCCCCCGACAGTTGTTAACATGATTAAGCGAAAAAAATTATTTGGCTACAAACCCCGATCAAAGAGAAGGCAATAAATTCAACCATGATTGTTGCATGCGTGTAGCAATTCCTTACACGTCTGCATCAACTCAGTAAAAAACCGCATTCAAATGCGGTGACTGTCTCTTACAGTGGCGGACACAGCCAAGCCCCATACCGTTCGCGTCGCTGGCATTGTGCTCAAGTGGTTACGGGCAGACAAGGCAGCAATTTCCAGCGGACGGAAAAGATGATCCGTGAGGCAGCAGCAAGCGGAGCGCACATCGTGATCACCACGGAATGTTTTCTTGATGGATACGCTATTGCGGACAAAAGCATACCGCTGGCAACTACCGCGCACTGAGGGAGAGAATCCCAAGCGGTTCGTATTTCAGAAAGCTGAGCTCGCTGGCGAGAGAGCTGAGAATTCATCTCGTTGCGGGAATGCTTGAAGCCGATGGTGACAAGCGATTCAACACCGCCGTTTTTCTCGGTTCGAGTGGACAGCGAGTCGGCAAGTATCACAAGCAGCATCTCGGCCACGAGACAGTGCGCAACACGCCCGGCAGCCGTTCGTTGACGCACGTGACGCCCTTTGGCCGGGCCGGAATGATGATTTGCGCGCACCGGCGATTCCGGAAGATTGTCAATGCCTTCGTGACAAACGGCGCGAATTTTCTGCTCGGCCCATCCGCTGGAATGTTCGACCCAGAGCACAACAATCCTATTCTGCAGGCGCGCTCGAGAGAAACAGGCAAGTACATTGTCTTTGTGCATCCCGCTGAGTTTTTGGTCACCGCACCCGATGGATCTATTGCGTATCGGATAGTCCTTGGCGATCGGTTGTTGATTGATCCCTCAGATATCGGTGGGACACCGGATAAGAATCGGATTTTTTATTTTCAACTGCTGCTAGGAAAATAAAAATTCAGTCGTGCAAAGTAAAAAGCATAACGCAAACTAGTTTAGATATCTTTTTTCAGCACGGGCATTCGATCTCACGTGACTTCGCCAGATGGAATGCTCAGTCATGAAACAATTTGGTCATGGCTTCCGGGTGATTGTTAGGTTGTCGATATTTGGGCCGCTGGCGCCTGTGGATTCAAGCCGTATATCGTTTGCCCCAATCTTGATCGTGGCGGTGGCGGCAAGGGTACTCCAACTTGTCCAGCTGCCGGTACTGATGAAGGGCAGAGCCTTGGAGATGACTTTTCCATTCACCTTCAGCTGCAACGGTCGGTTGCCGCCAGCCAAAGCATAACGAAAGGAAAGAAAGCATTCGCTAGCTTTCTTGGTTTGGATGATCCAATTGAGGTGTTCGTCTGTGCTGGCTTGGAAATCGACAAAGCCTTTGCCGGTGTAGCCACCATTGTTCTTGGCCAGGCTGGGGCCTTTTCTGCCGGCATCTTCTGCTTCGAAGATTTGATTGATTCCCTTGAGAGTAT
>Ga0066850_10001098_pt1 | contig 14307 bp, 16 predicted proteins | sample ETNtaG_4_FD_67282 | JGI IMG/M metagenome (GOLD analysis project Ga0066850, IMG submission 67282) | Marine microbial and viral communities from oxygen minimum zone, Eastern Pacific Ocean - ETNP201406SV67 | ecosystem: Environmental > Aquatic > Marine > Oceanic | place: Pacific Ocean: Eastern... | reverse complement strand
CATGATTATGGATCAGCCAGACTAATTATTCAAATAGATAGATATGTTTATATAGATGTATAAACATATGTCAAACTTTTGTTTCTAAAATATTTTACAATATAAACATGAGCACTAAACCATATGAGCCTAAAGAATGGGTAGATTTATTTATTTCTATTCCTTGTGAAAAACATTTAGATTTATTAATTGCATTAGGGATTTTCAAAGCATCTGATAATGGAGAAGCTTATATAAGTAGCTTAGCTCTTTCAGGTGATACAGGAATAATAATAAAACTGATGCAACATCCCAAAAGCTTCGCTGAAGCATTTGAAGGTATAGATATTGAACGATTAGCATATACTCATTTTTCTGATAATCAATATGAGACTATGATGATTAATGAATGGAAAAAAGATGTCTGGGCTAAGACTGGATTAGAACATCACAAGCTTCTGAAAAAGTGGGGAGATTTATTTAAACTTTTTCCAATTTCTGATGAGATCAAAAAAGGATTACCTGATGGAAATTTTACTATTTATAGAGCTGGGACTTCTGAGGGCATCGCATGGACAATGAATAAAGGAATTGCCTCATGGTTTTATGCAAGAAATAAAATACTCAAGTCAGAATCTAAACACAATAGATTCCTAAGCTTGAATGTAACTAAAGATGATGTAATTTTCTATCACAACAAAAGTGGAGAAGAAGAAGTAGTTTTGATTCCCAATGAAAATAAAATTAAAATAATTCCTTACAACGAACATAAGGATTTTGAAGAAGTAATTCCTAAAAACAATAAATAAAAAAATCAGATATCAATATTACATTATTTAATAAAAAAATTGAAAGTCTGCTTATAAACTATTATGAATTTCAGAAATATAGGATTTAATTAGATAGTTACTTATAAAAAATTTACTTTCTGCAATGAATTTACACGAATATCAATCTAGAGATCTGCTAAGTCAATACAGTATTAATTTTCCAAAAGGGGAAGTTGGTTCTAGCCCAAATGAAATATATGAGATTGTAAAAAAGTTTAATAGTGAAGTAGTAGTCAAAGCACAAATTCATTCAGGCGGAAGAGGTAAAGCAGGAGGAGTTAAGCTTTGCAAAACTGCTAATGATGCACAAAAATTTGCAAGTGAAATAATCGGAAAAAGAATTATAACCGATCAAACTGATTCAGGCGGAGTGATTGTAGAAAAATTATTAGTTACTGAGTTAACAAATATTAAAAAAGAAATTTACCTTTCTATCATAATAGACCCAGACATAGAGGGACCTGTCATGATTGCTTCTTCTGAAGGTGGGATGGATATTGAAAAAATAGCTGAAGAATCTCCTGAGAAAATAATAAAAGTAACTTTTGATCCAATTTTAGGTCTTAAGCCTTATCAAATAAGGCAAATAACTCATTCATTGGGAATTCCAAAAAAATCAGTTGGCTCATTCTATAATTTAGTAAAAAATCTTCATAACGCTTTTTTAGAAACTGATAGCACTTTAATAGAAATAAACCCGTTAGTTTTAGATGAAGAAGAAAATATAATCCCTCTTGATTGCAAAATAAATATAGATGATGATAGTCAATTTAGGCAAAAAACAATCTTCGAGTTACGAGATAAAAACCAAGAAAATCCTATGGAAACAAGAGCAAAAGATTTTAATTTAGCTTACGTAAAATTAGATAAAGGTAATGTCGGTTGTTTAGTTAATGGGGCTGGATTAGCTATGGCTACTATGGATGTAACTACAAAATCAGGATGTTTTCCTGCAAATTTTTTAGATGTTGGTGGTTCTACAGATAAAGATAAAATCAAAGAAGCATTTAGGATACTTGTTTCTGATAAAAAAGTTGAGTATTTACTTATTAATCTATTTGCAGGTATAGCTAGAGCTGATCTTATAGCAGAAGGCGTAGTAGAGGCAGCAAAGGAGACGTCTTTTGGTTTACCTATTATTGTCTGCATGAAAGGTACAAATGCAGATATAGGCTTTAAGATTTTAAATGATTCAAATTTGGATATACATATTGCAAAAAATTTAGGACATGCTGCAGAACTTTTAACTTCAGTAAGCAATGAAAATTAAAAATGTTATTAAATAAAAACACAAAAGTTTTAATACAAGGGCTTGGCAAAGACGGAAGTTTTCAAGCAAAAAAGTCAATAGAATATGGAACTAATGTTGTTGCCTGTGTTCATCCAAATAAAAATGATCAATTATTTGAAAACAAAATACCTTATTTTGAAACAGTTAAAGATGCAATTCACCAAACAGGAGCCAACGCTGGCGTCATATACGTTCCTGCCCCATTCGCTATTGATGCGATCATTGAACAAATTGATGCAGGTTTAGATTTAGTAGTATGTATAACTGAAGGTATCCCTGTTCATGACATGGTAAAAGTTAAAAGTTACTTAAAAGGTAAAAAGACCAAATTAATTGGCCCTAACTGTCCAGGGATAATATCTCCTGAATTAAAAATAAAAATAGGAATAATTCCAGGTGATATTTGTAATGTTGGAAAAGTAGGAGTAGTTTCCAGATCAGGAACTCTTACTTATGAAGCAATTTCCCAAATAGGAGATGCTGGTTTTGGACAATCTTTATGTATTGGAATTGGAGGAGATCCAATACATGGTACAAGTTTTGTAGATGCATTAGAATTTTTTGAGCAAGATAAAAACACAAACTCGATTGTTTTAATTGGAGAAATCGGAGGAACAAAAGAACAGCAAGCAGCTGAATTTATCAAAAATAATATTAGTAAGCCTGTAGTATTTACTATTGCAGGAACGACCGCTCCAAAAGGAAAAAGAATGGGTCATGCTGGGGCAGTTATAAGTGGAAAAATGGGATTAGCTAGCGAGAAAATAAATATACTAAAAAAAGCTGGTGCTCATCATGCAGATGATCCTTCTAAAATTGGAGAAACATTAAAAAAATTAATCTGATTTATCTTTTTCATGTTTTTTTTCATTATCTTCTAATCTTCCTGTAACTTCAAAATTTTTCCATTTATCTGATTTGTTTTTATTTATTTGTTTATAGAGATTTTCCCTATTAATTTTTCTTATTTTTTTATAATATTCTTCATCATCCATAATTACCTCTGAGTAAAATTATACCGAATAGCCAACTGATCCATCCGTTCTAATTGGAATATTTTTTTGAAGCCTTGTTTCAAATTTTTGTTTCTTAAGTTCTTCAAAATCTACTTTAATCCCTATTCCTATACAATCAGGTACTCTTATATATCCATTTTTTCTTATCCAGTCAGTTTTGATTATATTATTTATAGGTGCTTCATCTATTGTAGAAAACTCTTGTGTAATAAAGTTTGGAATAGAGGTGTCAATATTACAAGCTGCAGCAGTTATCACAGGTCCTAAGTAGTTATGCGTTACAACTGCTGAATGATATGATTCAGCAATAGAAGCAATTTTTTTCACATGTGTAATACCTCCTGCTAAACCTACATCAGGTCTAGCATATTGACTTCCTCCTATTTCATACATTTCTTTAAATTCCCAAATTGTATGCATTCTTTCGCCATTAGCAATTGGTAATGAAATTTTTTTTGCTATTTCTGATTGTGATTTTATTGAATCTATTTGAATTGGATCTTCATAAAATAAAGGATGAAATTCAAACAATTCTTGAGCTAAAGCAATTGCATTCATTGGATTTAATTTTCTATGTATTTCTAAAATAATATCTACTTCAATCCCAGCACCTTCACGTAAAGCAGAAACATTTTCTTTAGTTTCTGCTATTAGCTGTGACAATGACATTGATTCATATCCATCAGGAAGAGGATCGATTTTTATAGCCGTAAATCCTTCTTTTACAGCATCTATTGCATTTAATCTTATCCCTTCAGGAGTTGTTCCTTGATCAGCTGCATCCGGTCTATCATTACCCATAAGAAGATGAAGTCTAATCTTATCTCTTAACTTACCCCCAAGAAGTTGCCAAACAGGGGCAGAGTAAAATTTACCTTTAATATCCCATAATGCTATATCAATAGCACTTATTGCAGCTGTCAATACAGATCCTTTAAATGGGCCCATTCTATATAAATATTGCCAATGATGTTCAATTTTAAGTGGATCTTGACCTATTAAATAATCTTCAAAATTAGAAATAATAGAATGAGTTGCTTCCATGTATCCCCAACATGCAGACTGTCCTATTCCTTCGAAACCATTATCTGTAATAATTCTTACAAAATGACTATTTCCTGACAAAATAGATTCAACTTTTTCTATTTTCATTTTTTGATTCCTTAATATTTTTTTTTTAAACTATCATATTTATTTTTTTTATTAATAGGATAAGGTAATATTTCATTGAATCTAATACTAATTATTATTAAATGTACAAAGAATCATATATTCATACTAATGATGTAGCCATTAATTTAGCTTACAGACAAAATTCTAAAGCTAAAGTTAATATTTTTTTTGTTCATGGTTTTTTAGAACGTTGGCAATCTTGGATACAGATAATGGACTTGATCCCCAAAAATTACAATGTTTTTTCTGTCGATTTGAGGGGATTTGGAAGGTCAGGGAGAACATTAGACAATCACAAAAGATCAAATTGGGCAAAGGATATTTCTGAAGTTATAAAAATACTTAATTTAAAGAACATTTTTCTTGTTGGCCATTCTTTGGGAGGTCCAATCGTTTCTGCTGTAGCTACGCATAACAAAGATCAAGTTTCTGGAGTTATATTAGAAGACCCGTTTTTAGGTTCTCAACCTGTAGACAAAACTGGAAGAGCTAGTAGAGGAAAGTTAGTTGCGGAAACAATAGATAAAGCTAACAATCTAGATGAGGCGATTAAAAACTTAATAAAACTAAGACCTGACTGGAGAGATGATATTCCTATAGAAATAGCTACTGCTAGAAAGTTAACTGATAATTATTTATTAGAAGTTCCAAGAAAATTCAAAGATGATTTTTCTATAGAAGAAATATATGAAAGAGTAAATTGCAGAATAATATTAAATCATTCAAATCCAGATTTTGGCGGGATAAATTCTGTAGATAAACTAGAAAAACTTAATAAATTAAATCCTAAAATTGAAATACTAAATTGGGAAAAATCTGGTCATAATATTCATAGAGATTTTCCAAAGGAATTTTCAGAAGCTATAGTTAGTTATATAGAAGAATGAAAAAGTACCTTAATATAAACAATAAAAAGATTTCATATGAAAAAATTGGGATTGGTAACCCTATTATATTTCTTCACGGAATCACTAGTTCTTCAAATACATGGAATGAAATAGATAAAGCAGTAAGTAAAATAAGAACTGTATATAAGATAGATTTCAGAGGTCACGGATATTCAGATCATTCGAATAGTTATAAATGGTCTGAATATAGTCAAGATATAAACTTTTTTATCAATGAAATACTAGGCTCATCTCCAGTAGATATTTTGGGGCACTCTTTAGGTGCCTGTGTTGCCTCTCAGGTAGCTGCATTATCTCAAAAAAATGTAAGAAGCATTATTTTAGAGGACCCTCCTTTTTTTCATCATAGGAGAGCAGGAAAAGAAGGAATTAGCAAAAGGTTCAACTATAATCTCTCATTAGCAAAATCATATAATTCTAAAGAAGAAATATTGAAAATATTTAAAGACAACTCAAAATTATCAAATATTAAGAATATAGAAAATATTGCTTCAAATTTAAGTCGCCTTGATTACAGGGTATTAGAAGAAACTATAAACGGATCAGCATTAATTGGTTTCAATCCTGAAAAAATAATTAAGGAAATTTCAAATATAAAAACACTTTTATTAGTAGGAAATGAGAAAAAAACAGGTGATGTAATTATCAAAAAAGAAATAGATTTCATAATGAATAACATGAAGCATTTAAGTTTAAAAAAATTTGATTGTGGCCATAACATTCACGAAGAAAAAACAGAAGAATATAAGGAAGCTGTTATAAATTTTCTACAATGAAGGGAATGTGTAAAAGATTTGAATTATTATAATACATATCCACGTAAAGACCCCTGCAATAATATCATCGCCCAAAACTCCGTAGGCTTTAGGTAATTTTTCAAATAAATTTATTGGAAAAGGTTTAAAAATATCAAAAAATCTAAAAATAAAAAAAGAAAGTAATAAAGCTATAAAATTAAAATCTATAAATATCATTGGTATAAACATGCCTACCCATTCATCAAAAACAACATGATGAGGATCAGGATTTTCTTTTGTAATTGTTCTATTGATAGTAAAAATACCTATAGGTAAATAAAGTAATAATATTATTAAATTAATGATAAAAAAAACACTCGTACTCAAATTAAAAATATCTACTAAAAGATACTTTGAAAAAATAAAATATATCAAACAAACTAAAGCAGCCCAGCTCCCCCCTCCTCTTAATGGGAAATAACCAATGAAAAAAACGGTTGAAATAAGATTTGATATGGATTTATAGTTCTTATTATTCATGATAATTATTAAGTATTATTAATCCAAGATATTGAATCTAAAGTATTTTTATAAGGTTTATATTCACAACCAACCCATCCTTCATACTGTATTTCATCAAGTGTTTGAAAAATTTTAGAATAATTTATTTCGCCTGTGCCTGGCTCGTTTCTTCCAGGATTATCAGCAATTTGAATATGTCCAATTTTATTTATAAGTTTGGATATCGTTCTTACTAAATCTCCTTCCATGATTTGCATATGATAAACATCATAAAGCAGATAAGCATTCTCATGGTTTAATTTTTCTAACAATTCAATCCCTTGAGTTGATGTGTTTATAAAAAACCCTGGTTGATCAACAATGTTAATAGGCTCTATAAGTGCCATGATATTTTTTTCAAATAATTTTTGTGAAGCAATTTTTTGATTGTGAATTAATGTTTGATATATTTCTTCATCATCAAATCCTTCAGGTTTTGTCCCAATTCCAGTATTTATACCTAAGCAACCTAGACTTGAAGCATATCTTAATCCCAAATCTAATCTTTCTAAAAAAAGATCTTTTCTATCTGGTCTTAATGCAATGTTAGCTAAATTAGTATCAGGATCCATCACTGGCAGATTGATAATAACATGCTTCAAATTATATTTTTCTAGTTTCTCATTTATTTGGTCAATTTCAAGAGAATAAGGTGCTTGTAACTCGACTCCCTTAAACCCTGCTTTTGCTGCTTGTTCGTATCTGTCAATCAGATCATATTCATTGAACATAAACTGTAGATTTGCTTCTAATTTAACCATTTTATTCCGTTAGTTTTTTAATCCAATCTAATCCATCTTCAGTAGAATTCAAAGGAGCATATTCGCATCCAATCCATCCATCATAGTTTTCTGATAAAAACGAGAATATATTTTTGTAATTTATTTCACCTGTTCCAGGTTCATTTCTTCCAGGATTATCTGCAATTTGAATATGGCCAATTTGAGATTTATTATTTTGAAAAGTTCTTATTAGATCGCCTTCCATTATTTGCATGTGATACATATCAAACTGAATTTTTACATTATCTTTATTAACTGAATCAACTATTTGTTTGCAATGATTTGTTGTTGAAACAAAATAGTTAGGAGCATCAATTAAATTTAATGCTTCCACTAAAACATTAATTCCTTTATCCTTTGTTTGCTCAGAGGCATAAATTAAATTTTCAATTAGAGTTTCATTCAATTCCTTAGTTGTAAATTTACCATTATCAATACCAACCAGAACTGTAAGTCTTTTACATCCTAATGTATCAGCGTATTCTATAGCCTCATGTACCCCTTCTTGAAATTCAGATTTTCTATCAGGAAATATAGCTATTCCTCTATCTCCTCCAGCAAAATCACCCGCAGGGAAATCAAATAATATTTGCTCTAAACTATTATTAACTAACTCATTTTTTATATCTTCTTTTTTGAAATCATATGGAAATAAATACTCAACACCTTTGAATCCAAATTCAGAAGCTGATTTAAATCTCTTCATAAAATCTTTTTCTGTATAAAGCATTGATAAATTTGCTGCAAAATTAATCACCATCATTCTCCTTCTTTTATTATATTTGGTTGAATTTTATAAAAGTTAGTTTCCTCTTCAAATATTTTTGCAATTCGCAATACATTTAAGTCATCTAACTTTTTACCTACTATTTGTATTCCTGTAGGAAGTCCTTTTATAAATCCTCCTGGAATACTTATGCTTGGGCAACCTGTAGCTGTTATTGCATAACAAAGCCCCATCCAATCAATATATGTTTCAAGCTCTACTCCGTCAATTTCTTTGATGTACTCAATATTTTTATCAAAGGGCAAGACACTAGTTGAAGGCAAAACAAGAAAATCATATTTTTCAAAAAATTCTGCTATATTTTGATCTATAACTGATCTCTGAGATTCAGCAAGTGCTAGATCGGTTCCTTTTAATTCAAGCCCTTTCTCAACATTCCAAATTATGGTATCTTTCATAAGATTTCTATTTTTTACTATGTGTTCTTTGTGAGCATTAGCAAATGTATAGGCCCTATAAGTTTGAAAAACATTATCAACATTTTCTAGATTAGGAAAGGATTCTTCCATAATAAATCCTATTTTGGAAAAAATTTCAATTGAACTACTAAAAGCTTCTTTTATTTCTTGGCTAACAGGATAAATTCCAAGATTATGAGTATAAGCAATTTTTATTTTCTTTGGATCAGGCAATTTGATATCAAGGAATCTTTCTGAAGGTTCATTAATACTGTTACCTATTCGGTTGTTATATCCTGCCATGCAAGATAAAAGTATGGATATATCATCTACATTTCTAGCCATTGGACCATTAACGCTCATCATATTATATGTAATATCCGCAGGTAGTTGTGGAATGGTACCTATAGAAGTTCTAAATCCTACAACATTATTCCAAGCTGCAGGGTTTCTTAATGATCCGCCCATATCACTCCCTTGAGCCATAGGAACCATTCTCATAGCTAAGGCAACTCCTGCTCCTCCACTGGATCCACCTGCAGTTTTTGAAAGATCATATGGATTATATGTAGTTTCAAAAACATCATTGAATGTATGGGAACCTGCTCCGAACTCAGGAGTGTTACTTTTTCCAAGTATTAAAGCCCCTGATTCTTTTATTTTCTGTACAACTAAATCGTCATCTTCAGGAATAAAATCAGAATAAATTCTTGAACCCATTGTTGTGCGTATTCCTGCAGTTTTATTTAAATCTTTTATAAGAATAGGAATTCCTGATAATGGCTTATTGTAATCTTTATTTTTATCAATTTTTCTTGCATTTTCTAATGCAAGTTCAGGAGTAAAAGTACATACTGCATTAGTTTTAGAATCAAATTTTTCAATTTGATCTATATGGATAGAAACTAATTCTTCAGAATTAATTTCTCCTGAGAAAATCAATTCTTTCATTTCTTTGATTTTAAGATTTAATATTTTATTTTTTTCTATATTTGAAAAATTGTTCATTTACCACCATACCTTTCCATTAATAGCATTAGATATCTCTGAAAATTCTTTCTCATAAATTCCACTTGATAGATATTTCCAGCCACCATCAGCAAATATAGTAACTATCACTGAATTTTTAAGCCTTTTAGATAATTTCACACATGTAGCCAAAGTTGCTCCAGAAGAAACTCCTACAAACAAACCATGTGTTTCCATAATTTTTTTTGTCCAAAAAAAAGATTCTTCTGCTTCAACCATTATCCTTCCGTCTAATTTATCTAAGTCTAAAATTGGTGGAATGTAACCATGCTCTATTGATCGTAATCCTTGAACTACATCATCTGGATGAGGAGCAGTTGCAATAACCTTAACTGAATCATTAAATTCTTTTAGCCTTTTTCCTACACCCATTAATGTTCCTCCTGTTCCTAGACCTGCTACAAAATGAGTAACATTTGGCATTTGTTTGGTTATTTCTAATCCTGTTGTATAGTAATGAGCTTTTATACTAGCTTGATTTCCATATTGAAAAGGCATGAAATATTCAGGATTTTCTGCAGAGATTTTTTGAGCAAGCTTTATTGAGCCATTAGTACCTTCTTTTCCTTCAGAAAAAATTATGTCTGCTCCAAAAGATTTCAGTAGAGAAACTCTTTCTTGGCTAACAGAATCTGGCATTACTGCAATCATTTTGTAGCCTTTTATTTTTGCTATCATTGCAAGACCTATACCTGTATTTCCAGAGGTAGGTTCAATTAATGTTTGCCCTTTTGTAATTTTACCTTCCTTCTCAGCATCAAAAATCAAGCATTTAGCTACTCTATCTTTTATAGATCCAGTAGGATTTTCACTTTCTAATTTTGCAAATATTTTCACAGAAGAATTTTGACTTAGTGAAGATAAATCTACAAGACTTGTATTCCCAATGTTTTTTAGCTGACCAGTAGTAAAATTATTTATGTTTAATTTTGTTTCCATAGTTCAGCTAACAACTTTTACACCACAAAATATTTCGTAATCTATTAATTCAGTTACTTCAGGATTATTACCACATAGCTTACAGTTTGGATTTTGTCTTACTTTTATTTCTCTAAATTCCATACCTAAAGCTTCTATTAGCAACATTCTACCTGCAAGAGGCTCTCCAACGCCTAAAATTATTTTTATAGTTTCTAAGGCTTGTATAGATCCTACTAATCCAGGTAGAGCACCAATAACTCCAGCTTCAGCACAACTTGGAACTTCTCCTGGTGGTGGTGGATCAGGGAAAATACATCTGTAACATCCTTTCCCTGGTATGTAGGTGGTTGCTTGGCCATCAAAAATTAATATAGCTCCATCTACTAATGGTTTCTTTAATAAAAATGCAGCATCGTTAACTAAATACCTTGTAGCAAAATTATCTGCTCCATTTATTACTATGTCGTAATTTTTCATTATTTCAAAAGCATTAGAAGAATTTATAGGTTCTTCATGAATAGTTACATTAACATCAGGATTATGTTCAGTTAGAGTTTCTTTGGCAGATTCAACTTTCCTTTTCCCTACATCTGAGTCAGTATGCAAAATTTGTCTTTGAAGATTTGAAACATCCACTACATCAAAATCTACAATACCAATATTCCCTACTCCAGCTAATGCTAAATATAATGAAACAGGAGACCCTAAACCTCCAGCTCCTATTACCAAAACTTTTGAATCTAAAAGGGCTCTTTGCCCTCTACTTCCTACATTAGGCATTATAAGATGCCTACTATATCTTTCCACTTGTGATGGATTTAATGGTGTTATTGACATTTTTTTCTCCAAAATATTATAAAAAAAAACCCCCTAAGTTGGGGGTTCGAACAATTATTAAACTATATTATCAATAGCTCGAACAAAGAGTATTGCAACAGTTAAATATATTTGTGTTTAAATAATTCATATGATCATTATATATAAAAAAGATAAAATTTATATTGATTAAATTATGAATAAATATAAAAATACAAACATAAATTTTATATTCAAGGAGTAAAAATATGCCATCCGGACAAAGACTTGAAGGAAAAGTAGCAATTGTCACAGGTGCAGGGACTAGGGGAGAAATAGCAGGAACAGGACAAGCTGCAGCGATATTAATGGCAAGAGAAGGAGCTAAAATTTTACTCTGCGACATAGACCTAGAAAGAGCTGAAGAAACCTTGGATGTTATAGAAAAAGAAGGTGGAACAGGAAAAATTTTTATAGGTGATGTTACTTCTGAAAAAGATTGCGAAGCAATGATTAATGAAGCAGTAAAACAATTTGGCAAACTAGATATTTTATTTAATAATGTTGGGGGGCCAGGCGGAGGAATGGTAACAGAAATAGAAGAAGAAGATTGGCATAGATCTATTGATTTAAACATGAAAAGTGCTGTAATGGGCTCAAAATATGCAATCCCTGCAATGGAAAAATCAGGAGGGGGTTCAATAATAAACGTATCTTCAATAGATGGAACCCAAGCAGGATCTACCAGAAATGTTCCTTATTCTATTTCAAAAGCTGCAATTTCACATCTTTCAAGAATAATGGCAGTGCATCATGGAAGACAAAATATTAGGGTAAATTGTGTAGCCCCTGGGCATGTTTATGGAGCTTTTCCAAATAGATTCAAAAAAATGGATGATGAATGGAGAGATTTAAGAAGGAAAGCTGGACCATTAGGGACAGAAGGAACAGCCTGGGATGTTGGATGGGCTGTTGTTTACTTGGCTAGTGATGAAGCTAAATGGATAACAGGTGTTGTACTTCCTGTTGATGCAGGTGTTCAGGCAGCATCTCCATTATCAATGTGGGATGATCTAAATGACGAAGGTGGGCCTAAAACAACTATTGAATATTAGATTTCATATATAGATTCTGCATTCTTATAAAAAAATGCTTCTCTCTCATCCTTTGATAATTTTTTTGTTAACTCTTTATAGGAATCAATTACTTTTTTATAGCTACTGTAAAGACTATCTACCGGCCAATTAGTTGCAAAAATAATTCTAGAAATTCCAAATAACTCCATACATGTATCAACATAAGGAGCAATTGAGTCTATTGTCCAATTATGGTCTCCCATGCCAAGTCCAGATATTTTACAAATGATATTTTCTATTTTTGAAATTTTACCCATTCCATTTTTCCAATTTTCAAAATATTCTTTAGTACGAAAATCTGGATTACCAGCATGATCTAAAACAATCTTTATATTCGGAAAAGATTTTGCAAGATCTGCAAGTTTTTCCATTTCATCCCATCTAACAGCAATACTTGAAATTAGACCATACTCTTCTTGTAACTTGAAGCCTTTTCTAAAATCCTTATTTATTAAATAATCTCCATATGAAAAATCTCTTATGCCTTTAAAATGTTCATACTGCAAATGTTTTTCAATAATTTCTCTTGCATTATGAGATCTTAAATCTACATGCCCGACTATTGCATTTGGGATTCCAGTTTTTGCATAAACATCTTCTAGCCATTTTGTTTCTTCAACTGGATCATCAGACCCAATAGCTGCTTGAACATGAATAGCTTTTTTCATTCCTAATTCTGAAGCTTCACTTAAAAAATCATTAGCAAGATAATTTCTTGTTCCAAGCTCTCTGAGAGGCAAATCTTCATCAGGTTGCCAGTGTCCATAGTGTAATTTAGGATGATTCATATCATAAAAATGAACATGTGAATCAATAAATACAAAATCACCCTTAGTCAATTGTTGCTCCTCCATCAATAACTAATTCTGTTCCTGTAACATAAGACGCCTCATTTGAGGCTAAAAATAAAGCTCCGTATGCAATTTCTTCAGGAGCACCATTTCTTTTTAAAAGAGCATCATTTCCAAAATCTTCATATGCTTTTTCAGGATCAAGCCCTAAAGATTCAATGTGCTGGTCTGTTGCTCTAGTCCGAATAGATCCAGGACAAATAGAATTAACCCTAATATTATATTTTGCTAAATCCATTGCTAAACACTTACTTAATTGTATTACCGCACCTTTTGATGTGTTATACGGAACAAATTCTGGTTGAGCTATAAATGAAGATACTGAAGCAATATTTATGATATTACTATCTTTATTTTTCTTCATAGACTCCAAGGATTCACTTACACAATTTGCATATCCTATTACATTTACTCCTAAAACTTTATCCCAGTCAGATTTATTAATATCCTCTATTTTTCCAAAAACAAAAGCGGCTGCATTATTTACTAAAATATTGATATCTCCATACTCACTAATGGCACCTTGAACCATATTTTGAACCGAAGAAATATCTGATGTATCAACGTTTAAATACTTAGCATTTCCAAAAGCATTAGTAATATTTTCAACAGTTTGCAATCCCGAGTCTTCTTCTATATCAGCAACAATAATATTAGCTCCTTCTTTTGCAAAAATTTCTGCAATAGCCCTACCAATACCATTCCCGCTTCCTGTAACGATAACATTTTTATTTTTTAATCTCATTTTTTTTCTCCTGGTTAAAATAAATTAATCTATATGAAATACTTCTTCAAGTTCAAGCATGGATTGATCAGGAGGTGCTCCTTCAGGAATTTCAAAATAAGGAGACATCAAATCTTGCCATTTTTTATTAATTGCTTCTTTTGACATTCCTTCTAATGAACTTACAAAGGAATCTTTAGCTTCAAAATATCCAAACATTAACCCATCTTTTCTCATAAATAAAGAATAATTATGCCAACCGTTACGAGTTAATGCTGACTTCATTTCTGGCCAAACATTTTTATGGTGAATCTTATATTCTTCGATATAATCTTCGCGAACCTTAAGGATAAAACCAACTCTTTTCACAAAGAAACCTTTCGAGCTAA
>Ga0066850_10001093_pt1 | contig 14361 bp, 17 predicted proteins | sample ETNtaG_4_FD_67282 | JGI IMG/M metagenome (GOLD analysis project Ga0066850, IMG submission 67282) | Marine microbial and viral communities from oxygen minimum zone, Eastern Pacific Ocean - ETNP201406SV67 | ecosystem: Environmental > Aquatic > Marine > Oceanic | place: Pacific Ocean: Eastern... | reverse complement strand
ATTCCTAATGCCAATCCAATAAGACCAATTTCACTGAGAAGTTTTAATATAGAATTATGCGGATCATCTAATAATACCTTAGATTTTATGTAATCATCAAAAGTAAGAATATTTAAATAATCAGTTTTAAAATTTTGAGGCCCAGTTCCAGTTACTGGATTATTTAACCATGAGTTCATGGATGCTTTTATTGCCATATTTCTATCCCCAGAATGGATGCCATGTGTTATTGAATAATTTAAGTTTCCAGGAATTTTGTTTAATAATTTTGAAAGTTGCACGCACTCTATAAATACACCCTCAATACCCATAACCCATTTCTGAAAAAGAAAATCTTTAGAGCATCTATCGCCAATATAATTATTATTTAAGATGGCTTCTTCTAAATCTAAATTATTATAATCATCATAATTTAAACCTCTAATGACTAGCCATCTTTTCCCTCCCCCACCTACATAATCAACTATAGGAACATTTGGGTCATGAAACAAAGTAGATCTTATTTTTAAATTATAAATATTTGGGATTCTTTCAGTAACAATTTCCTGTTTTAAATCATAAGCATCATTTTTAATTTTTTGACTAATTAATAGAACGCTTGGTGAGAATAGAATAATCAAAACAATAATTAAAGACATTGTTTTAACATAAAAATTTTTTGATTTGAATGAAATGGATATAAATAAAATAAATGAAGCTATTGCAATGGATAAAATTGTACTTCTAGAAAAATTAATTAAAATGCATGCGGATGAAAAAATTACATTAAGATAAAAAATCACGTTTGTTTTATAGATTAAATTAATTCTTAAACTTTTATCTCTTTCATAATTTAAACTTAATATTGCCAAAGATAGGATCAAATTTAGCATTAAGTACCAAGAAAGATACACTGGATTACCTAAAGTTGAACTTATACCTTTAAAGGGTTGGTCTAGGGTTTTAAACCAAAATGGGAGGTTGAGAAAATTTGAAGAAAATAAATTTAAACCTTCCAAAATGCCAAGTAAAGAAACAATAAGTCCAACATATGAAATTACTTTAAAGATGAGGACCCATTCTTTAAAAGTCCTAAAAATTGAGAATAGTATCAAGGAAAAGATAAAAAAATGAATTGTTTGCATTACCCCAGACATCCTATTCATGCCACCCCAAAAACTGTTTATAATGTCGTATCCAAAAGCTGAAGAAAATATTTGAAATAATATGAAGACGCCAAAAATTAAGAAGCCAATATTTTTATCAGGTAAATAATTCTTATTTCTTAATATTTGAGTTAAAAAAATAGGAACAAGAATCCATAATATTGATCTGAACCAAAGAGCTTTTCCTATTACAAATGGTTGATATGTTTCACTAACAATTAAAGGGCTGGCTGCTAATAGAAAAACTAAAAAATATATTGCTCTTCTTAAGAAAATATCCATTTTTATATATTAATCCATATATTAATTTCTATAAAATTAAAAACTAAAAAATATATTGCCCTTCATAAGTTAACTTTTTTTATTACTTATTTTGGGGCTAAGATGCCACCATTCTTGAACATAGGACCTTCCTTCTGATAATAATAGAGACCTATTATTATCATTAAAATTCTTTAGCTCATTAAATGTATTCAATGATTTAGGGGTTTGAATAACTTTATTGATTGTAAACATCTTTGATGCTCTCTTTTCTAGGTCTAATTCGTCTTTTATATTTCTTTTATGAATCTCTATAATTATGTTTGAAGGGTATAATTTCTCTAGTAATTCATTAGAAAATAATTCAAATTCTCCACCTTCAATATCGCAAAGAATTAAAGATTCATTTATTTTACTTGATAAGTCGAGCATAGCACCATTAGTCGCAATCCCTTTAATTGATATCATGGTCTCAACATTGTTTAATTTAGCATTATTGAAAATTGACTCCCTCCCTTTCTTTGAAGCTTCAAATACTATACATTCCTTAAATAAGTTGTTTATCAGAGAGCCAATTGCGTAGAAACCATCTGCCCCTCCGATATCTACAAAAGTTGTATATTTTTCCTTTTCTTGAATCTCAACAATTAAGTCTTGAATTTCTTTCTCATACAAACCTAGTATCTTTACTCCATGATCTCCAATACCCCAATATTGCTTTTCACTTAACAGCATATTTTTGAATGGGCCTTGCTGAACTTTGTAGTCAAAAATTCTTGATATTTTTTTACTTAATTCTCTTCTCTTTTTTTCAACTACTTTATCTATCCTAAGTTCTATAAAGCCAAATGTTAATTTAGATATAAATTCTAATATTACCCAAGATATTTTTTTTTCAATTAATTTCTTATAAATAAGTCTAATGTAATTAGTTATCATTGTTATCTTTTGATTCTGGCTTATTTTGCTTTTTATATTTCATTATAGAGATACCTATAATTATTAATGATACTGCTATGAAAATATCTCCAAGTCCTAACGAAGATATGCCTTTATAATTAATCCAAACTAAACTTAATATAAGGTATAAAAATCCTAGAATTTTTCTATAATAAAATCTAATTTTATTTCCTTCCAATAGCTCAGATTAATAATTTTTTTAAATCTCCATTTTTATGGAGAGAGTATATTTCATCATACCCACCTATATTTAAATCATTGATAAAGATTTGAGGAACTGTTCTTTTTCCTCCTGAAAGAGTTGTCATAATATTTCTCTCTTTTTCATTTTTTATCACTAATTCTTTGTAATCTGCATTATAAAGATTGAGCAAAGCCTTAGCTTTTTTGCAATATCCGCAATTCTCAGTGGTATATATTTTTATATTTTTTTTGAGAACCATAAGTTATTTAATATGTGTGATAATTATCTTATACTAGTGTAAGTAACTTATTAAAGGAGGACAGCTTGGATAATCAGTTTGAAATAGAATATTTGAATGGTTTAAGAACCGAAGCTACTCATCTTGCTACAGGGACTAAATTGATTACGGATGCCCCTCTAGATAATAAAGGGCAAGGAAGATCTTTCGCTCCCACTGACTTATTGGCAGTATCTGTAGGTACATGCATGATAACAACTATGGGAATAGCTGCAGATCAGATCGGTGTAGAATTAGGTAAAGTAACCTGCTCTGTCAAGAAAGAGATGAATGCAAAACCTAGAAGATTAGCTAAATTGACAATTATGATTAATTTTCATGACGAGATACCTGATTCCAATAAAAGAAGCTTGGAACTTTCAGCTTTAAATTGCCCAGCGCATAAAAGTTTGTCAGCAGATGTAGAGCAAGTAACAGAGTTTAATTATTTATAATTAGAATATTCTAAATAACCAATAGATAATTAATAAGGTAATTATGAAGGCAGCAAGAAAACCTATTTGATATTTCGACTTGTTGTCTAGTTCAAATTCATATTTTTTTGAGTCAATTTCTTCACTAATTCTATCAGTATTTTTGATATATTTTTCTAATTCATTAATCCTAATTTTTATATCTTCTATTTCTTTTTCAATAGGAACAGATTTATTTATATCTTTTTGATCTTCATCATACATGCCATAATTATATATTAAATTTATACTATATTTATTAAATGGATATTATTTTTTCTGAAGTTAAAAATGAAATTAACCTAAATGAATCTTTCGAATTAAGAAAGAAAGTTTTTATTATTGAGCAAGGATGCCCTATTGAGGAAGAATTCGATGAATTCGATAATTTGAATAGGATCGGTAAGGATTCTTTCCACTTTAATATTTATAAAGATAATGCTTGTATTTCAACTTCAAGGATAGTAATTAACAGAAACTTGGATGATAATTCTGCCAAAATTCAAAGAGTGTGTGTACTAAAAGATTTTAGAGGTACAGGGATAGGGTTATTTATGATGTCAAATCTACACGAATACTTAATCAATAAAAATATTAATAAAATCACGCTTTCCTCACAAGATCATGCAATAGAATTTTATAAAAAATTAGGATATATAGAACTAGGGAATGAATATTTAGAGGCGGGTATAATTCATAAAAAGATGTATATTAATTTTTAATTTTTTCTAATAGATTGCCATGTAGAGATTGCTATTCCTGCTATTATTCCTGAAGGAAAAACCACGAATATTAAAATTAAAAATATAAATATCTGCCTTATAAACTTTTTCATATGAATTAGATTATAAAAATTGTTAACTCCAATTGATAGGGGGTATTTTATTTTTATGGAAAAAATTGTTAGCTTTTGAGAAAGGCTTACTTCCGAAGAAACCTCTATGAGCAGATAATGGAGAAGGGTGAGCTGATTCAATTATTAAATGATTAGAGGAATCAATAAGATTAATTTTAGATCTAGCATGTGAACCCCAGAGGAAGAAAACCAACTTAGATTTATTTTTACTTAATGTAGATATTATTTTATCTGTAAATATGCTCCACCCTAAACTTTCGTGCGATAAAGGATCCCCTTCCTCAACAGTTAAAGTTGTGTTTAATAAAAGCACACCCTGGGCTGCCCATTTTGTTAAGTTGCCGTCTGTTTTTTTTAGGTTTATTTTAAGATCTTGCTCTATTTCTTTAAATATATTTAGCAAAGATGGTGGTGGTTTTATCCCATCTGGAACAGAAAAACTTAATCCATGGGCTTGGAATTTTTTATGATATGGATCTTGCCCAATAATTACTAGTTTAGTATTTCCAAACGATGTTAGATTTAAAGAATTAAAAATGAATTCATTTGGGGGAAATATAATTTTTCCTTCAGATTTTCTTTTCATTATCTCTCTTTTAATATTACTCATATATTCTTTACTAAATTCGGATTCGATATGATTCAGCCAACTCCTATGAATTTTTATAAGTTGATTAGAATTTTTCATTGAAGAGGACTTATGGATGGCATAATTTGCTCAGATATTTTTACTTCTTTTATTTCTCCTGCCTTCATATTACTCAAGAAATATTGTCCATATTGAATTCGTTTTAGATTAATTACTTTCCAATCAAAATGACTAGCTATATTTCTAATTTCCCTATTTTTACCTTCTTGCATAGATAATTCTAAGGTAAATTTGTTACGTATTTTTTTTAGAGTTTTAGATTTTATCGATCCATAGTTTGTGCCGTTAATAAAAATTCCTGACTCTAGAGATTTAATTTGTTTTGACATAAGAGTTCCCGAGAAATCTACATGATATTTACGAGTTATTTTGTTTATCGGTAATTCATAATATCTTGATAATTCTCCATTATTTGTTAAAAGTAATAGTCCGTTGCTATTTAAATCAAGCCTTCCTATGGTGATTAAATTTGAAAGTTTATTTGGCAATAAATTGTATATAGTCTTGCGCCCCGCTGGATCATCTGTTGTACACAAATAACCATTAGGTTTATTAAATAGCCATAATTTAGGAGGCTGCATTGTAATTAAAGTGCTTTCTACTATAACCTCATCCGTGCTAATTATGTTCTTTGAAAAATCACGGCAGACTTCACTATTAACTATCACAAAACCATTTTCAATTAATTTATCCGCTTTTCTTCTTGAAGTGTAACCCGATGTAGAAATAAATTTTGAGAGTCTCATTATTATTAAAGATTAAGTTTTTTTGAAACTTTTTCAATTATTAATTTTGAAATTTCATTTTGGTCTAGAGAAGCATCAATTATGTTAACTCTATCTTTGTTATTTTTAGCAATTTCTAAAAATCCTTTTCTAATTTTTTGGTGGAAAATATTTTCTTCATTTTCAAATTTAAGTATTTGGTCTTTACTATTAATATCTTTTCTTTCACCTGTTCTTTTATTTGCCTCTTCAACATTAAGATCTAATAAGAAAGTAATATCTGGATATAGATTAGAAGTACTTAATTTGCTTAATTCGTTAATTATGGATTTATTAATATTCCTTCCATATCCTTGATATGCCAAAGTCGAATCAAGATATCTGTCAGTTATGACAACAAAATTATTTTCTAATTTTTTTCTTATTACTTTATTTACTAAATCAGATCTTGCAGATTCAAAAAGAAGTAATTCAGTAATTGGAGATAATTCTGAATCAGTAATTAGTAGTTCTCTTATTTTTTCAGCTAAAATTGTTCCGCCAGGCTCTCTCACTAGAATCGATGCTATTCCTTCTTTAGACAAGTGTTCATTTAAAAGATTAGCTTGAGTAGTTTTCCCTACTCCATCAAAACCTTCTATTGATACAAAGAGAGACATATCTACAAAACCTTTTCTAAAACAACTCTTCTATTAGATCCTTCTCCGATGCTAATAGAACTTATTCCTTCTTTTGTTGCTGCTTTGTGTTGAAGCCTTCTGATAAATGAATTTTGTGCATTCAATTCTATCCTATGTTCACCATCAAATATTTGTTTTATTCCATAGTGCACTTCTTCGAGAGCAATATTAACTGATGAATTATTTTCAAATGCTGAAGAAGATCTAATTTTTTGAACTCCACCAGAGTATTTTTCTAAGAATTTCTTTAATTGATCTTTTGTATTTTTTCTCAATACATGTACTGAAATTCCTAAATTTTGGGCGTTTTCTAAGGCCTTTGGTTTTCTAGCATAATGAGATTTAGTTGTTAAGAATATTTTTGCATTAGATTCATTATCTATTACTTTTATCGAAGCCCCGCTATCTTTTATGAGAGTTTCTAAAGCCCCTTTTGATATCCCAAATGGATATAATTTAATCAGTGAATTATTGGTTTCTCCATTTGCGTAATTTTGAGATTTTTTTACTTTTAATTCTCCTTTCTCTATCCACCTCATTTCTCCGGTTATTTTCTTTCCTCTTAGTATTTCATCAACTCTTTTGCCTACATCTTTGTGAACCGAGACAGTATTTCTATCTACAATTTCTACAACTATAGGGAATGTAGGGTCATGCTTTCTTTCTAAAATGGTTTTTTGGGTTTTCCTTCTTTTGGCTTCTATGTCTCCTAAAGTCACAGTTTGTGTGCCTCCAACTAAATCAGATAAAGTAGGATTTGTGAGTACATTTTCTAAATTATTTGCGTGTGCTGTAGCAATGAGCTGCACTCCTCTTTCAGCAATTGTTCTCGCGGCCAAAGATTCTGATTCAGTGCTCATTTCATCAATGATTATAACTTCAGGCATATGATTTTCTACAGCTTCAATCATAATTTGATGCTGTAGTGCTGTTGAAGGCACTTGCATTCTCCTTGATTTACCTATTGCTGAATGAGGCACATCGCCATCCCCGGCTATTTCATTCGATGTATCTACTATAACAACTCTTTTGTTGGCAGTTTCTGAGAGCACTCTTGCTACTTCCCTAAGCATTGTAGTTTTGCCTACTCCAGGTTTTCCAAGCAAAAGAACACTTTCTCCATTCATAACCAAATCTTGAATATTTTGAATTGTGCCTTCTATTGCTCTTCCAACTCTACAAGTTATGCCTACAGGCGTTCCTTTTCTGTTTCTAATTACTGATATCCTATGAAGAGTTCTCTCAATTCCAGCTCTATTGTCATCCCCGAATTCACTAATTCTTGAAATTAATGACTGAAGATCAACATGGTTAACCTCACCTTCGCCAATAGTTTCTTGAGAATTTGGAAATCTGACTTCTGGAGGTTTGCCTAGATCCAAAATAACTTCAACAAGATGCTCTTTGTCTTTATGAGTATTTATATAATCTTGTACTCTAACAGGCAGTATAGATATTAATTCGTCCAAATCATTGTCAGAATCAAATTCAATGTTATTAATCGAGTGCTGTACCATATTATTTATGTTTTATCTTCCATATTTGTATTAATTATATCTACCATTTCTATAAAATACTTGTGTATTCTTAAGTCACTTGTTAATTCGGGGTGGAAGCTAGTTCCTAGGATATTATTTTGTCTTACCGCGACCGGTGTATTATCGCTAGATTTAGCAATTGTTTTTACATTTCTGCCAAGCTTAATAATTGCAGGAGCTCTAATAAAAACCGCCTCAAAAAGATTTTCATCAGAATCAAATCGAATATTTTCAATAAAACTATCAATTTGTCTGCCATAATAATTTCGGGAGGTAGTTATATCTATTAACCCTAGAGGTTTCGGATCACCTTCTGTTATATTTTTTGATATCATTATTAATCCAGCGCATGTTCCCCAAATAGGCATTCCTTTAGAAGATTTATCGGTAATCAGTGCATCAAGTTCTGTGGATTTAAGTAACTTGGATATAGTAGTGCTCTCTCCGCCTGGGATCACGAGGCCATGAATATATTCAAGATCTGATCTTGATCTTACTTCAAAAGTATCAACGTTTAATTTTTTGAAGCATGATAGATGTTCATGAAAATCACCCTGTAATGCTAAAACACCAATCCTCACAAAAGTATTTATACTCCTCTATTTTCTAATCTTTCTTGAGATGGAAGAGAAGAAATATTTATGCCTACCATTGGCTCTCCTAGATCTTCTGATACTTTAGCCAATATATCTGGATTATCATAGTGAGTTGTAGCCTCAACAATAGCCTTGGCTCTTTTCTTTGAATCTCCTGACTTAAAAATACCTGACCCAACAAATACTCCATCTACACCTATTTGCATCATAAGGGCTGCATCTGCAGGTGTAGCTATTCCTCCAGCAGCGAAATTTACTACTGGCAACCTTCCTAGTCTTTTGATTTCGATCATCAATTCATATGGGGCACCAAGATTTTTTGCTTCAGTCATTAATTCTTCATTAGACATTGAAATGACTCTTTTGAGTTGACTGAATACGGTTCTTGCATGATAAACTGCCTGAACTACATCTCCAGTTCCTGCTTCTCCTTTTGTTCTGATCATAGCTGATCCTTCACCAATCCTTCGTAAAGCCTCACCCAGATCTGTTGCTCCGCAAACAAAGGGCATTTCAAAATCCCACTTATTAATATGGAAATTATTATCAGCAGGAGTCAATACTTCAGATTCATCCGCATAATCAACGCCTAGTTCTTGTAAAATTTGAGCTTCAGCTAAATGGCCTATTCTGCATTTAGCCATAACAGGAATAGAAACTGATTTAATAATATCTTTTATCATCTTGGGGTCAGACATTCTTGCAACCCCTCCATCTTTTCTGATGTCTGCTGGTACTCTTTCTAAGGCCATTACTGCTACTGCGCCAGACCCTTCAGCAATTTTTGCTTCTTCAGCAGTTACTACATCCATTATTACCCCACCCTTTAACATTTGGGCTAGGCCACCTTTAAGTCTCCAACTACCAGCCTCTGGAGCTTTGGAATTATTTATATCCTTAATATTTGCTAGATTTTCTAAATCAGTTTTTTGTTTTGATGTTGCCATTGTTAATTATTAGGTTAGTTTAATTAGATTTACATTGTACCTCAAATTAAGAAAGTTTAGACGAAACTATCTCAATTAAGTTAAAAGTTCTATTCGCATAGCCCCATTCATTATCGTACCAACCAACAATCTTGAAAAAGTTATCTCCGACCTGAATGGTAGATAAAGAGTCAAAAATTACACTATGAGGATTTCCTTTAAAATCTTGAGAAACCAAAGGTAAGTTTGAGTATTCAATGAAGCCTTTAAGTTCATTCTTTGAGGCAGATTCAAATACAGAATTTATTTCATCTGAGGTGGTTTTTTTATTCAAGGAAACTGTAAGGTCAGTAACAGATACTGATGCTGTAGGAACTCTATAAGCCATCCCATCTATCTTCCCTTTCATCTCTGGTATAACCTGCACAACTGCTTTTGCTGCTCCAGTAGTTGTAGGGATAATATTTTCAGAAGCAGTTCTTGATCTTCTTAGGTCAGAGTGAGGCTGATCTAGTACGCTCTGATCATTTGTAAATGAATGAATAGTAGACATAAGAGCATGCTGTATTGAAAAATTTTCATTAAGCACTTTCACCATCGGTGCCACGCAATTTGTGGTGCATGATGCGTTAGAAATAATATTATGAAGTTTGGGGTTATAATTTTTTTCATTAACCCCTAAAACAATCGTGATATCTTCATCTGTCGCAGGAGCAGAAATAATAACCTTTTTTACTGTGCCTGAAATATGTTTTTCTGCTTGAGTCTTTTTAGTAAAAATGCCTGTGCTTTCTACAACAATATCAACTTTCTGGTCAGTCCAATTTATTTGGGCAGGATCCCGTTCAGTAAATTTTTTAATGGAGTCCCCATCAATTATTATTTCAGAATCATTGTAGGTAACATCACCACTAAAAATTCCATAACTCGTATCATATTTAAAGAGATGGGCAGATGTTTTCGAATCTGCCAAATCATTAACAGCAACTAATTCAACAGCATTACTGTTAAGAATCAATTTAGTTAGCTGTCTGCCAATTCTTCCAAATCCGTTTATTCCAATCCTAATTTTTTTCATTTAATTACCTTATATAATTTGTTTTATGAGTATTATTTAAACCCTTGCCTTTTAAGATATCACCAATAATTAATAACCTATTGTATTTGTTAATTCTCTCTCCTCTAGCAGGGGCTCCAGACTTAATTTGAGTAGAATTTGTTCCTACTGCTAGATCAGCAATAAATGTATCTTCAGTTTCTCCAGATCTATGACTTATGATTGTTTCAAATTTGTTATCTTGCGCAATCTTGATAGTTTCTATAGTTTCACTAACTGTTCCTACTTGATTAAGTTTGATAAGTATTGAGTTTCCTGATTTCTCGTCTATTCCTTTTTTTAAGTACTTTTTTTGAGTTACATAAAGATCATCTCCAACGAGCTGTAATTTGTCTCCAATTCTGCTGGTCATTTTTTTCCATCCAGGCCAATCATCTTCTGATAATCCGTCTTCAATGCTATAGATAGGATATTTTTTGGATAATTCTTCATAAATCTTTATCATTTCTTCAGAAGTCACTGACTTGGCTTCAGATTTCAATTCGTAAGTATTTTTTGAATAAAATTCACTAGCTGCAACGTCAAGTGCAAATTTCACTTGTTCTCCTAATTTGAAGTTTGTTTTTTCTGTTGCTTTAGTTAGGAGCTCAAGAGGGTCCGTATTTGTTAACCCTGGTGGGGCGAAGCCGCCTTCATCACCTAGAGTTGTAGGCAATTTTTCTTTTTCTAGTATTTTTTTCAATGCGTTATATATTTGAAAGCCACATAGTAATGACTCTTCATAATTATCAATACCTGAAGGAACTACCATGAATTCTTGAAAGTCTGTTGAATTGAATGCGTGAGAGCCTCCATTTAAAACATTAAACATAGGGTTAGGAAGTAAGAATAAGCCATTGGATGGTGAATGAATTTCTCTAATATATTCGAATAATTCTATACCTTTTGATTTAGCTCCAGCTCTTGCAGCTGCCATAGATACGCCAAGTATTGCATTTGCACCTATGGAACTTTTTGACTCAGTTCCATCTTTATTTATCATTAATTCATCAATTTCTTTTTGATTAGATATTTCTATTCCATTTAATAATGGAGACAGAATTTCTTTGATATTGTTAACAGCTTTTTGGACACCTTTGCCATTAAAAAGATCTGGGTTAGAATCTCTTAATTCTAATGCTTCTCTCGATCCAGTGCTTGCTCCTGAAGGTACAAAACTAGTCCCTGTATTTTTATTTGTTTCAACGCATGTATATATTGTTGGATTTCCTCTGGAATCAAGAACTTGTCTAGCGTATATATTTTTTATGCATTCTGACATATTTAACTTTTTAGTACCTTAATTTGTTCATCGAAAATATTTTTTATGCATTTTCTTCCTAAATCTAGCATTTGATTGAGCTCTTCGTTGGAAAATGTGCCTTTTTCTCCAGTGCCTTGAATCTCTATCAAGTTAAAATCTGAATTCATTACAATATTTAAATCAACTTCAGCAGACGAATCTTGAATGTAGTCAAGGTCATCTACTATTTTACCATCTACCTTGCCTACACTTATTGCAGATACAGGAGTCAAGATTCCTTGGTTATATAAATCCGGATATTTACTTTTTAATGCTAATGCAATAGCTACGTAACCTCCATTTATTGATGCAGTTCTCGTCCCTCCATCAGCGTTTATAACATCACAATCCACATAAATAGAAATCCCAGGCATCTTTTCTAAATTAGCAGAACCTCTTAATGCTCTACCGATTAATCTTTGTATTTCTTGAGATCTAGCATTTTTTTTACCTCTGGTTATTTCTCTTGTTACTCTAGAATTAGTGCTTGCAGGGAGCATTGAATATTCAGCAGTTATCCATCCGCTACCTTGAAGCCATTCCGGGACCTTGCTTTCGAATGTAGCAGTGCATATGACTTCCGTGTTTCCAGATTCATATAAAACTGAGCCATCAGCATTTTTAATTATATTTGGAGTTATTTTTATTGGTCTCAATTTGGAATTAATAATTTATTTGTGTCGAAGTTCTTCAGTAATTATCATATCTAATTAGAAGAAAATGTCTATTGATAAAGAAAAACTAAAAATACTACTGTACGGCGGCGGGGCGGTAGGAAGTTATTTTGCTGGCGCTTTAAATTTAGATGGTCATGACGTTTCCCTTCTAACAAGAGGTGCTCATTTAGATATAATTAAAGAATCTGGATTAAGCATGTCTACTCATTGGGGCAAATTTGAATCTAATTTAAGAGTAGTCGAATCTACAGAAGAATCTTATGACCTCATTATTCTGGCTGTAAAAACCTATTCTATTGAAGAAATCTTACCAAACTTAAAGAAATTATCTAATTCTAGTAATTACGTACTCTGTATTCAGAATGGAACATTTACATATGATTTCTTATCAAAAGAAATTCCTAAATCCAATATTTTGAATGGATTGACTTATGTTGATGCTGTCAGAAGTAGCCCTGGGTCAGTAGATCAGTTTGGAGAGGAAGCAAAAATAATTTTTGGGAAAGAAAACGTGACGGCTGAAGAAAGGAAAGATTTGTCTACCCTTAAAGCCATTCTGGATTCTGAAAAAGTTCAAGTAGAATTTTCAGATAATATTCAAAAATCTATTTGGGAAAAATTAATTATGGTTGCTGCTATTGGGTCCATGATGAGTTTTGGTAACTGTTCAGCCTCAAGAATTTTTGGAGACCAAAAATTATTAATGATGCTTGAGGATATGATTAAAGAGATGAATTCAGCAGCCAAAAGTATTAATGTAAATCTAGATTTACATTATGAATTGGATACAGTTCAAGGATTAAGAGATAGGTGCAATGAGATTCATGCTTCACTTAAAGAAGATTTAGATAACCAAAGACCTCTAGAGCTCAATGAGATACTTGGAGAGGCTATAAGAATAGGTAATAGAAATAAAGTTGATATGAGTACTTGCGAGTTAGTATTTAATAAGCTTTACCCTTATATTTCTGGTGGCAAGAAATACGGTTAATTAGCTCTGGACAGTATTAATAGCGAATAATCTTCTTTGGGAATTAATCGATTAAGTTTTAATATATCAGGTTTAATTTCAATCACTGAGAAATTATTTCCTCCGTAGAAAAATTCATAATCAGACAATTGCTGTTTATAAAACCAATCATCAAATTCGGGGTATCTAGGTGATGATATTCTTAAATGAATTAAAGTTTTTGGTTTGTGTACGCAACTTCCAGGCGGTTCTCCATTCTTACTTAAGACAGGGTTATTGTCTTCTGGGTCTGGGCATCTTGAATCTTCAGCAACATCCAGCAAGGTTAAAATTGTTGAAGTTTCTTCAATGAAAACTGTTTCATTAATTTTTATCTCGAAAATTTGATTAATGTTTTTTTGGGAATATTCAGTTCTTGGGTTCACTAAAAGTTTTGATATTATTTGCTCTTCAATTTCCAATTTTAAGCTTGCTTTTTCATAACCTAAATTTTTAAATGTCATTTCACTAAAATCTTCATCTTGGCTTATTTCTGAATAATTTGAAGAATTAACCTGAACTTTATGTAGCTCGGGATTATAATTCTTTGCGTGAATTACTATATGAGTATCTGAAAATTCATAACCCAAATATATAAATTTTTTAATCTCTTCTGGTTTATCATCAATAACAACAGTACCTTCATCTCCGCAAGATATAACTGAAATAATAATAATAGAAAGAATAATTGCGTATATTTTTTTAAATTTCAACATGCTCTAAGTTTATGATAAATTTGTTTTAGTTTTCGAAATTAATATAATTTTTATTTGAATTTAGTCAAATAATTTGACCTATAAGGAGTATTTTGGGAAAAAGTCTATCATTTTTTAAAGGGAAAATTACACCACTTGAAGATGCAAAAGTTGGGATAATGACCCATGCTTTGCATTATGGAACTGGTGTTTTTGAAGGGATTAGAGGGAATTGGAATGAAGATAAGGATGCAATTGTAGTGTTTAGGTTAAGAGAGCATTATGACCGAATGATAAGGGGTTGCAAGATA
>Ga0066850_10001090_pt1 | contig 14374 bp, 13 predicted proteins | sample ETNtaG_4_FD_67282 | JGI IMG/M metagenome (GOLD analysis project Ga0066850, IMG submission 67282) | Marine microbial and viral communities from oxygen minimum zone, Eastern Pacific Ocean - ETNP201406SV67 | ecosystem: Environmental > Aquatic > Marine > Oceanic | place: Pacific Ocean: Eastern... | reverse complement strand
ATAAAAAAAGGATTATTAGGCATAGTTGTAGATGAAACAACCATCTCGCAAGTAATGCCTGATATAAATTCGCTGACTTATAGAGGGTATGCGGTACAAGATCTCTGCGATAAATGTAGTTTTGAAGAAGTAGCCTACCTAATACTTAATAAAGAGTTGCCAAATAAAGCTAAACTAAAAAAATTTAAAAAAGAATTAGAAAAAAACAGAGGTATTACAATAAATCTTAGAGAAATTGTAAAACATATGCCTAAAAAAGCACATCCGATGGATGTTGCTAGGACAGTAGTTAGTGTTATGGGTCTTGAAGATAAAGATACAAATAATAATTCTCCTACAGCCAATATGAGAAAAGCAATAAGAATATTTTCAAAAACACCTACTGCAATTGCAGCTTTTTTTAGAGCAAGAAAAGGAAAAAATGTTATACCTCCAAAAAAAGGATTGGGGTTTTCTGAAAATTTTTTTTATATGTGTTTTGGAAAGATTCCTGGTAAAGAAATTATTAAAGCTTTCGATGTATCTTTAATTCTGTATGCAGAGCATAGTTTTAATGTTTCAACTTTTACCGCAAGAACAATTACGAGTAGCTTATCAGATATTCATAGCGCAATAACTGGTGCAATAGGAAGTTTAAAGGGTCCTTTGCATGGTGGGGCCAATGAGGAAGTGATGCTTATGATGAATAAAATTAAAAAACCTGAAAATGCATTAAAGTGGATTAATAAAGCTCTTGATAATAAAGATGTCGTAATGGGTTTTGGTCATAGAGTTTATAAGAAAGGTGACTCAAGAGTGCCAACTATGGAAAAATACTTTAAAAAAGTTTCTAAAATTAGCAAAGATAAAAAATTTCATAAAATTTACGATTTAGTTAAAAATGTGATGATTGAAAGAAAGAATATTCATCCAAATGTTGATTATCCTACTGGTCCCACTTATCATTTAATGGGATTCGATACTGATTTTTTTACTCCTATTTTTGTTTTATCTCGAATAACAGGCTGGTCGGCTCATATTATGGAACAGCATGCGGCCAATAAATTAATTAGACCACTTTCTAAATATAGCGGTGAGGAATATCGTAAGGTAATGCTTCTTAACCAAAGATAATTAAACTATTATCTTAGCAAATCTTTTTTTTATTATTTCTAATTTTAGTTCATTTTCTTCTACAAATTTATCTACTGCTTTTTTAACTCCAGTAATATAAGTTGCATCTTCGTAGTCATCACACAAGATAATTGCTCCTTTATTGGAAGAAATTTTTTTGTAAATTAAATCTAAGTCATTAAAAACTGTTTCAAAACTATGTCCTCCATCCAAAAATACAAAATCAATATTTTTTATCTCTAAATTCTTTAAAATAACATTTGAATTTCCTTTGATTAAAGTAACGTTTTTTGAGAATGTCTTTAAAAAAGCAAGTACGCTTTCATGCGAATTCAAATTCTCTCTTAAAATAAAGTTGTAAATAAAATTTTTAAGAGGATTAGAAAATTTTTGCTTCTTCAAATAATTTGGAACTTTTTCGCTCTTAGATGTTCTTTCTCCAAATAAGTCGATACCTACATACTTAAAATCTTCTGAATGTGATTCCCTTAAAAGCTCACAAACATTCCTTGCTGTTACACCGCAAAATACGCCTATCTCTAAAAAAACTTTTGGTTTATGTTCGTTAACTATCTGTAAAAAAAGATTTCCCCAATCTTTTTTTAAACCAGTTTTTCTCCAATAAGTTTTGTAAGTAATTTTCAATGGTTAAGAAAAAGCTTCGGCCCAAGATCCTTTTGTGGAAGCCTTTGAGTACTCCGTAGCCCTTCCCTCAAAGAAGTTCATGTGCTCTACTGCGTTAAGCATTGTATCCAGCCAAGTTAATGGATTTTTTTCCACCTGATATATCTGTTCCAATCCTAGCTGAATCAGTCTTCTGTTTGCAATCCATCTTATATATTTTTTAACTTCATCTGATGTAAGTCCATTTAGTGGTCCCATTTCAAAAGCTAAATCAATAAACGCATCTTCATGAGATATGATAGTACGACAAGCTTCATAAATTTCTTTTTTTAATTTTTCATTCCAAACTTCTGGATTTTCTTTAACAAATTCTTTGAACAATCTTATCATAGAATTACAATGTAATGTTTCGTCTCTAACAGACCATGTAACTATTTGGCCCATGCCTTTCATTTTGTTCTGTCTTGGAAAATTTAATAAAATTGCAAAACTTGCAAACAATTGTACTCCTTCGGTAAATGCACTAAAGATGGCAATTGTTTTGGCTATGTTATGGTTTGAATTAACATTACATTCTTGTAAATAGTCATACTTATCTTTCATTGCCTTGTATTTTAAGAAAGCTGAATATTCCGTTTCAGGCATTCCAATTGTATCTAATAAGTGGGAATAAGCTGCAATATGAACAGTCTCCATTGTTGCAAAGGCAGATAACATCATAAGAGTTTCTGTGGGTTTGAATACCTGCATATAATGTCTCATATAGCAATTGTTAACTTCAACATCTGCTTGAGTAAAAAATCTAAATATTTGAGTTAGTAAATTTTTTTCTTCCGGGGTTAAATTCTTCTGCCAATCACGTACGTCATCCCCTAATGGCACTTCTTCTGGTAACCAATGAATTCTTTGTTGTGTTAACCAGGCATCGTAACACCAAGGATATCTAAATGGTTTATATACCGGGTCCCCGATAAGGAGGCCTTTTTTTTTAGGTTTAACAATTTCTTCTTTGCTAGTTTTTTTTGCTACTGACATGACAAACACTCTTCGTAATTATCTTCTTTGCTTGAATCTTCCTTGCTTGAGTAAACATTCTTTGTCACGTCTGTTGATGAACCTGTATTAATATTTTCAGCTCTTTGAATTGATTTAGATCTACAATAGTAAAGGCTTTTCAAACCTTTTTTCCATGCCTGAAAGTGAATATGATGAAGTTCTTTCTTATGAACATCGGCTGGAACAAAAATATTTACTGATTGTGCCTGAGAAATATTGGGTGTCCTGTCTGCTCCTAGCTCCACAATCCACCTTTGGTCAATTTCAAAAGCTGTTTTAAATATTTCTTTTTCCTCTTTCGTTAAGAAATCTAAGTGAGAAATTGAACCTTGGTTTGTTGTAATGCTTGACCAAACTTCGTCTGTATTTTTTCCATGTTTTTCAAGAATTTTGGTTAAGTATTTATTCCTTACATTGTAAGAGCCAGATAGAGTTTTGTGGGTGTAACTGTTTGCTGCTATTGGTTCAATACCAGGTGATGCTCCGCCACAAATAATTGAAATAGAAGCTGTTGGAGCAATTGCTGTTTTATTAGAAAATCTTTCTTTTATTCCAAATTCCTCAGCATCTGGGCACGCTCCTCTTTCTTCTGCAAGATCTTTAGAAGCCTTATCAACTTTCTCCTGTATATTAGAAAATATTTTTTTATTCCAAACTTTGCTCATGACAGAACCAAATGGAATACTTTTCTTTTGAAAATAAGAATGCAAACCCATAACACCAAGTCCTACACTTCTCTCTCTTGTAGCTGAATATTTTGCGTTAGCAAAGCTATCTGGTGCTTTGTTAATGAAGTCTGTGAGAACATTGTCCAAAAATCTCATCACATCTTCAACGAAGTTTTTATTATCTTTCCAGTCATCATATTTTTCAATATTTAAAGAAGATAAACAACATACCGCTGTTCTTTCATTCCCATCTCTATCTCTACCTGTTGGAAGAGTAATTTCGCTACAAAGGTTTGAGGTTTTTACAGTTAGCCCTGCTAATTTATGATGCTGTGGAATTTGACGATTGACTGTATCAATGTAAATTATGTAAGGCTCTCCAGTTTCAACTCTTGCTGTTAAAAGTCTTATCCATAAATTTCTAGCTGAAAGAGTTCCTTGGATTGATCTATCTTTTGGACTTCTTAATCCCCATTGAGAATCTGTTTCAACGGCTCTCATAAATGCATCAGAAACTAAAACGCCATGATGTAAATTCAAAGATCTTCTATTGGTGTCGCCACCAGTTGGTCTTCTCATTTCAATAAATTCTTCTATCTCTGGATGATCAATAGGAAGGTAGCAAGCTGCAGAACCTCTCCTTAAAGAACCCTGACTAATTGCAAGCGTCAAAGAATCCATAACTTTTATAAAAGGTATAATTCCAGAAGTTTTACCAACTTTTCCAATTTTTTCTCCTATAGATCTCAGATTTCCCCAATAGCTTCCTATACCGCCTCCCCTAGCAGCTAACCAAACATTTTCACTCCATAGATCTAAAATTCCTTCTAGGCTGTCACCTGCTTCATTTAAAAAACATGAAATAGGTAAACCTCTTTCGGTTCCCCCGTTAGACAGAACTGGCGTTGCCGGCATAAACCAAAGATTACTTATGTAATTATAAATTCTTTGCGCATGAAGATTGTTGTCAGCATATGTGCTAGCAACTCTTGCAAACAGATCTTGGTATGACTCGTCTTGACCTAAATATCTGTCACTTAAAGTTACTCTACCAAAATCAGTTAAGTTTTCATCTTTCGACCTGTCAATCTTTATGATTATTCCCCTGTCGTTTTGAAATAATTCGGTTTGGTTGTTTAGGGAAAATAAATCTGGTTTTTTACTGTTTAGGTCTTTTAAATCATTACTCTCAATTTTATCTAGGTTCGAGACAACTTTTTCTATTGCCAAAGATACGTTTTTGTTCATAATTTCCTTATTTTACCTGACTTATAGAGCAAAACAACTATATGTTGTGTTACAGGTATATTAATATACTAAATAACATGCGTTTCAAGAGAACATTACATGAACATAAATATTTTTTCAAGTTTAAAATTAATAATGACTAAGTTTTGTCATACAACAATCTGATAAATCATTTAAAAATAAACACATAAAAATCATGAAAATCAAACAGGGTGGTTTCAGAGAATATGATGCTAGATGGTTATACCCCAATGACATCGATTTAGAAGGCATTGAAGAATTGGGAAAAGGCCTGGGTACACAGGTAATAAAAAAAACAAAAAAAACAAACCCAAGAATCATTGTTGGACATGACTACAGGTCTTACAGTGAAGAGGTAAAAGCTGCTTTAAAAAAAGGTTTAATCTCTACAGGATGCAACATTGAGGACATAGGTTTATCACTAACTCCTACAGTTTATTTTGCTCAATTTAAATTAAATTCTGATGCAATTGCAATGGTAACAGCTAGTCATAATGAAAATGGCTGGACAGGGGTTAAAATGGGAATTGAAAAAGGGTTAACGCATGCTCCGGAAGAAATGAATGAATTAAAAGAAATAACTATAAATAAAAAATTCACAAATGGGAAAGGAAACGAAAAGAATATAAAAGACTTTCAAAAGATTTACATTAAACATTTAATTGAAAAAAATAAATTAAAGAAGAAAATTAAAGCTGTAGTAGCTTGTGGTAATGGAACAGCAGGAATATTTGCTCCAGAAATTTTAAAAGGTATAGGTTGTGAGGTGGTTGAACTAGACTGTAAATTAGATTTTAACTTTCCTAAGTATAATCCTAATCCTGAAGATTTAAAAATGCTTCATTCAATTTCAAAATGCGTTAAAGAAAATAATGCTGATATTGGATTTGGTTTTGATGGAGATGGGGATCGAGTTGGTGTAGTTGATGATAAGGGTAATGAAATTTTTTCAGACAAAATTGGTTTGCTTATTGCAAGAAATCTTTCTGAAAAATATAAAAAATCTAAATTTATTGTAGATGTGAAGTCAACGGGTTTGTATTTAAAAGATGATGTACTTTTAAAAAATAATTGTAAAACAATATACTGGAAAACAGGGCATTCACATATCAAAAGGAAAGTTAATAGAGAGAAAGCTTTGGCTGGATTTGAGAAAAGTGGTCATTTCTTTTTTAATGAACCAATTGGATATGGCTATGATGATGGAATTACTTCTGCAATACAGATTTGTCATTTGCTAAATGCTGAAAACAAAAAAATGAGTTCAATAATGAATGCTCTTCCAAAAACATTTCAATCACCTACCATGGCTCCTTTCTGTAAGGATGAGGAAAAATATAGGGTTGTCGAAGATCTGGTAAAACAAGTTCAAGAAATAAAAAATCAAAATGTTAAGATAAACAATCAATTAATTAAAGAAATTTTAACGGTTAACGGTGTAAGGTTTGTTCTAGAAGATGGGTCGTGGGGGCTAATAAGAGCCTCTTCTAACAAACCATCTCTGGTCGTTGTTACAGAGAGCACTTCCTCAGATAGTGGAAAGAAAGAGATATTTAATTTTATAGATAATTTACTTCAAAAAACCGGAAAAATTGGAAAGTACGATCAAAAAATCTAAAGACTAAAGTAGTCATATAAAAATCTGCTAGCTATTATTATTAAAAAAACCCCAAATAATTTTGCTATAATTTCTTTTTTCATTTTATGAACTGTACTAGCTCCAATTTTTGCCATCATGACTGTTATTGGTATAAATATTAAAAAAGCAGGTATATTTATAAAACCAACGCTTAAAGGTATATCTGTTTTAGTTAGTATTCCTGAAACTAAAAATCCCAAAAACCCAAATACAGATATCAAAAAACCAATGGAGGCAGCACTTCCTATTGACTTATTTATTGTATAACCAACAAATTTTAATATAGGCACATTCATAATTGCGCCTCCTATACCCATTAATGAAGATACAAAACCAACTATAAAACCAAAAACTGTTCTTTGTAATAAAGTAAATTTTAATTTAATTTTTGTTTTATCTTTAAGAAATATTAAATTAAGAGCTAATAAATATATAGTTATACTAAAAAAAAGAACCAAAGATTTGGTTTGCATAGATGCTGCAAAGAAGGTCCCAATAATAACACCAATAACAACAAATATTCCGTAGGTTTTTATGACGCCAAAATCTACTGCTTGATGTTTGTAATGGGTAAAAACGGACATGATTGCTGTGGGAACAATTATTGCAAATGAAGTTCCAACAGCTAAATGCATAATAAAAGATTTGTCTATTCCTACAGCTCCAAAGATATAAAAGAGACAGGGAACAGTAATTATGCCGCCACCAATTCCAAAAAAACCTGCGAAGAATCCTGCAACTACAGCCGTCACTGACATTATTAGTAAAAAAAATAAAATTTGATTTGTTCCAAAATTTTCGATCATGAAGCAATTTGATTAGCTTTTTCGTTATTTTGAGCAATTGTCATTATGTGATTTACTTTTTGAAAATCAGAATCCCTTGCCATCATGTTGTCGCTTAAATATCTTTTCCATTTATTTGCTCCACTCTGACCATGGTATAAGCCAACGGTATGTCTCATGATTTGGTTTACCCTAGTTCCTTTTTTTGCTTCCTCTTGAACATATTCGACTAATTTTTCTGCAACTTCTGTTCTTGAAGGCACTTTATTATTAAAGATTTTATTTTCTATCTCAGCTAAAAAATATGGATTTTGATAAATCGCCCTTCCAATCATAACGCCATCACAATTTTTTAAGTGTTCTTTAATTTCTTCTGTATTTGTAATTCCCCCATTAATTATAATTTCTAAATTTTTATTTGTTTTTTTAATCTCATAAACTAAAGGATAGTTTAGTTTTGGTATTTTTAAATTTTCTTTTGGTGTAAGTCCTTTTAAAATTGCCTTTCGGGCATGTAGTATTATAGTTTTACATCCGGCTTCTGAAATTTTATTAACAAAAGAGTTAAGATGATTATAATCCTCTGTATCATCAAATCCTATTCGAGTTTTTGCAGTTACCGGAATTTTGCATGAGCTAATCATTTTATTTATACATTCGGCTACGAGATCTGGTTCTTTGATTAGACATGCTCCAAATTTATTCTTTTGAACTTTTTTACTGGGACATCCAAGATTTATATTTATCTCATCGTACCCCATGTCTTCGGCTATTTTGCATACTGTCGATAGCTCCTCTTTATCAGAGCCTCCGACTTGAAGAGCAAGAGGTTTTTCAATTTTGTTAAATCCTAAAATTTTTTTTCTATCTCCATGGATGGCTGACTTTGTAGCTACCATCTCGGTATAGAGCATTATATTTTTACTCAGCAAACGTAAAAAGTATCTTTCGTGTCGATCCGTACAGTCCATCATAGGAGCAACGCAAATTTTTCTGTTTATTTTCAATTATTTTTTTTCTTCTGTTACTTCTTCAGTTAACTTCAGAGGCGATTCTGATTCTTTTTTTTCTTCTATTTTTTCTTCTATTTTTTTATCTTCGCCCACTGAACTGGTCTGAATTGGAATCTTTCTCATTCTTTTGGAAGGTAATATAGCAACTCCACTTTTTGAAACTTCTCCCTTATATTGTTTTTCAAAATCGTCGTTGGAAATTTCTTCTTCTATCTCTTCTTGGGCACTTTCATTTGGTTCTTTTCTTAATCTCAAGACTGCATTTTTTCTTAATTCCGTAGTATCAACCTTTCCAGATCCAATTTCTCTTAAAGCAATTACTGTATTTTTATCGTTATCTTGCTCAACAAGCATTTCTGATCCAGAGTTTAGCTGAGAAGTTCTTTCTTTTGCTAGTAAAACCAAGTCGTATTGATTTTCAATTTTCTCTAAACAATCTTCTACAGTGATACGTGCCATAAGGATGAGCAATAATTAATGAAAAGCTGAGATAAAATCAAGTTTTTTTTTGCATAATGGGCTTATATGAGCTCCAGAAAATTAAGATAATAACTAATGATATTACGATGTAGACGGAACATAAAAGTGCAATATTTTCTATGGAGAATCCTGAATCAATCAGAAAACCGAAAATAACTGTTGCTAATGCTGTGGAAAAAACCATTAACGAGCCTATTAAAGCCTTTATGGAACCAAGATAATTAACTCCATAAATTTCTGCCCAAAAAGATGAGAGAAGTACGTTTGTTAAGCCGTTTGAAACACCAAGTAATCCCATCAATATAAAAGCTGAATATGGATGATTAAAAAAAGCTAAAATGACCAACCCGAGAAGCATTGGTAGATTAAGGTATGGTAAAATTTTTTTGCTAGTAAATTTATCAACAATAAATCCGGAAAAGAATAATGTTATAACTGTGAAAACAGAGTAAAACATGAATGCTTGTGCTATTGCATATTCGCCCCAACCTTTTGACTCTATTATAAAAGACTGATTAATCACCACGCCTGTTATTATAAATGGACAAGCTAAGGCATGTGGTAAAAGCGAATAAAATTTAAAATCTTTAAGAATTTCTATTCTTGTCCAACTCTTTGTTAAAAATAGATTCTCTTTCTGATTGTCTTCTTCTTTTTCTCTGGAAGAAATATCTATATCTTTAATTGTTATATAAGAAAATATTGGTAAAATTATTAAAACCACTATTCCAATTTGCATCCAGAGATCTCGCCAGTGTAAAAACGATAGTAAAAATACTATCAAAACAGGTAATAAAAATTCACCTAATGACATTCCAAGCCAAGTATAACTAAGGGCTTTACCTCTTGTTTTTTCAAAATACCTGGATATCGTAGTCGTTGCTGTATGAGCCATTAATCCTTGGCCTGATAATCTTAAAAGAAAAATTCCTATGAATAAAAAGATTATTCCATTAACAAAAGAAAAAAAGATGCTTGCTAAAAAAAGAAGAATTACAACTAAGATAGAATAGTGAACTAGTTTTAATTCATCAATTTTTTTTCCCAACCAAACTAATGTTAAACTGCTGCATAAAGTAGCAATACCATATATACTTCCAAATTCAGCATGCCCTATATTTAATTCATTTCTAATTTCTGAGTTAAAAAGGCCTATAAAAAAACTCTGTCCTATACATGAAAAAAAAGTAAAAACAAAACCAAAAATTATTATTTTGAAATTTGATCTGATAATATCTATAATCATTTTATGACTTGTAAAGTTTCTTTCATTGGCCTTGGCGTTATGGGTTATCCTATGGCAGGACATATATCAAAGAGTGGGCACAATGTAACTGTTTTTAATAGAACAACATCAAAAGCGGAGAAATGGGTCAAAGAATATAAGGGCAAGCTAGCGAAAACACCTGGAGAGGCTGCCGCAAACTGTGATTTTATATTTACATGCGTAGGAAATGATAAAGATCTTAGAGAAGTAACTCTTGGAAAAAATGGTTTATTCAAATCTGCAAAAAAAAATTGTGTTTACATTGATAACACTACTGCTTCAGCAGAAATTGCAAGAGAACTTCATAAAAAAGCAAAAAGCGCAGGATTTCACTTCTTAGATGCACCGGTATCTGGTGGTCAAGCGGGTGCAGAAAATGGTGCGTTAACCGTTATGATCGGTGGTAATGCCGAGGCATACAAAAAAGCTTCACCAGTAATAGACTGTTACAGTAAAAAAATGAAATTATTAGGACCTCCGGGAAGTGGTCAGTTAGCTAAAATGGTAAATCAAATTTGTATTGCAGGAATAGTTCAGGGACTTTCGGAGGCAATAAATTTTGGACTTAATGCTAAATTAAAGATGGAAGATGTAATTGAAGTAATTTCAAAAGGAGCGGCACAATCTTGGCAAATGGAAAATAGATATAAAACTATGATAGACGATAAATTTGATTATGGTTTTGCCGTAGATTGGATGAGAAAAGATTTAAAAATTGCAATGGAAGAGGCAAAAAGAAACAACTCCCCTTTACCCATTACAAAAATAATTGATGAATATTATGGGGAAGTACAAAAAATGGACGGAAATAGATGGGATACTTCAAGTTTAATAAAAAGATTTAGAAAATAATCGTGTCCGAAAAAAAAGTAAGTTATTACGAAAGTTTCAGCGAGATAGAAAAAAAACTTTGGAACCTTTTAACAGTGGCCGTAAAAGACAGAGGCTCTGAATTCAGAACGCCTGTGTTTATCTGTGGTAATGACAAAGATTTAGACGGTAGAGTTGTAGTATTAAGAAAAGCAGATCAAAAAAATAATTTTATTCAATTTCATAGCGATATCAGATCATCGAAAATAGAAAAAATAAAAAAAAATCCAAATTGCTCAGTATTGTTTTATGGAAAAAAAGAAAAAATCCAACTCAGATTAAAGACTGAGTGTGAAATAAATTTTAATAATGAGATTGCAAAAGAGTCTTGGGGAAAAACTGGTCATGTTAGCAGAAAATGCTACCTGGTAAATAATGGGCCAGGAACAGTCTCTGAAAAGCCTACTTCGGGACTAAATGGTAAGTTTGATAATTTTGATTTTACTAAAGAGGAAAGTGAAGAAGGGTATAGAAACTTTAGTGTAATAAAATGTAAAATTAAAAGCATTGAATGGCTTTATTTGACCGCAAAGGGACATCGTAGAGCGCTTATCAATTTTGAAGGATCAAGAAAGTTTACTTGGTTGGTTCCTTAATTACTTTTTATACTTTTTAGAAATATCAACGTAATGCTTTCCATTTTCCAGAGTAGCTTTAATTTCTTCATCTGTTACCTTGCGAAGAACTCTGCCGGGACTGCCTACCACAAGAGAATTATCCGGAATAATTTTATTTTCGGTAATCAAAGTATTTGCTCCCACAATACAATTTTTTCCGATCTTGGCATTATTTAATATAATACTTCCTATACCGATAAGGGTATCATCAGAAATTTGACAACCATGCAACATCACCATGTGCCCAACTGTAACTCCTTTTCCAACAGTTAATGGGTAACCTGGATCGGTATGAAGTACGCTACCATCTTGTATATTAGAATTCTCTCCTATTGTAATAAGCTCAATATCTCCCCTTAGAACTACATTAAACCAAATGCTCGAATTTTTTTCTAATTTTACCTTGCCAATAATTGTTGCGTTGGACGCAACCCAAGCTTCGGAGTGAATTTTTGGAACATTTTTTTCGAAGTCATAAATCATTATTTTATGTATAATACATTATGGTTTTAACTAAAACACCTATCTGCAATTTTGGAGAGAAAGCTAATAATTTTAAATTAAAAGGAACTGACGGTAAAATTCATAAACTTGAAGATCACTTTGGCAAAAACGGATTATTAATTATGTTTATTTGTAATCATTGTCCTTATGTAAAAGCTGTTATTGAAGATATTGTAGATGATTGTAAAAATTTGGAAAAAGAAGGTTTAAAATCCATAGCAATAATGTCCAATGATACAAAAGATTATCCAGAAGATTCTTTTGAAAATATGGTTTCTTTTAGTAAAAAAAATGGGTTTATATTTCCTTATTTAATTGACGAAACTCAAGAGGTGGCAAAAAAATATGGTGCCGTATGTACGCCAGATTTCTTTGGTTATAATAACAAACTTGAATTGCAATACAGAGGTAGAATAAGAGAATTAAAAGATTTAAAACCTGTAAGAAATTCTGAGAGTGATTTATTGAAAGCAATGCATTTAGTAATTAAAACTGGAAAAGGACCAAAAGACCAAATCCCAAGTATGGGCTGTAATATTAAGTGGACTAAGTAATGTTTGTTATATCAACTAAAAACTTTCCTCCTGAAATCGGTGGCATGCAAAACTTGATGGGTGGACTAGCAAATGCCCTTGTTAATCATGGGCCTGTTAAAGTTTTTGCAGATAGATCGGAAAATTTTGAAAAATACGATAAACTTTCAAAGGCAGAGATTGAAAGATTTGGAGGAATAAAACTACTAAGAAAGTATAGAAAAGCAAATAGAATTGTCGAATATATAGAAAATAATCAAAATATTAGATCAATTTTTTTTGATCATTGGAAAAGTGTTGAAAAAATTAATTTTGAAATAATAAAAAATATACCAACTTTTTGCCTCATACATTCAAAGGAAATAAATCATCCAAAAGGCTCCGGACTAAATAAAAGGGTTTTGCATTCTCTTTTGAAAATAAAATATATAATTGCAAATTCAAATTTTACTAAGAATTTGGCTATTGAAATTGGTTTGTCTGAAAAAAAAATTCATATCATTCATCCGGGCCATGATGAACCAATGAAAATTGAAAATAATTTCGAGATTGAAGCAGATAATCTTTTTAAAGATTCTTTTCCAAAAATATTAACGGTTGCAAGACTTGACAGAAGGAAGAATCATCAGAATGTCTTAATGTGTATAAGGAATCTAAAAGAAAAATTTCCTAAAATAAAATATATTAGTATAGGTAATGGAGAAGAAAAAAATAAATTATCCTCTCTCATAAAAGAGTTAAATATTGAAAAAGAAGTTCTTTTTCTTAATCAAGCAAATCAAAAGTTAAAAATAGCACTAATTAAAAATTCAAACTTATTTTTAATGCCTTCAATAATATTTAAAAAATCTGTTGAAGGTTTTGGAATATCTTTTCTAGAAGCTGCAAGCTATGGTGTAGGATCCATTGGTGGTAAAGATGGTGGAGCAAGCGATGCTATAAGAAATAAAGAAACTGGCCTAATTTGTGACGGGGAGGATATTAATTCAATTTATGAAAGTGTTATAAAATTTTTTGAAAATGATAATTATAAAAAATATGGATCAAATGCATTAAAGTTTTCTGAAAATTTTACTTGGAATAAGATAGTTAAAAAATATCTAGATCTAATTTAAATCAGCCTTAATCTTTTCAAGTACATCAGGAACCTCAAGATCTTTTAACCTTTCCACTTCAATAGATTTAAAATTTTTGCTGTCAAGACTCACTTTTTTTACAGATGTATGACTTCCAAATAAAACTAAGCCTTTCTTGTCTAAATGAGCGGAAATATGAGCTGGTCCAGTATCATTTGAAATTATATAGCTTGCTCCTTTTATAAATCCCACTAATTCCATCAGATTCAAAGGAACTTCCTTGTTTAAAATTACATTGGCGTTTAATTTTTTTGCCATATTAATTTCATTAGGACCGGGGGCTATAACGACATTATATTTGTTCCCATAAACATTTTTGAGTTCTTTGATTAATTTTGGAAAATAAGGCCACAATTTATTTTTATGCTTTGATGAACAAAAAGGAAAGATAGCAATATAATTTCCATCTATATATTGATTCATTAAACTTTTAACATTTTTAACCGCCCAGTTTAAATCTGGATTTCTTGTAAAATTTGTACTAATTCCACTTTTTTCCAACTGAATTTTCATTCTTTTTAAAACTGGTTCTTCATCAAAATCTGATTTCTTTTGACCTTTTTCCAGCGAAGTTTCTGTGCTTGACCAATCGGTATTTTTAAAAAAAATCTTTCTATAAAACTTTGTTCTAGATGAATTTTGCAAATCAAAAATTTTTATAAAAGAAAATCTTTCAATCATTTTCTTGAGTTTAAGCAAATAAAATATATTCCATCTTGGAAGTCTTTTATCGATTAAAACTCCATTGATGTAGGGACAGTATGACATAAAGTTCGCATACGGAGGGGTTGTAAGTAAAA
>Ga0066850_10001088_pt1 | contig 14400 bp, 10 predicted proteins | sample ETNtaG_4_FD_67282 | JGI IMG/M metagenome (GOLD analysis project Ga0066850, IMG submission 67282) | Marine microbial and viral communities from oxygen minimum zone, Eastern Pacific Ocean - ETNP201406SV67 | ecosystem: Environmental > Aquatic > Marine > Oceanic | place: Pacific Ocean: Eastern... | reverse complement strand
TTGGCAGATTCTTTTGCTTTTCCTTTAGCACGAATATCTAGATAGCGACCAATTAATAGAAAAAAAAGAAGCATCACTGCAGAGTCAAAATAGATATGCTCACCATGATTAATTGTCTCAAATAGACTCATCATGCTTGCAAGAATTATGGCTAAAGAGATTGGGACATCCATATTTGTATGTCTTTTTTTCAATGCATTGAGCGAAGAAAAAAAGAAAGGTCTTCCAGAATAAATAATCGCAGGTAGCGCAATAATGACTGAAATCCAATGCAAGAAGTCTTGAGTTGCAACCCCCATAAACTCAACTTCTTCTGACCACAGGCCTATAGAAATCATCATCAGATTGCCCATCGCAAAACCTGCGACAGCAAGGCAACGTAAAAGTGTTTTTTCTTGATCTTTTGAATTGCCTTCAATGCTATTACCAAAGGGCTTAAGGCCATAGCCCAGATCAATAACCTTATTGGCTAAAAAATCACCAAAGCTTTGTGCGCCTTTCCAGGAGTATGTTAACCTTTCGGTAGACATATTGACCCTTGCTGATAAAACCTCTTTGTGCTCTTTAAGTGCCTTTTCTACGCGTTGGACGCAGGAGGCACAATGAATATTTTCTATGGAAAGCGTTAAGCTATAACCATCGTCAGCGTCTTGGTCTGCAAAAATGGAAAATTCATCCTCCTTGTATGGATGTTCTTTGTCGCTGTTTTCCAAAATCTTCATAAAATCCCAAATTCCTAGTAATAATACCTTTCATTTACTAAAGCTTTTATAGTGTCTTTAGTAAACTATGATGCGCTTACTTTTTTGATGCTTCTTTTGATTTTTTTGAGCCAATATCCTTATGTCCCACTGCCCCTTTAAGGGGAAGTTTATTGCCCTACTTTCATACCTACCTTTAGACTCATGTTCAAGCAAAACTTCGAAGTCCAGACCTGATTTAGTAGAGCGAGATATATGAGCAACAACTTCAGCAGTTTCGATGGGTTGGCCCTGTTTATCGTTTAGCTCAAAGATTAGTGATGATCCAGTAAATTCAATATATCCCTCCCACCCCTCAATCTCCTGCTGATTGTATGCATCAATATACTGATTATAATTTAATCCCTTTTGATAAGCATTTTCAGTAACAACACCGCTATGTGTTGATGTAGCAAGGTAAACAAAAATACCATCAAAGATTGCTATTACCACAAAAAATGCTACAAAATATAGCGGAATTATTCTATCTCTGAATGACTCTTTATTATGCATTATTCTTTCCCACTCACAAATATACTGTTCTTTTGTTGTATGATTTTGGTTTTAACATCCTCAACATAGAAGGTGAGATTTTGGCGCAAATGTTCTTGCTTATAGGATGTCAAAAAGACACGAAAATGACCAACACTGTCGGCAAATACTTTTAAATTTTCGGGGCTAATATTGCCAGCCCCCAAAACCTTTATTTCTGCTCTTTCTAGGCCTGAGACAGTTAGTGCATAGACTTTATCTTCATGAGTCTTATTGAGAATTTTAATATCATAGCCGTTACGAATTTTATGCGCCTTTAGTTGGACAAACATTGGATTTCGGTCATGCAATACATGCAACTCAATTGGCGAACGAGAGTTCAATCCATAAAACATAATAGAAGAAGTTATGAGAAGAATAGATAAGTAAAAAATTGTTCTTTTTCGCCATATATTGATTTTTTTCTCTCTGTTTTTTTCGAGTAATTTCTGGTTTAGCTCGGTATCATAGCGAACCAATCCACGAGGCAAACTTAGCTTGTCCATAACATTGTTGCATGCGTCAATGCACATCCCGCAAGCTATACATTCCATCTGTAGGCCGTTTCTAATATCAATGCCAGCTGGACATACATGGACACATATTTTACAATCTATACAGTGCCCTCTCCCCTGCCAACTTGTGCCTTTTTTGAAGGGACTCCTTGGCTCTCCTCGAGACTCATCATAACAAATAATCAAAGACTTTTCATCAAACATTGCCGATTGAAAGCGTGCATAAGGACACATGTAATTACAGACCTGTTCGCGTCCAAAACCAGCCAACAAATAGGTGCTACCGGTAAGCGCTATAATCCAACCTGTGACTGACCAAGGAACATCAAAATTGAGTATCTGACTCATCAGAGTAGGCGCGTCGTTATAATAAAAAACCCATGCACCGCCAGTAATCAATCCAATAAAAATCCATGTTAAATGAGTGGCTAGCTTGCGCCAAAATTTATTAAAGCTTAAGCTTGATTGGTCCAGCTTCATTCTTTTTTGACGATCTCCTTGAAAGATTCTTTCGACCCAAACAAATAAATCTGTCCAGACCGTTTGTGGGCATATATACCCACACCATGCCCTTCCAAAGAGACTGGTAACAAAAAAAAGTCCTACTGCTGCAATAATTAAAAGGCCTGTAATGTAGTAAACCTCTTGAGGCCAAATCTCAATGAAAAAAAAGTACGCCCTACTGTTAGGAATGTCGATCAGTATTGCCTGGTCTGGCGCATTGAATCCACGGTCCCACCTAACCCATGGTGCAAGATAATAAATCCCCAATGTGATGAACATTAGCAACCACTTTATTTTGCGATATTTGCCCCAAACTCTTTTTGGGTAAACTTTTTGCTGCTTTTCAAAAAGCTTACTGTTGTTATTTGTGGGCAAACTTACTCACCGCCACCCAAGGAGTGGACATAAATAGCGAGTTGTTTTATTGTTGCATCATCCAACCGACCTTCCCAAGCCGGCATGACGCCGTGTTTTGGATTTTCAATTTGACTAACTATTCCCGGATTGCTGTCTTCAACATGAAGCCATATGCTGTCAGAAATGTTTGCGGCACCTAGACTTGGGTTGCCAACCCCATCCTTCCCATGACAAAACAAACACATCTGCTCATACTTTGTTTTTCCTTCCGCAGTATAGCGCCAACCTTTAGATAAACTCATCACATATGCTGCAATTTGTTTCAAATCTTCCTCTTGCATGCCTTTAAATGAAGGCATTGTAGAAGCTCTAGTCTTAGGGTTGTCTGTGCGAATGCCATACTTAATCGTTAGATAGATATTTTCAATTGAACCTCCCCAAAGCCAATCATCATCATTCAGATTGGGGTATCCTCTCGCACCTGCTGCGCCACTTCCATGACAACCGGCACAATTTTCCTTGAAAGCTGACTTGCCTCCCGCTACTGCAAAAGCAAACAGTTGAGGATGCTTCATAACATCCTCAATTGAATTTTTTTGAAATTGTTCTAGATTTTCAGCGCGTCGAGATAAAATTTCATTTTGACTCTCTTCGAGTTGTTTGTACTGAGTCCAATTTATACTTCCCTGAGTGCCTCCACGAAAACCATCGCCTGAAAACGTTGGCCATGCGGGATAGACATACCAGTAACCGATAGCCCAAACTATTGTAACAATAAATAACCATACCCACCATCGCGGTGAAGGGTTGTTCAACTCTTTTATGCCATCCCATTCATGACCAGTTGTTTCAATGCCGCTGAATTCGTCAATGTGTTTGTCTTTATCGTCTTGGATCATATTCATCCTCCACAATAGGTATATATTTGTATGACTCTATTTGCTCTTTTCTACTTGGGGAGAAAGACCATAAAGCAACTCCAACAAAAACACAGACAAAAAATAAAAGCCCAATGACGCCTGCATTTGAATTTATATAATCAATCATTCTGGGCTCGTTTCTTTAATCAAAATATCTGGATCGTAATCTTTAAGATTGGCCATAGTTCCCAGAACTTGAAGATAGGCAATAATCGCATCTAGTTCTGACACAACTCCTTTCTTTCCATCAAAGTTTCGAATATTTATGTTTTTGCCGTAACGCTCAAATAGAGCGGATTCGCTTTCACTATTCCCTTCTTGTGCTTGAGTCATGGCATCGTCGTAGGCATTTTCAATCATTGAGTCTGTATAAGGAACACCTACTAACTTTAGGGTCGCCAAGTGTGCCCCAATATCAACAAGATTAGCGTCTCTACTTTCCATAGCGCTATAGCTCGGCATAATTGATTCGGGGACAAACTCTTGAGGATTAATCATGTGTCCAACATGCCAATCATCTGAATATTTACCGCCAACCCGTGCTAAATCTGGCCCTGTTCTCTTTGATCCCCACTGGAAAGGATGGTCATACATACTTTCTGCTGCCAATGAATAATGGCCATAACGCTCCACCTCATCTCTTAGTGGCCTGATTTGCTGACTATGACAACCATAGCATCCCTCTCGAATGTATATATCCTGACCTGCTAATTCCAATGGCGTATATGGCCTAATTCCTTTGATAGGTTCAATCGTGGTCTCCACTCGAAAAAGTGGCACAATTTCTATTAACCCTCCAACTGAGATTGCTATAACAACACAAACCAACAATAGGATTGAATTTTTCTCGATCTTACTATGTTTGTTTAGCATGTCATTTACTCCAATTATGAAACAAACTGTGCTTTATCGTCATTGGTAGCAACAGTTTTCCATAAGTTGTAAACCATAATCAGGGCGCCAATTAGGAATAAAACCCCTCCAAGTGCACGAATAATGTAGTAAGGATGCATCGCCATCACAGTCTCTACAAACGAATACTCCAAATAGCCTAGACTGTCATAACTCCGCCACATCAAACCCTGCATCACTCCAGCAATCCACATTGCTGAAATATAAAAAACGATTCCAATGGTGGCAATCCATAAATGCGCATTTACAAGTTTCAATGAATACAGCTCTTTCCTTTTCCAGAGCTTAGGAACTAAATGATAGATAGCACCAAAACTAATAAAGGCAACCCATCCTAGAGCTCCAGAGTGAACATGGCCAATCGTCCAATCGGTGTAATGACTCAAAGCATTAACCTCTTTGATTGCCATTACAGGTCCTTCAAAAGTGCTCATACCATAAAAAGCGAGGGAGACTATCATGAACTTTAGTACTGGGTCTTCGCGAAGCTTATGCCAAGCTCCTGAGAGTGTCATTAGACCGTTAATCATCCCACCCCAACTCGGCATCCATAATATAATTGAAAACGTCATTCCAAGTGTCTGTGCCCAATCTGGAAGCGCAGTATAATGAAGGTGGTGAGGGCCTGCCCAAATATAAATAAATATTAATGACCAGAAGTGCAGAATAGACAGTCGATAAGAATAAACGGGTCGATTTGCTCTCTTTGGTACAAAATAATACATAATTCCTAAGAAGCCAGCTGTCAGAAAAAAGCCGACTGCATTATGACCATACCACCATTGAATCATAGCATTTTGAACCCCTCCCCACAGGGGGTAGCTCTTAAAACTTGTCAAAGATACTGGCACTGAAATACCGTTTACAAGGTGAAGCACAGCCACTGTGACTATAAAAGCTAAGAAAAACCAGTTTGCTACATAGATATGCGGCTCCTCTCTTTTTGTTAGTGTCATGAGATAAACTATAAGGTAAACCACCCATACAATTGTTAGCCATAAATCAGCATACCACTCTGGCTCAGCATACTCCTTACCTTGAGTCACACCAAAAACGTAGCCAAGAGCTGCCATTACGATGAATAATTGGTAGCCCCAAAACGTAAAATTAGCAAGCCGACTACCCCAAAGTCTTGTACGACAAGTCCTCTGGACAACAAAATAACTCGTAGCAAATAATACATTCCCCCCAAAAGCAAATATTACTGCAGACGTGTGGAGTGGCCTTAGTCTTCCAAATGTAAAGTAAGGTTCAAAATTAAGGCCAGGGAAGGCCATCTGAAGCGCAATATAGAGGCCAGCACAAAACCCTATAATTGCCCAAAAGACTGATGCAACTGTAAATTTTTTTACAATCTCATCATTGTATTCTGGCACTGCCAAAGACTTATTCATCTTGCTTCTCCATACTGCAATTATTTATCTGAATTTAAATTTGTGCAATGCAACATTTTACTTTATAACTTTGTGCAATGCAACATATATATTTAATCTAAAAAACCAGATAATAAAATACAACTAAATTCTTGCCAAAAGCACTTCTATGAAAAGTATCACAAATAATTGAAAAATATTAATTGACTTAGGTCAATTAATAGAAAATAAAAAAAACTATGTTTAATCTTCGCCCCTAAAAAACTAATGGATATTATTAACAAAATGCCAAGTTAAAAAAAAGTTTTATTTCAATTTTGTGGGATAATAGATCATTATGAATCCCAAAAATAGTGAACACAAAATCTACCTTAATTTTTTGTCAGAATTAGCTCTATTTAAGAACATGCAGGCAAATGAAATTGAATCAGTGGTTGCATATCTAAAAGTTAAGAATTACCAAAAAGGCGAAATGTTTTCCTTTGATGTAAATAATCGGCCTCGTCTATATATAGTATTTACTGGACAATTTAAATTGACCAAGATAAATGAACGCGGTGATGAGATGATTTTACGAGTCATAGATCAGGATGAAGTGGTCTCTCCAATGCATTTTTCTCACTATTATGATGTCTCTGCAGAGTTTATAACTGACACAACTCTTCTATACTTTTCTGAAGAAACTATTAACAACCTAGTTAAAGAAAATCTGACGTTTGCTAAAAACATTATCAACATGTTAGCTGAAAATGTTCAAAGCCTAATGGTAACTGCTGAAGTTTGGCGTTTAAAAAATACCAAGGAGAGACTTGGGTGGTTTTTAGCCTCTGTCAACAACAACAACCTAGGCAAACTTCCTATATCTAAATCACTTCTTGCATCGTACTTAGGAATGACGCCTGAATCCCTCTCAAGAGCATTAAAAAAACTTAGCGAGGAAGGCATTGAATTAGAAAACAAAAGTATTGTCCAAAGAACTGGAAAGGAGCTTTGTGCATATTGTGATAAAGTTATCGGATCTGACTGCAATATTTTTGGGACTCACGACTGCCCTCTTTTTAACTCTTAAAAAACTAACTTGATTTACATCAAAGATAAATAGTTTCTTCATAAAGATAATAGCTACTAACTTATATGGTTACAAGTTATTATGTTTATCAGATCAAAGAAAGGTCAAGCAAATTCTGTACTAGCACTCAACACATTTGCCTTTACTGCATGTTTTGCTGTTTGGGTAATGTTCTCAATTATTGGAATCCCAATAAAAGAGCTTTTGAGTTTATCTGAGACTCAATTTGGTTTATTAGTAGCAACTCCAATCTTAACAGGATCAATCATTCGACTACCGGTTGGAATGCTTACCGATAAACTGGGGGGAAGGATAGTATATTTTTCTTTAATGCTATCAATAATTGTACCATTATGGTTTATTGGCAACGCTACAAAATATTGGCAATTTCTGGTACTTGGTCTATTTGTTGGTGTTGCAGGAGCTTCTTTTTCTGTTGGCATTGCTTATACATCCAAATGGTTCGAGGCTGGGAAACAGGGTTTTGCCATGGGCATTTTTGGTGCAGGCAATGCAGGAGCAGCAATTACTAAATTTATTGCGCCCTCACTAGTTGTTACTTACGGTTGGCAAATGGTACCAAAGATCTATGCTATTGCAATGATTGTCGTTTTGCTTCTTTATTGGATGTTTACTTATGAAGATCCAAGTCACAAAGTTTCATCAAAGGTCACGATTAAGGAGCAGTTATCTATTTTAAAAGACCCAAAAATATGGAAGTACATGCAGTATTACTCATTGGTTTTTGGGGGCTTTGTTGCCCTATCTTTGTGGATGACAAAATACTACATAAATGAGTATGGATTTGATCTTACTACTGCAGCCCTTATGGCATCAATATTTGTTTTACCTTCAGGCGTTATTCGTGCACTAGGAGGATGGTTTTCTGATAAATATGGAGCTTATAAGGTCACATGGTGGGTTATGTGGATTTCAGTTGTATGTCTGTTTTTTATGTCTTACCCTCAAACAGCTTTAATCATTCAAACAACTAATGGTGAAGCAATGTTTGACATTAGCCTTAATGTTTGGATTTTCACAGCCCTGCTATTTGTGCTTGGAATTGCATGGGGTTTTGGCAAAGCCTCCGTTTTTAAATTTTTATCTGATGAGTATCCTCAAAATATAGGTGTTGCTTCAGGCATTGTTGGTCTAGCGGGTGGCTTAGGGGGCTTCTTATTGCCAATTATGTTTGGCATTCTTATTGATCATACTCATATTAATTCAGTCATATTTATGCTTCTTTATGGCGCCACTGGTGTCTCACTAATTTGGATGCATTTCACTTTTAGCAAAGAAGAGAATGAAAGAAAAATACATGAAGCAAATGAAATTGTGCTTGAGGAATACAAGAATACCCATGGGGAAGATGCATTGTTATCTGCCCGTGCAATTTTAGAACAGGCTGACTTAATTGAAGAACTTAATCAAAGATACAACGACTTCAAAAACAAACACAAGAAATAATAAATTAACAATAAAGAGGAAATTTCAAATGGCGAATAATTTAGTTGGCTGGGATCCGGACAACGAATCAAAATGGGAGAATGAGCAGGAGGCAATAGCCAAAAGAAACCTGTGGATTTCAATTCCAAGCCTGTTATGTGGTTTTGCAATATGGGTTATGTGGAGCATTATTACTGTTCAAATGCTCAATACTGGCTACGGTGGATTTGACCAATCACAACTATTTACATTGACCGCAATAGCTGGTCTTTCAGGCGCCACCTTAAGAATTCCCTCAACCTTTTTTATCAGTTTAGCGGGCGGTAAAAACAGCATTTTTATAACGACATTGCTTCTTATATTGCCAGCGGCGGGAGTTGGAGTAGCTTTATCAAATCCATATACCCCATTTTGGCATTTTCAAATACTCGCATTACTCTCAGGAATTGGAGGCGGTAATTTTGCATCCTCAATGTCAAATATTTCATTTTTCTTTCCGAACAAAATACAGGGTTACGGCCTCGGTATGAATGCAGGCCTTGGAAACTTCGGTGTTACCGCTACGCAAATTCTAATCCCTCTAGCAATGACATTTACGATAGCTTCTTTTGAGCCTCAAACACTGCAGATAGCTTCAGGCACGCTAATCGGAAAAATTCCTGCTGGCACTGAAACATATTTACAAAATTCAGGGTATATCTGGCTAATTATATTAATTCCAGTTGTTGTAGCCTCTTGGATTGGCATGAATAACATTGTTGATGATCATGTTTCACCCAATATAGGCTCACTTTTTAATGCAACAATTAAGATCATTATGATGTTAATTATTGGTCTTATAACTGCCTCATTTGGATTATGGCTACTTCTTCCGAAATTGGCAAATGGCTCTGGATGGTTGATTAATAAGTGGATAGTGCTGCCGATAGTTATAGGACTCACAGTTGGATGCCTTAAGTTGCTACCTCTAGGATTAGACTATAAAAACAATATTTCACGCCAATACAAAATTTTCCAAAATAAACATACCTGGGCAATGACAATTATTTACACAATGACTTTTGGGTCTTTCATTGGCTACTCCGCTGCCCTTGCGTTATCAATAAAAGTTATTTTTGGTTTTCAGCACGTCTTAATCGATGGCGTTATGACCCATGATATGGTTAACCCAAATGCACCGTCTGCACTTTCTTATGCTTGGATGGGCGCCTTTTTTGGTGCGCTAATAAGGCCCATTGGTGGAACTATCGCCGACAAAATGGGTGGCGCAAAAGTAACACAGATTATCTCAGCGATTATGGTTGCCTCAGCACTAGGAGTGGCATATTTTATGAAACAGGCTTATGTGTCAGCAAATCCTGAGATATATTTTTTTCCATTCTTGGCTTTATTTGTAGTTCTATTTGCAGCAACCGGTGTAGGTAACGGCTCAACATTTAGAACAATTTCACAGGTTTTTAACAAGGAGCAAAGAGGGCCAGTATTAGGATGGACTTCAGCTGTAGCAGCTTACGGGGCTTTTATCATACCGAAAGTTTTTGGGGAGCAAATAAAAGCAACAACCCCTGAAAATGCTCTTTATGGGTTCGCTATATTTTATTTAATTTGTATGTTAATTAATTGGTGGTTCTACCTTAGAAAAAAATCAGAATTTCAAAATCCATAATCAATACATAATCATAACGGAGATATAAATGAGCCATTTCTTAGATCGACTCAGATACTTTAAGCGCATAGAATCAACCTACTCAAAAGGTCACGGCATAGTTACCAAGGAAGATAGGGCCTGGGAAGATGTTTACCGAAACCGATGGCGTCATGACAAGGTTGTAAGATCAACTCATGGTGTCAATTGTACTGGCGGATGTTCATGGCAAATATTTGTTAAGAATGGCTTAGTGTCATACGAAATGCAGCAAACTGACTATCCTAGAACGCGAGATGACTTACCTAATCACGAGCCAAGAGGCTGTCAAAGAGGGGCCTCTTTTTCATGGTACTTGTATAGCCCGCACCGAATCAAGTACCCACTCGTACGAAGCCGACTTCTTGAGCTCTACCGAGAAGAGAAAAGCAAAGGCAAAAGCCCTGTAAAGGCCTGGGAAGCAATCCAAAGCGACAAACACAAGCGTGATCAGTATGTGAGTGTGCGTGGACTTGGGGGGTTTGTTCGCTCAACCTGGGAAGAGTCTGAAGAGATGATCGCTGCGGCGAATATTTATACAATTAAAAAATGGGGGCCAGATCGCATTTATGGCTTTAGCCCTATTCCAGCAATGTCAATGGTTTCATATGCCGCTGGGTCTAGATACCTATCACTAATTGGCGCAGGTGTTGGCTCCTTTTATGACTGGTATTGCGATCTACCTCCTGCGTCGCCTCAAGTGTGGGGTGAACAAACTGACGTACCTGAGTCAGCAGACTGGTTCAACTCTAAGTACATTATTGTTTGTGGAGCAAACCTACCTATGACAAGAACTCCCGACGCTCACTTTGCAGTTGAAGCACGCTATAACGGAACAAAAGTCGTATCCATGGCTCCAGATTATGCAGAGTATGTGAAGTTTGCAGATTTATGGATGCCAGTTAAACAGGGCACTGATGCAGCAGCATTTATGGCTATGGGTCATGTCGCCCTAAAAGAGTTTCACATTGACAATCAAGACCCTTATTTCTTGGAATACACTCGTAGTTTTACAGATTTTCCCATGCAGGTAATCTTGGAAGATGTAGACGGAAAAACTGTAACAGGCCGGTTTTTAAGAGCCTCTGATTTTGATAATAATCTGGGTGAGGAAAACAAACCTGAATGGAAAACTATTGTATACGACTCACTCAGTCAGTCATTTGTAGCACCTAACGGATCGGTAGGTTTTCGCTGGGGAGAGGAAGGAAAATGGAACATTTTAGAGAAGTCAGCGGGACAAGACATTGAAGCTGAGCTTAGCTGTATTGACTCATATGATTGTTTAGTTGACGTGACATTTCCTCATTTCAATCCGAGCGAAGGAGACACACTAGTTCGGAAAATTCCTGCGCGTAAACTTCAGATTAATTCAGGCAAAGAAGTACTCATCACATCCGTCTTTGATCTTCAAGTTGCCCAGTATGGAATAGACAGAGGGTTAGGAGATAACTTGGCGACCTCGTATGACGATGAAACTGTTCCGTACACACCTGCTTGGGCAGCAAAAATTACTGGAGTGCCTGCAAAAGATATAACGGTTACAGGAAGGGAGTTTGCTGAAAATGCTGCCAAAACTCGAGGCAAGTCAATGGTCATCCTTGGGGCTGCAATAACGCACTGGTACCACTCAGATATGCACTATCGTGGAATAATGAACCTACTTCATATTTGTGGTTGTGTTGGACAATCAGGTGGGGGCTGGGCTCACTATGTAGGCCAAGAAAAACTTCGCCCTCAGGCAGGATGGGCGCCCATTGCATTTGGTTTAGACTGGAACCGTCCCCCACGTCATATGGCCTCAACCACATACTGGTATTTTCATACCGATCAGTGGCGCTATGAGCGCGTTGATGCTGACGATTTATTAGCCTCAACTGCTAAGGCTAAATACAAGGGTTATCAGCTTGCAGATTACAATGTTGCAGCCCAGAGAATGGGCTGGACTCCATCGGTACCTCACTTTAATAAAAACCCTTTAAAGCTTGCCAAAGAGGCAGAGGATGCTGGCGCAATAGGCGAAGAAGCAATTTCAAAATATGTCGCAGAAAAACTCCAGAACGGAGACCTAAGCTTTGCTTATGAGGATATCGATGCTGAAGAAAACTTTCCTAGAAACCTATTTGTCTGGCGCTCTAACCTAATTGGAAGCTCATCTAAAGGCCATGAGTACTTTCTAAAGCATTTGTTGGGCACTCAAAATGGCGTTCTTAGTGACGGAGTTGAGGGTGAGTCATGCCAGGAAGTGAAATGGCACAAAGAGGCGCCTACCGGCAAGCTGGACCTTATGGTTGATATTAATTTTCGATTAAATTCTACTGGCGCCAATTCGGATATTGTCCTGCCAACTGCAACATGGTATGAGAAAGCTGATCTAAATACTACAGATATGCATCCATTTATCCATCCACTTGGAAAAGCGGTCGATCCTGCATGGGAATCACGATCTGACTGGAATATATTTAAAGGTATTGCCAAAAAATTCTCAGAGATGTCAAAAAATGAGCTAAGCATTCAAAAGGATATTGTTTCATTACCAATGCAGCACGACACAGCTATGGCATTGGCACAACCATTTGGAGAAGTTAAAGACTGGAAAAAAGGGGAGTGCGATGTCATCCCTGGGAAAACTGCTCCAATATTTAAAGTTGTAGAGAGAGATTTTCCTAATACCTATGCTAAGTTTATTGCGCTCGGCCCACTTATGAAAAAACTTGGCAATAACATCAAAGGGATTGATTGGAATACTGAAAAAGAAGTTGATGAGATTGCATCCTATAATGGCGTCATTAAGGAGGATGGAATCTCGAAAGGACTACCCTCACTATCTGAAGATATTCATGTCTGTGATGCTATCATGAGAATGGCACCAGAAACTAATGGGGAGGTTGCGCATAAGTCGTGGAGTAGTCAATCTGTCAAAACAGGAATTGATCACTCTCATTTGTACAAAGGGCGACATGAGGACAAGATTACCTACAGAGATATTGTTGCTCAGCCTCGAAAAATAATTACAGCTCCGACATGGTCAGGAATTGAGTCCGAAGAGGTGAGTTACAATGCTTGCTACACCAATCTTCATGAGAAAATTCCTTTAAGAACTTTGACTGGTCGTGCGCAATTTTATCAAGACCATGAATGGATGTTAGATTTTGGGGAAGGTTTTTGCGCTTACAAGCCGCCGATTGACCTAAGGGCAGTTGAATCAGTTCCAGAGGCCGTTAAAAATAAACCTCACCTGGTTCTTAACTGGATTACACCGCACTCAAAATGGGGCATTCATTCAACATACCAAGACAACTTAAGAATGCTAACGTTGTTTCGAGGTGGTCCTTATTTTTGGATCTCGGAAGATGATGCAAGCTCAATTGGATTAGTTGATAACGACTGGGTAGAGGCCGTCAATGCGAATGGAGCGACTGTTGCCAGAGTTGTAGTTTCACAGCGCGTTCCTAATGGGATGGCTATGATGTATCACGCACAAGAAAAAAATATCAACGTGCCAGGCTCACCCTCCACAGGAAAGCGAGGTGGCATTTTAAATTCAGTTACCAAAACAGTACTAAAACCGACTCACATGATTGGTGGTTACGCACAACTATCGTATGCGTTTAATTATTATGGACCGATTGGCTCTAACCGCGATGAGCGAGTCGTCATTCATAAGATAAATCAAGATGTAGACTGGCTTGAGAGACCACTAAACCCTGAGAAAGAGGCACAAAAAAACCCTCAGGGCATTCATAACTAATCAAGGAGAACAGAATGAAAATTCGGGCACAAATTTCAATGGTTCTAAATTTAGATAAGTGTATCGGTTGTCACACCTGTTCAGTGACATGTAAGAATATTTGGACCAGTCGTAAGGGGGTTGAATATGCCTGGTTTAATAATGTTGAATCAAAGCCAGGTATTGGATTTCCAAAGAACTGGGAAGACCAAGAAAAGTGGAAGGGTGGCTGGAAAATTAATAAGAAAAATAAACTAGAGCTTAAAGCCGGAGGAAGAGCAAACAAACTTATCAACCTTTTTGCTAATCCAGATATGCCTCAAATTGATGACTACTATGAGCCTTTTGACTACAAATACAACAAACTACAATCCTCACCTCTAGTTGAGGCAACACCAACTGCTAGACCAGTCTCTCAGATTACTGGCAAGGATATGGAGAAAATTGAATGGGGGCCCAACTGGGAGGATGACTTGGCAGGTGAATTCAAAAACCGTTCTAAAGATGTGAACTTCACAAATATTGACAAACAGATTTACAAAGACTTTGAAAACACATTTCACATGTACCTTCCTCGCCTATGTAACCACTGTCTGAACCCAGCTTGTGTTGCCTCATG
>Ga0066850_10001072_pt1 | contig 14545 bp, 11 predicted proteins | sample ETNtaG_4_FD_67282 | JGI IMG/M metagenome (GOLD analysis project Ga0066850, IMG submission 67282) | Marine microbial and viral communities from oxygen minimum zone, Eastern Pacific Ocean - ETNP201406SV67 | ecosystem: Environmental > Aquatic > Marine > Oceanic | place: Pacific Ocean: Eastern... | reverse complement strand
CAATCAGAGAGAGATAAGAGGGCAGAAATTGAGTTTGCTAAGTCAGGAGTGGAGGATTCGGTAATGAAGGGAATGGGTGGGCCGTCTAGGTTTGACCCAGAGGGAGATGGTTATGATAAAGAAACGGCCGCAGAACTAGATAAGTTGCACCCATTAACAATGCCTAAACCAAAACGAAGGGGAAAGGGAGACAGGGAAACGGTATCTAATAAAGGTGCGTTTTCTGCATGGGTTTGGCATGAAGATGAAGGCAAATGGGTTAAGCATGGGTCTAGTGTAGATCAAAGAACTGGTAGGATATTAAAGGGAAGGAAGTATGAAACATATCATCTTGAAGAACAGGCAAGCAAAGAGTTGGGTAATGTTATTAGTAAGGGGAAAGATGGATATTATTATTCTTTAACTCCAGAGGGTAAAGTGTATGGGCAGGAATCTTGGGATATAGAATCAGAGACAGATGAATCTGTTAAGTTCCTAGCCAAGACTGAGAACGAACCTCTTGATCCTAATGCTATTGGCTATAAGCTTGTTCCTAAGATTGTTGATGGGAAGAAGGTTAAGAAGGCAGATGGCAGGACAACGATGGTTCACGCCAAAAACAAGAAGGGAGAGAAAATACCAGTATCGTTTGGCTTGATGCAACTTACTGTTAATACTGCATCTGGTACTAAGTATGGGCGTAGGTTGTTTAACAAGAAGAAAGCAAATACTATGGATAAGAAGATTGATCTTCTTATGAACCCGAAACATAATGTTGCAATAGGAAAAGAATTTAAAAATACCCTGAAGAGAAAGATAAAAGAAAGATTATCTAAGATTGGCAAGAAGTGGTCAGAGCAAGATATAGAGACTGCTACGATAGCCGCTTACAATTGGAACGGAGAGAATTTCCCAAGCGTAATAGAGAGAACCAAGGCTAATAATCTTAACCAGTTATTGCAGAAATGGGATGCAAGGGAAGACCAGTTTGTCCCAGAGGAAACCAAGAATCATATTAGAAGATACAGGGAGATGAGAGGATGGTAGATTATTCTTATCGTGATTCCCCTTATGATACATTCAAGGGGTCTTCGATGGATTCTGGTTTTATAGATTTCACAGAAGAAGACTACGAGCGTTTCAAAAAATACGATGTTGATGTACAAAGTCTTTTGTCCGAAGGATATGATGCAGGAGATATATCTCAAGCTGCTCAAGAGTTAGAACAAGAAGAAGTTGTTAAGTCTGAACGTGAAGTCACCCGTCAAGAATCTGGGCTTGCTCCTCCACCTATACAATCCAGACCCACTAATATTCCATACCAAGATGTACCTCCACAGCCAGTAGACGATTCTTTTTGGCAAACAGATACAGGCCCATTGGATATGGGGAAAGCGGCAGGTGCCTCTTTTTCAAATCTGGCAGGGACTGTCGTTGGTCATGGCGTAGAGTGGTTGGGAGAACAGCTACAAAGTCCAACCATGTCTCAGGCAGGTCAGATGATAAAAGATTCATCTAGGATGGCATCTGAAAAAATGATGGAAAGCATGTCAGAGGGTGCTAAAGCTGAAGCATACGGGCCACGAAGTATTTTTAAATATAAAGAAGAGGGAGATGTTCTGCCTTCTGGTCTGGGCAACATGACTCTTGGCACTATCCAGCAATTGATATCTAGTGGTGCCGCTTCTTCTCTTGGCATTCTCGGCCCTGCAAAATTTATAGCTGGTAAACTCCAGAAGATTCCAAAGGTTACACCCGGTCAGGCAGGTGCTGTTGGTATGGGTACTTCAGCAGGCGTTATAGAAGGGACTGCGACTGCTAGTGATGTTTATGAAAGCACAAAAAATACACCTCCAGAAGTCATTGTCCAATCACCCCTGTATCAGGAAACAAGGGAGCATATTAAATCTGCATATCCAGAAGCTACTGAAGATCAACTGATGGAATTCATCACAGAGCAGATAGCTAAACAGGCTTCTTGGGAATCTGGATGGAGAGCAGGGGCAGGGATAGGCGTGACTTCAATGCCAGTTGGTTCTTTCCTTGGGAAGATGGGACTTTTTGGTAAGAAGGCAGGGGGGACGGCAGAGCTTAGAAAAGGATTGTTGCCAACAGCATGGACAGGGACTACGAAAGAAGCTCGTCAGGAATTTTATCAAGAGGCAGGACAACAGGTATCGCAGAATTTTGGTGATTATCTGGTTGGTAAATCACCTAATGCAATTAATCTATCTGGTGTTGCGGAAGCAGGTGCGGCAGGAGCTTTAGGTGGTGGCCCAGTTGGTGGTGCTTTAGCAACTTATGGTAATTTAAGATTGCCAACAAAGGAAAAGTATGAAGCTGTTAGGAAAAATTTATTACATAACGCTGCGTTTGGCGAGTTAAAAGATAATCAAGAACTAAGGGAAAAATCATATGAGAATGCAGGTTTAGTTTTTAACAAGGGTGACACCATTGAGGATGTATTAAAGAAAAATAATTACACAATGGAAGATATCACCGCACCTGTAGATACGGCAGAGGTAATCCCTGTTGATTTAGATGATGCGAAGTTGAGTATATTGCATGAGTTACGCTTCCCCAAGAGATATAAGAAAAGAAAAGCGTCAGAATATAAGGAAGAATTTGACAAGGCAGGTCTGCAATATAAAAGAGGAGATACATTTGAAGACCTTTTAAGGAATAATACTATCACCATCGAAGATATAGAAATGTATCATGCCGACTTAAAAGAGGCAGGACGTTTACCAGATGAGATAGTTGAGGAAAAGAAAGAGCAAAAGGTTGAGGAAGAGAAAGTTACTACAGAGGAAGAGGTAAAAGAAACTACGACTAAAGCACAACAAGATGCGGCGATAGAAGATTTACCTGAACTGGATTTAGCTGAATTGCGTACTCAGGCTAAAGAGGTAGGTGTGGATGCAGAACTATTGAGTGTCATAGATCAATGGCATGATCCAGAAGCAAAGAATCCAAGTGCTGAAGTATTAGCCAAGGTAGCTAAGAAGTTTGGCATGAAGCGTATTGATTTGTATGATGCGTTGAGAGATGACGCAACTATTTCTAAAATTCTTACCGAGCAGATTGAGGTTGTTACTGGAAAGAAACCTACCGCAGGGAAACCTACCGCAGGGAAACCTACGACAGAGAAAGCTACCACAGATAAACCTGTCGTAGAGACAAAAGAGAAACCTCCTACTGAGAAGCCTCCTGCCGCTGTCAAAGACCAAACCGCACATGACTTAGCCATGTATTTGTATAACAACTTTGAGGGGACTAAGACAAAGAGTGCGGCCGAGTTGATAAGGGATGACAGGAGTAAGGATAAGAAGGGGGGTAAGAACAGGTGGACTAGAGGAACGCTTGGCGATATAGCTAAACGTATAGGGGTTGAATACCAGAATGACAAAGGTGAACTCCTGACTAAGCATAAGTTGGCTGAGAATATTCTTGCTTATGGTAAGAAGGCTACCAGTAAACCTTCTAAGAAATCTAAGGAAACTAAGGGTGAAGATCAGGAAGGTACAACTACTGCGGTTGATGTAGTTTCTGCTAAAGGTGAGAGGGAAATTTTAGAAGCTAAAGCAGGTGGTGTACAAAAAGGTATTAGACAGTTTGATTATGCAGAAGATGAATACTTCAAGGCTTTGCAAGAAGACGCAGGTTATGACAGCGAGAAGATGCGTAAGATATTTAATGATGCAAGTAAGACTATTGCTCAGTTGGAAGACAAGGGTACAAAAAGAATCAGCATTGAGGAAGCTAACAAGTTGAAGGAAGGAGATGTTCTAACCAAGGAAGAGGTAGAGCAGATAAGACTTGCAGTTGCTCATGAGACTAGAGATGAATTAGAACTTAGGATGATAAAGTTCTCCCCTGCCGAGAGAAAAAGGATATCTAGGGAAGGAACAAAACAGGCTAGAAAGAGACTCACCAGATTAATAACTAAATTTTTGATGGGCGTTAAACCAGAGTCACTTAATACGTCTATGTCTATACAGCTTCAACTGTTGTCTGACCCTCTTCTGCGTAAGCAATTCATAGAATACCTAGAGACAGAAAGAGTTAACGCAAAGACATTGAAGTTGCAGCCAGATGATGACCTGAATATATATGGTGATGATGAATATGGTAATCCTATAACAGCACCCATAACACGCCCTCCTGATTTTGTTTCTCAAGACGAAGTAGATATACAGTATACAAAGATTGTTAACGCAATCAACAGTATCAAGTCAGAGCTATCTAGCCCTAGTAGATTACTTGAGAAAGATGTTGCTGATAAGGGTGGACGCTTGGGTACTATGATGGTTGACCCTGAAACTGGCAAGATGACTAGAGGACAAGTTGTCCCTACGACTGAAGAGACATTTGATGGTGATAGATGGACAGCAAATAAAGCTTCAAAGGTAGTCAAGGCTGATAGTCAAAGAAAGAAATACTTAGAGAGTCTGTTAGAGAGGTATGAATCTGACAAGTACACAATGGAATCCGAAGCTAAAGGTTGGGGAAGACCTATGCCGAAGATTGTTAAATATACCAACTTGAATGAAGATACTGTAATTCTAAAAGAACTTGAAGACGCTTTAACTGAGCGTGATGAGAAGATTAAAAATATAAACAACGCAAGAACTAATAAGGCAGGAAGAATTAATAAAAAATTAAACAAAGAAATATCAATTATAAAATTCAAGGTTGCTACTGGGAAAATAACGCAAGAGGAAGGACAGGAGCAATGGACAGCACTAGAGAATGATGCAGTTATAGAGATGCAAAAGGAGGTAGACAACTGGGTTGCTAAAGCATCGAAGGCTGAAGCTAAATTTGCAGAGATGGCTGAGAAGCATGGGTTCCAGCAGGTTGACTTCAAGCCTAGAATTTATGAGGGTGATGATGAGGTAGATATAGAAGGAGAGAACGCCAGAGTTAAAGAGGAGAAGCGTTTGTTTACGGAGAGAATGAACGCTATGTATAGTAGCAATATTTATGTTGGCCCAGCAGGTGGTTATGCACAGCGTGGTGGTCGTCCTGTTATTAGCGAAGATGAGAACACTAATATATATGAACATGCTTATCATCAGTTAGGCATGGCAGGTGATGAACATACCACACAAGAGCTTCAGGAATTAAACGAATTTGTAAAAGCAGACATACATGCTCGTGAATCTGGTACTGATGCACCTTGGTTTAAGCGTCAAGAGTCAGGTGCGGATTCTCCACATTGGAGATTTAATCCAGACAATGGTTATAGTTTTACTGGGTATAGATTGGTCAGAACTGCGAAGGGTGTTGAAACTGAAATGGTATATGGAATAGATAGTCCGTATGCTACCCAGTTACAACAAGACAAAGAAAGATTAATGAAATCCAAGGAAGCTCATCTTAATGCAAGGGATAAATTAAAGGAAAAAAGAAAGGGAACAAAAGATAAGGGTAAGGAGAGCATAGACCTAGAGATAAAAAGGATCAGTGGAGAGATAGATACAGAGAACGAGAAACTTTTACAGATAGAAAAAAGACTTAACAGACCACTCAGGAAAACTCACCTGACTAACAACTTGTATGATAATCACAGTAAATATAAGAACTGGAAGTTTGGTGACACAGGCAGGAGTCCTACCTCTGGTGAGCTATACGGTAAGGCTGTAGAAAAAGCCCAAACAATAAATCCTACTAAGCCTGTCAAGTCCAAGAAGTTTAGGGTCAAGGCTAAATCATTATTCTCACTGATGCCTTGGTTGGGGAGTGGTGGTGTTATTTCTCATATTGACGAAAATGGATACCATTATTTAAAGCTAGGCATTGACGATCAGGGTAGGGTGAAAAAACTAAGGGAGGAAAAGAGGCATGAAGAACTAAGAACAGCAATCAAAAAAGATGTAACTACTGAGGGTACATATTCACCAAGCATGTTGAAGACACAATCTCAGCTTGCTTTAAGAATACAGAAGGAAGGTGGCTTGGTATCTATTCGGATTTATGCAGTGGATGACACGATGGAGAATGAGTTCATTGGTTTTATAGAAATAGAAGATGGTAAGGTAGTCAATAGTATATTCAACAGTACTGGTATAGATGAACACGCCATCCATATGGAATCCATAAATGAACTTGTTGGGTCAGCCGTTGGTGTTTATGTTCTTCAGCATAACCAGACAGGAGTAAGTCTTCATCCTGAGTTTTATAATTTTAAAGGAACGATGTCTAAGATAATGAAGAGAGTCCCAACTATAAGGGAAAGCTTAAGCCCTGAACAACAGATTCATTACGACAATCAAATGAATATCCTTGACATTGAATACCAAGTTGTGTCCACAGATAATTATGAGGGTCATGAAACAGAGGCTGAAGCATTGAGGAGTATCCCTCATTCAAAACCAGAAGGGGATAAAGGATCGATACGATCTGATTATTTTGTACACCAAGCAGATGATGGATTGTTTTATGCACTGCCAAGGAAAGATGAAGCTAGTATTAAGAAGCATGGCGTGAAAACAAAATCAGAAATGATCCAGAAGATTGCAGAAAAAGAATCTGACATAGAGCTTAAACAATCTGGTGTAGAAGAAGTACAAGAGGAGATGGTTGGAGAGGAGACAAAGAAAGAAGAACCAGTGGCAGATGAGAAAACAGAAGATGTTCCTTGGGATGAGTCTGAAGAATATTTAGACAACTACGAGTTTGAATTATCAGACATGAAGGTGATAACAACATTAAGGAAACAGGGAGCTTCTGACGCAGAGATTTTACCAGAGATAACTTTCTTTAAAGAAGTTCCTTCCCCAAAAGAAGTAGAGGCTTTCTATGCTAGGTATGCAAAGGCTAAAACTGAGCATGAATCAAAAGGTAAGCCAACTGATGAACAAAAAGAGCAGGCTAAGTATGAAGCTATACTAGAATCCGAAGGTCTTGGCACTGAGACAGAAGAGTCCTCACAAAAGAAAGCAGTGAGAGGTTGGGCTGACCAGTTTAATAAGTTCAACAAGGAGAGCGAAGAATCAATAGGGCAGTATGACAGTCCAAGCACCACACAAAATCAAGTAAATGATAATGAAGAAGATTTCACTGAAGACAACCTTAACTGTAGGATTAAATATTAATGGCATGTAATGGTTGGGACGAAAAGTCAGGAGATCCTTTAGTTGACGGGGCTAATGAATCATTCAAAAAGTCCACAAAGGATTTTGAAAACCTGAACAAGTTTAGCTTTAAGAAAGTATGGGAAGGTTTCCACAAGAAAACCTTTGATATGCAGGGTACTGTCAAGAGGGAGATGCGTAGGATTATTGGTGACAACGCAGAGGCTTTGATACAGGCTTTAGAATTATCAGCAGGTGGTTCTGCCAAGGGTGATGTCGAATATCAAATAGCATTTGACAGGTTGTTTAAAAGTTTATCGCCAGAAGAATACAATGCTTTAAATGAAATGATACAGGCTAAGAGGGCTATCGCCATAGGAAAGAATAGAAGGCGTGTGACTATGGACTTCTTGGAAGACGAGGCTGTTGGTACTGTATTTGATATGGAGAAAAAAGAGGACATAGAAAAATTAAATAAATTGTTTGGGGCAAAAAGAATCAGGAAATTATTCCGCAACTCAAAGACAATCTATAAAAACAAGGGGGAGAAGTACAGGTTTCTTACCGTGAGGAAAGCATCAGCACAGGCATGGAGAAGAGACAAGGATAATGTGAGCAAATCAATTGTTGCTACTGGGCATGACAGTGCGGAAGAAGCACAAGTATACTCTGTTAGCGATCAGATGGAAGTCCTCCGTGAGGCAGAGATAATGAATCCTCATGGTACAACTGTTGAAGGCTATGAAGCTAGGCTTGCACACATGAAGAAGCTAGACCCTGAAAGTTATAATAAAATAGAGGGAAGAGCCAAGATTTATTTCGATACATTCAAGAGTCAGCTTGGTCATATGTACAGGGCAGGAATAATTTCTGCAAAAAAATATCACAGCATGAGAGAGGTAGGTGATTACTCACCACGACTATACATACAGTATTTTGATACTACCGCACAATTGGATTCTTTGCAGGGGATTAAGAGGGGTAGTATGAGTTCAATGCAAAGTGATTCTGCTTTGTTGATGAGGGATTATATAGTTCGCTTGCATGACAAGATAGCTAGGAATGAAGCTAACACCGAACTTTATAATTATGCTGAAGCTAACCCCGGTAATGGTATAGCCGAAGTAGTTGAGTTCACTACCGATGTTCCTGATAATTACAAAGCTGTCACCGCAATGGTTAAGGGTAGGAAAAAATATATCAAGATGGCAAAGGAGATTGGTGAAGAATGGGGTGGGCAAGACCCATCTATGGATATGGAAACTATGAAAACATTTAGGAAGTGGTCTGGTGCAGGTATTGTAAGAGCTACTGCTACTGGGTTCAATCCTGAGTTTGCCCTTACCAACCTGCCTCGTGATTTATTTTTCTCTTGGTTCAGGACAAGGGAGTATGCAGATAATGTTTTGATGGCTCCGTTCCAGATAACCAGACAGCTTTGGAATACAGCCTCAGATGTCTGGAATACGCATGACACTCCTGTTGGCAAGGCAAAAGAATATCTTGACGAAGGCGGTATGATGGAGTTCATGACCAACCAAGGAATGATACTTGCCAAAAGAACAGCAGGTAAACAAGCGGTGTTACATCCTACACTTAAAGCAGTTGAAAAGTGGGCATCTTTTCTTGGGACTAAAACAGAATTGTGGGTGAGGCTTGCGTTAAGAGAACAAGCTATTGAGAACAGGGCTAGGGGTGGCAAGGTAACTAAGGCAATGAGGAAAGAAGCCACTTGGATAGCCAGAGGATACTTGGACTTTTCACAAGGCGGTCATCTTGTCAAGTCAGCAGATACTTTCATCCCATATTTGAATGCAGGATTACAGGCAACTCGTGGGATGTTCAGCACATTGGCAGGTGGTACTGGTCATACTGGTAAGAAGGGCAAGAGGTTTGAGGGCAGTATGGCAGAGCAGAAAAGAAAGAACAGCAATATAGCTATTTGGAAGATGGCCCAATTTGCTTTCCTTTTTGGGAGCATGTTTGTGGGTAACATGTTAAGACATCCAGAAGAATGGGATAAGATAGACGACTACACCAAGACAAAGAATCTTATTATATTTTCTGGGGCTAAAGAACTAGATGAAGATGGCAATGTAATAAGCGAAGGCTTCTTCAAGATACCACTCGACCAAGGACAGGCAGGGATGGCTAATCTTGTAGCGTTACTTGTGACAGGTGTTTTAAAGGAAACAATTGGGACAGAGGGAGATACCCTTTGGCATAAATTTGCCAGAACAAGACCAGAGATATTCAGGGATGGTGTAAAGCAGATGATTCCATTCACTAATTTTACACCACCATCAATCAAAGCATTGCTTGCTATGGCTAACCAAGATATATTTTTTTCTGACAAGATATATAAAGGGCCAGAAGTTTCTGACAAGGGGCAGGAGTATACACCGTTTACCCATCCTGCTTTGATTATGTCTATGCAAGCATTAAATAAATTTCTCCCCAATACTGGTGGAATTCTACCTTCCGATCCTTTATCTCCTGCAAGAATGAGGGCTGTCATTGATACGTTCTTTGTTCCAAGTAATACTCTTGTAAGGGGTACAGGTGCTTTAGTAGATGTGGCCACTGACTTTTTTGTTCTGTCAGATGAACATAAAGAAATAAGAGACTTGGTTGAACAGGATAAGAGGAGGGCATTGAAGAGGTGGCCTGTATCAAGATTGTTTGAGTACACCCACGAAGAAAGTGTAGAGAGAAGAAAGCAAGCAGAGCAAGAGAAGATAGAGGGACACTCAAGGGTAGCCAAGATAAGGAATCAAGTTGATTGGATGTTGCAGAAGTACAATAAGATAGACCCTAATGATGCGTCAGGGCAGAGCAAGATTATTAAAAGCACTGTTGACATTATTAACAATTCTGATTTGGCGAGAGTAGAAAAGAAAAAAATGAAAGACAGAATTATTAATGCTCGTTCTTTCAAGAAGAATGTAGGCAAGATAAAAAGTCCTCTATTCTGGAGAGAGGTTTCGTCAGAACCTAACCCAGAAATCAGGGCTGAAATGATATTCCAACAATGGGTTAAGTACCCAAAGTTTAGAGATGAGTTGTTGGATTCTTTCAGAAGGCTTAAGCGTGTTGGTAATACTAAAACAAAAAGAGCTTTGCGTTTCAGGATGAAAGAGTATGAAGATGGTGGTGGCAAGTGAAGGGCATCAATGATTATGTAACCAAGGATGGTGTGCGTGTCTTGCGTGTCCACTATTCTGCTGACGAAGACAAGGACACCAACAATCCAGAGGGTAAGAATTGGTTGGCTAAATCTTTAGTGGGCTACCCCGGTGGTGTCATTGGTGCTAAGTGGAAGAGGGAGATGGAGATTGACTTCAATGCACAGGGTGGTCAGCTTGTATTCCCATGCATGGAGAAACATATACAGCGTATCAACATACCAGAGTATAAGGAATTGCCAGAAGCTTGGAAGTTATATGGTGGGTTTGATTATGCAGGCAGGGGCGTCACCGCATTTGTAGTAGTAGCTCATGACAAGAAGCAAGACGACTACTACGCAGTGCATGAGTTCTACAAAAAGAAGGCAGGTTATGTCATGACATCTGAAGCTATCAAGGATTATAAATACTACGACAGGTTAGAGTGGATAGTGTCTGACCCTAGCATGTGGACTAGGACACAGGAGCGTGGTAATGGTGGTGACTTGGTTAGCATGGCACAATTATTCAGTGAGCAAGGGGTACATTTTATCAAGGGTACACGAGGTGGTGATACAGAATTTGCTGAACTGATTAATGAAAAGATGTGGCATGGATTTGATAAGAAAGGAATCCCTTCTTCATGGCAACCCAAGTACAGGATAACCAAGGCTTGTCCTAACCATTGGTTGGAGATGGTACAGTGGCGGTATAATGAATGGTCAACTAGCACTGGTATAAATAAGAATGTTAAAGAAACTATGATAGATAAGAACAACCACAGTATTGATGCAGTCAAGTACCTATTCAAGATGCTGTCCAGTAACTGGATGGCTGACAAAGTTGATAGTTTCGACATGTCTAGGCATGTGGTAAACTAATGTGGAAAGAGTGGGATGATTTTGAAAAGGAACTTGAGGAAAGAAACAGATCGTTAAAAGAAAAAGAGGAAACAAAGATGAGAAATTTTAAGAAGAAGAAGAAGAAGACTATTAAAAAGACTGTTAAAAAACCATCTGGATATTAGGAGAAGCACTATGAAAGACACAGGATTGAAAGTAGAAACTTATGTGCAACCAAACACATTGTCAAACAATGAAGGGGAAGAGATTGACATGGCATGTTCTCGTGAAGGACAGGCAAAGCTGGATGCTAAAGCAGGAAATATAAAGAACATAGATGATGTGCCTATGACCCCAAGAGAAATCATGGATGGAATCGGTGGCAGTAGCTACTAAGATAGCTAACACAACTGGTGGTATTGCAATCCATCACAATGGTAGGTATCATCCATGTGACAGCTTGATGGCATCAGTTTTCTTAGGGAATGATGACCACCCAAGAGCTTACTGTATAGCAGGATGCCGTATTAAAAAGAAGCTAGTTGGTGGGCAATGGAAGAGTGATACCGAATATCATTTGTTCAGTGAAATCATAGGAAGATTATCACCTGACCTTATCAAGGAGATAAGAAAGTTCCTTAAGGATAATAGGATAGAACGCATCATCATGATATGTTCTGATGAAGACTTAAGGAATAGAATGAGGAAAGAGTTTGGATGCCGTGCTATCTTTGAAGACGAGAAGAGAAGAAGGAATGATTCAGTCATCTTAAGAGAATGGTTTGCTAGGAACAAGAGTGGTTCTGAAGATTCTCTTCTTAAAATATGGGGTGATTGTGGGGAAGCAGTCAAGTCTAATTACCCACCCACTCGTGACTGCATGGTCAGGCTTCTTGATTGGTATGACCAGAGGATGAATAGAAAAATAAGCGTACCTATAACATTATCACAGCGTACAGGTTATGGATAAGATAACAGTCCCAGAAGAAACAGCTACCACCATAGGAAAGAAGTTCAACAAGCAGGATGCTTTCATTGAGCAGATCATAATGAACCCTAGCAAGAGTAAGATTTCTCTTGCCATTAAAGCAGGGTATGCAATCAAAGCTGTTGATAAAGCAGTCAGTAGATTGATGAACGACAAGGTATTTCTTCAGCGTCTTGAAGCTAGGAAAGATGAGATACAGGTACGATTACAAGTAACTGCTGACAAGGTAGCTGAAGAGTACGCAAGGATAGCGTTCCTTGACCCAAGAGATTACTACGAGTATACTCAAGACGGTGGTATTACTTCAAAGAAATCATCAGCTACCGATCTTAAGCCAGTATACGAGATAGAAGAAACAAGATCAGGCAAGGGTTCTAACGGTAAGAATACTATTAAGCTTAAATTCTATAACAAAATGGATGCTCTCAAAGCATTGAGAGACATGTTCGGATATGACAAACCTGCTAAACATGCCCACCTCGTTGCAGGAAGTGGACAAGGACTCGATCCAAAGAGGATTGAAACGGCTATCCTCGGACTCATTGGCACAACTTCATCAACTCCTCCTTCTTAGGGATTGGATCAAGCACCCTAACAATTTTATATTCTCTGGTTATGTCAAGACAAAGGATGAACATGACACAGATAATCCTGTCAAAGCATTCCCAGATAAAGCCTACCTTAGAGAAGTAATCAACGTAGTCCATACATCAGACAGATTGTTTATACCTAAGAGCAGACAGATAAGAATGTCTTGGGTCATGGTACTCTATGCTTTATGGGTAGCCCTGTTCTTTCCACATCAAGCTATATTTATTCAGAGTAAGAAAGAAGAAGATGCTGCTGCCCTTGTGTTTGATAAGAAGATGGAGAACTCAAGGATGAGTTTCGTTTATCATCACCTACCTGAATGGCTCAAGGCAATGGTTCCAGTGGACACCAGTTACGCTAAGATGAGATTTGGTAATGGAAGTATAGTATGGGGTATCCCAGAAGGAGGACATATCATCCGTTCTCACACAGCTAGTCTGGTAATATCAGATGAGTGTGCCTTCCAACCAGAATTTGAGGATGCCTACACGGCAGCAGTTCCTATGGCTAAGAAGATAGTAGGCTTATCTTCCGCAAACGGTGGGACATTCTTTGGGGATATAGTAACGGAGGTCATCTAAGCATCGTGTGGTTTCTCACTAATATACATAACCAACCTGTAATCTTTTGTATGCTTATTATATTTCTCAAAATCTTTCATAACCTGTTCGGCAACATTGTAGGTTAAGTAGCACCCGAAGTCCCACTCTAATCCCCACTTGCCGTTTATCTTTTTTTCTATAACATAAACAAAGTTCCTATGCTGGTGGGTATTCTTATTTCTTTGCATAGTAATCCCACATCAAGTCTTGAGGCTTGTCTTCATCTATATCAAGATGCAAGTAGTCCTCTCCGATACCTATGCGTGTGAACAAATGGTTGTTAAATATAAGCTGTAACAATCTGAATCTTGATGCACTTGTTTTAACTGCTATGTCTACAGCCTCTCCATGATTATGACTTGACGTTGGATTTTTTAATGTCTCTGGGTGTTCATCACATCTGTATCCACTGTTGATTCTTATCACATCGTTAAACAATTTACGCAGTGCGTCTAACCTTAATACTAAATCAAAGTTAACACCGTACCTGCCATGACACTTGCCACACTTACAGCTAAACTCCGAAGATTTAAAATGTTTAACGACAGACCAATCATGAACACTCCCATCATCAGGGAACTCACCAACATTATTTACTTCCTTCCATCCATCTTTGCTCATCTATCTTCTCCTTTAATTGTCTGATGGTGTTTCTCTTTCTATCCATCTTCCCTTCAAGATAACTTATATATGTTAACATTTCCTCCCAACATTTGTAAGCTTTAGATTTTTTTGTTGCTGTCTTAATCAGTTCTCTCCCCAAATGTTCTATGCATTCGTCTGGTCTTTTTAGTCTATGTCTTAGGTCTGGTGTCTTCAATGACTTGCTCCATAAAAATCTCCACTGGTATGATAGAGTAATATAATGTTGATCTTTTTTCTGAAGGGAGGCTCATGTTGTTTCTTGAATAAAAATAATCATGAGGCACAACAACACGCCAAGGTTCTCTGCTACGTCTGAAGAATAAAACAGGTAGCCTTTCAACAGATGATTGCTGAACCGTTTGCTCCCACCATTTTTCTATTTGTAACTTCTCTTGGAATTTAACTTCGATGGCGTACCCATCCAGACCCAGTACATCATAGCCACCATCTTGGGTCTGCATAAGATTACGCTTGTACTCGCCCCCTAGTTTCTCAGCTAGGAGTTTGCATACTTCCCTTTCTCCTCGCTGTCCCTTTTGTCTACTTGCTCTACTCAAATTTCCTCCTGACATCAGCATCACAAATGGTATGTTTCTTTTCTGTCGGCATCGCTTGTTCTCCTTGACAACAAGGTGAGTAATTACCACCACAATGA
>Ga0066850_10001070_pt1 | contig 14560 bp, 16 predicted proteins | sample ETNtaG_4_FD_67282 | JGI IMG/M metagenome (GOLD analysis project Ga0066850, IMG submission 67282) | Marine microbial and viral communities from oxygen minimum zone, Eastern Pacific Ocean - ETNP201406SV67 | ecosystem: Environmental > Aquatic > Marine > Oceanic | place: Pacific Ocean: Eastern... | reverse complement strand
ATTAACCAGAATTTTTCTTAGAAATTTAAAGTTTATATTTGATCTAGAAGTGAAAATAGCAATTACTATTCCAGAAAAAGCAAGTAATGATGACATAATAGCTATAAAGAAATTAAATTTTATCTCATGATGATGATAATCGGGGAAAACTAATTTATTATGATCAAGAAATGAAATCATCAAGTGTTTATCTATTGCCCCTAAATCCACTGGAGAGCTAACAATAAATCCGATTAGAACTGATGGTATGGCTAGTAGAATCATAGGGTAAATCATGAATTTTGGGCTCTCATGCAATGATTTCTCTTCTACACCTGACTCGCCTCCTTTAAAATCACCAAAGAATGTCATTAGCATCATTCTAGTCATATAAAAGCCAGTTAAAATAACCCCAAATAGTCCCATATAAAATAGAATGTTAGAGTCTTTACTTACTCCCAATAAAACCTCATCTTTGCTCCAAAAACCAGAAAAAGGGAAAACTCCAATCAAGCTAATTGCAGCTAGCATCATTGTCCAATAGGTAATTTTCATATGATCTTTTAATCCTCCCATTTTAGTCATATCAAATGTATGAACAGCATGACCAACTGAGCCTGCACCAAGAAAAAGCAATGCCTTAAACCATGCATGAGTGAATAAATGAAGAATAGCTGCCCCATAGGCACCTGTGCCCAACGCTAAAAACATATAACCTAGCTGACTAATTGATGAGTAAGCCAACACTCTCTTTATGTCATTACTAACTAAAGCCATTGTTGCTGCAAAGATAAGTGTAAATCCTCCAATATACGCAACAGTAGAGGAAACAATTTCTATTGAGCTAATTAGAGGGAACATTCTAGCAATCAGAAATACTCCAGCGGTAACCATTGTCGCTGAATGCAAGAGAGCAGAAACAGGAGTTGGCCCCTCCATTGCATCTGGCAACCAATTATGCAAAGGGAATTGGGCAGATTTTCCAATCGCACCTATAACGAATAGTAATCCAATTAATGTAAGGATTTCTGTAGTAAAAATTCCATTTTGAACTGCTAAATAAAATTGAGTTATATCAAGATATTCTGAGCCTTGCTTAGCAATTAATAGTATTCCGATTATCAAACCAAAATCACCAATCCTTGTCATTAAAAAGGCTTTTTTTGCTGCTTTTATAGCTGATTGCTTCTTATACCAAAATCCAATTAGTAAATACGAAGTTACACCTACTAATTCCCAAAATATAAACATTTGAATTAAATTTTTGGAAAAAACCAATCCAAGCATTGAAGTTGTAAATAAAGCCATGTATGTAAAATATCTAGAATAGCCATCATCGTGTTCCATATAAGCTAATGAATAAATTTGAATTAGGAAGCTTATCCCTGTAACAACAGTTATCATTATTAGAGTTAGCGGATCTAGTAAGACCCCCATCCATACTTTAAATAATCCAAAAGAGAACCATTGAAATGAACCTGATTGGTAATCAAAGGTTGAGTCAACCCCGTTTATCAAAATAAATAAACAAATTAGAAATGAACCCCCAATGGTTAACACATTTAATGGGCCTGACACTGATCTAGTATTAAATTTAGTAAAAGTTAATAATATTCCGTTTATTAGAAATGAAGACAAAGGAAGTAGAAAAATAATCCAAATTAATTCATTATTTGTCATTATAATTTCCTTAAAATCTCATCAGCTACATGCTCTCGACCTTTAGGAACAAGAAGTTTAAATTTTGAAGTTTCACTCCAGTCTAAAATATCACCTTCAGGTAAAATTTTTGCAGGAAGACCTTCTCCTTCTAATAAAGACTTCCACATCTCTGCTACTAGTAAATTATCTAGTTGTTTATAATCAACCCACATCAGACTTCCTTTATGTCAATTGAATTAGTGATTTCGATGCTACTTTTTTCCCTATAAATTGCTATCACTAAAGATAAAGCTAATGCTGCTTCAGCTGCGCCTATTGCAATTATGAATATTGCCATTACTTGCCCTGACAGAACTCTTGATGCAGACTCAGCACCTAAAAGTCCTCCTGGAGCAAACCTAGAAAATGCCACAAAAGAAAGAGCAGCAGCATTAAACATCAATTCCAGGCTCATTATGACCAATACTGTACTTTTTTTTGTTATTGTGCCCAATAACCCAATAACAAATATTACTGCAGAAACGATTAATACATTACTTAGAGTCATCATTCATCCTTACTCTAAGTAATGCCAAAGCGCCAATTAAAGATGCCAATAAAATCAGGCCAGATAATTGAAAGGCAATCATAAAATCTGTAGTGATTAATTTTCCTAACCAATTTGTGCTCTCTATTAAAATTCCAGGTTCAGATCCACAGCTTGAAAGAAGGCAATTAGAATTATCCAAGATTTCATTACTAAACTCATCCCATTTGAAGTTAATGATAAAGAAGGAGATTAATACTAAAAAAATCACCCCAATTATTGATGAATAATATAATAAATTATTATTGTCTGTGCTCTTTTCTATATCTTTTACTAGCATTACAGACAAAGCTATCAAAACTGAAACAGCACCAACATAAACTAAAATTTGAATTACTCCTATAAATTCAGCGCTTAACATGAAATACATTGCTGCAAAACATAACATTGAAAAAGCCAAAAAAACGGCAGACCTATATACATTTTTTGAAAATAAAATTAATAATGAATTCGATATAAGTAAAATTGAAACTAAATAAAAAACTGCATCAATAAACATATTTATTATCTCTCATTCACCCATCTCTCGGTCAATTCTTCATCAGAAGGTTGTTCATGCCTACCAATATCATGCCAATCTTTAATTTCTGCCTCTTTTTCCCGTGGTTTATAGTTCTTATCTTCCATTTGAGGCCTAAACCAGGTACTAGGAGTCTTTACAGCTTTCCTAAGTTCATCTACAGGTATTACCAAGCCTTTTCTTTTTTCATTTGCTCTCTCAAAACCGCTCCCCATATGTAATGCGTCAAAAGGACAAGCTTCCACGCAGAGACCACAAAACATGCATCTTCCTATATCAATATCAAAAACATCTATGTCATAAGATGACCCTTCTTTCTTATCTCTAGAACTAGGAGTAGTTTCAATCTTTATAATCCCCAGAGGGCAATACTTTGCACAGCTCGCACATCCAGTGCATCTATCTTCAAACCAATTGAAATCTTGTCCTCTAAATCTAGAAGCTTGAGATGGATATTCAGGAACTTCATGAAAGCCAACTAAAGATTTAAAAAATTCAGTAGGTTGGCTTTTAAGAAACTGAAATGGTGTTTTTTTATGAAATTTTAGTGCCCCAATTAGCCCAACTTTTTTATTTGGATACTGCACAGTAAATACAGGCCCCAGCAAATTTTTTAGTGTTGTAAATAATCCTTTTAATAAACCTATGCCAAACATTTTAATCCAATCCGTATATTACTGAGCGTTTTTTAATCTTATTACCTGTTAAATTAGGACTCAATATTTTTCCAAAAATATAGATAGATAAGAAAAACACTACCCAATTTATTAAAGTCATTAATAATAATTGCATTCCTGAAGGGTCAGGCCAAATGGCAATCATTAATGCTAATACCAATATATTAATTAAGCTCAATTCAAATAAGCCTTTCCAAGCTAATGACATAATTTGATCAATTCTTAGTCTAGGAAAAGTTGCTCTAAACCAAATAAATATAGCAATTACGCCAATCCATTTAGCCAAAAACCAAATTTCAGAAGGAATAAATGTTGGGCCTCTCCAGCCAGAGAAATAAAAAGTAACAATAATTGCAGAAGAGGCAATTGTTGCCATGAATTCTCCTAAATAAAATAAACCGAATTTCATACTACTGTAGTCAGTCATATAACCTGCCACTAGTTCTGATTCTGCCTCGGTAATATCAAATGGACTCCTATTAAGCTCCGCAGTAGAAGCAACAAGAAATGTGATAAAACCTAAGGGCTGAAAAATCGCATTAGGAATAACTTGATTATTTACAACTTCACTTAAAGACAATGAGCCAGCAACAATTACAACACCAGCAGCTGATATTCCCATAGGAATCTCATAACTTAAAAGCATAGCAACAGCTCTTATTCCTCCAATAATCGCAAATCTATTTCCTGAAGCCCATCCAGCCATTAAAACAGATAAACTATTTATGGAAGTTATGGCCAACACAAAAACTACCCCCACACTTATGTTGGTCAAAAATGTTTTAGCTCCATATGGAATAACCGGGAAAATCATAAATACTGGAACAACCATCAATATTGGAGCCAAAACATATATAAGTTTGTCTGATAAAGTGGGCTCAATGTCTTCTTTAAACATTACTTTAATAGCATCAGCAACAGGGGTAAATAACCCAAGAGGCCCCCATCTATTTGGACCTAATCTAGCTTGAAATTTTCCTATTAACCTTCGTTCTCCCCAAATTAATGCAAGTACGCCAACAAGAGCGGCATTTATAAATACGAATATCCAAAAAAAGGCAGTTAAAATAAAAGAGATCCAACTTAAGTTTTCCGGGATAAATGCTATATTAAGTACTCTCACAGAGGAGCAGCTAGCCTCCAATGATAGGTGGCAATATAGAAATTCAAATATAAAACTTTCTCTTACAGGACCCATTATCTATCAACTTCTCCCATATTCACGTCAATAGATCCGAATGTCACAAATAAGTCTGCTATCTTATAACCAATCACCATATCTCTTAGTAAAGTCAGATTGATTAAAGAAGGAGCTCTTACATGGCACCTAAAAGGAGCAATCCCTCCATCACTAACCAAATAAAAACCCAATTCACCTTTAGGAGCCTCTATTGGTACATACGATTCACCTTCAGGAGGCCTAACTAGAAAAGGCACTTCCTCAGGTTTAACAGGGCCTGGCTCTATTAAATCTAAGCACTGCTCAACAATTTTTAAGCTTTCCCGAATTTCATGGAGCCTAACCAAATACCTATCATTATTATCTCCTACTGTACCCAAAGGTCTTCTAAAAGAAATTTTTTCATAATAATCGTAAGGATTTCTATGTCTCAAATCCCAATCAACTCCAGAAGCTCTTAGCATAGGTCCAGTTACAGAAGCATTAATTGCATCATCTTTTTTCAAGGTTGCTACATTTTGAGTTCTTGCCAATATTATTTCATTGTCAGTTAAGAGATTCTCTATATCATCTAATCTATTTGGCATCTCATCTAAAAATTTATTCAAAGAAGGCCAAAATTCATCTGGGGCATCCATAAATACACCCCCAGGCCTCAAATAGCTATTTGTTATCCTGGCTCCACACATCATTTCAAATAATTCCAATATTTTTTCTCTTTCTCTGAGCAAATAAAGAAGAGGAGTGTGCCATGCACCTAAATCATTAATTAAAAATCCAATTGCTACAGAATGCGCGGCAATTCTTTGTAATTCAGCAGCAATCATTCTTAACCATACGCCTCTTTCTGATGGGGTTATTCCAGAAAGTTTTTCAACTGACAATATATATGCCTGATTGTTTGTCATTGATGCCGTATAGTCCATTCGGTCAGTTAAAGTTACGACTTGGGTGTAAGTTCTTTCTTCAGCTAACTTTTCTGACCCTCTATGAAGATAACCAATGATAGGTTCTGCATCAATAATTGTTTCTCCGTCAAAAGTTACTCTCATCCTAAATACTCCATGAGTACTTGGGTGAATAGGGCCTATATTCATTGTGACTAGTTCAGTGCTCATATTAACTCACAAAATCTTTCCTAAGAGGGTGACCTTCAAAATTCTCCCACAACAATAGTCTTTTCATGTTTGGGTGATCTTCAAACATTATTCCCATTAAATCATAGATTTCTCTCTCCTGTAATTCAGCCCCTCTCCAAACTGAGACAACACTTTTTACCTTAGGGTCAATCCTGCCTTCACCACACTTGATTTTTATAACCAGAGATTCATTCTTTTGCAATGAAGTTAAATGATATACAACCTCAAAATGACTTATTCTATCTACTGAAGTAACAGAACTAAGCAAATCATATTTCTGGTCAATTTTTAGATAATTAAATAAGTCCAAAGATTTATCATTACTTATCTGAACATAATCCTCTCCGGCAGCTTCAATTTGATTCTTAAAATTAGACCTTAAAATATCTTCAATTTCAGATCCTAATAAAACTTTAGTCATTATTTCCTGCTGACTTTCCTTTTAACGAATACCGTTTGATTTTTTCATGTAATTGCATTAATCCATATAAAAGAGCGTCTGGCCTAGGCGGGCAACCTGGCACGTATACATCTACAGGCACAATTTTATTAACACCAGGAACTACAGAATAGGAATCATAATATGGACCACCACTAGTTGCGCATACACCCATACTAATTACCCATTTAGGATCCGACATCTGATCATACATAGTTCTTATTGCAGGAGCCATCTTCCAAGTGACAGTACCAGCTACAATCATTAAGTCTGCTTGCCTAGGAGAAGCCGAGAATCTTTCAGCTCCAAATCTAGCTAAATCAAATCTTGAAGCTGCAGAAGCTATCATCTCAAAGGCACAGCAAGCCAAGCCAAACTGAGCAGGGAAGATTGAAGATTTTCTTGCCCAATTTAATAAGAAGTCAACAGACGTCACGAAAGCTGATTTTTTCAAATCTTTATTGCCAGAAAGATCATCAACAGGCAATTCATTAATATTATTGGCTTTCATATCATTAATAACATCACCTTCTTCAAAATCTAGGTCAGACGTTTGAGTATAAAGTGGAAGATTAAGATTATTATCTTTATCTAGTTCCATTCTAAATCACCTTTCTTCCATGCATAAACATAACCCAAAGTCACTACAACAAGGAACACAAACATTGATATAAAAAACATTAAGCCAAACTCTTTACTCCATACCCCATATCTAGCAGCCCAAGGAAAAAGAAAGATAGTTTCAACATCAAAAATTACGAATAAAAGTGCATAGAAGTAGTATTTTATATTAAAGCCTTGCCATCTCTCTGTCTCAGGCTTCATTCCGCATTCATACATACTCTCTTTAAGTATAGAAGGGTTGCTGGGTCTAACCTTTATGAATTGAGCTAATCTAGAAAGTACAATCATTCCAATTGGCACTGAAATCGAAATAGCTAAATAGAAACCAATTATGGCGTAATGATCAAAATAGTCTTTAAGCAATCGATTCTCCTATTTAAATATTGTTTAGATATTTAACATTTTAATTATATCCCATTTAAATATAATTAAAATATAATTACTCCCCTGCCATCTTCTCCTTTATCAATATCCTCGAATGCCTCATTAATCTCTTCAAGTTTAAATACTTTTCTTACAAGATCATCAATATTTACTTTGCCTGACAAATACATATCTACGATTTTTTTCATAGTAACTAGTGGAGACCCATAACCATAGAAGCTGCCCAGAATATTTTTTTCATTCCTTACTAAATCAACCATATTTATATCTACATCAGAGCTAGGACTAGCTAATCCTACTAAAGCTGCAGTGCCCCTCTTGGCTAGACTTTCAACAGCTTGCTTCATAATTGCTGGGCTCCCGAATGAGTCAAAAGAATAATCAACTCCTCCTCCGGTTATATCTCTAATCTTTTCAACAGGGTCTTCGCTTTTTGCATTAATAACGTCAGTTGCTCCAAATTTATAGGCAAATTCAAGCTTATGATCAAAAATATCTACAGCTATCACCTTAAGGCAATTCAGCATTTTTGCGCCTTGCACAATATTTAGTCCAACACCGCCGCAACCGAATACAGCAACTGTTGAGCCAGCTTTAATATTATCTAAATTTACTATTCCTCCTAAACCAGTAGTTACACAGCATCCAATTAGAGCTGCTACTTCTGGAGGGACTTCTTTAGGTATAACTAATAGAGAGCTTGCAGGAACGATTTGCTGCTCTGCAAAACCTCCTAATTTATTCATCTGGTATATTTCAGTGCCATCACTATCTTTAATTCTGAAAGTGCCATCAAATTGTCGATGTTGAGTATTAGGGTCAGAATAGTGCCTAGAACAATGATTACCTAAACCTGTTCGACAGTAATCACATTCTGAACACGATGAAACAAAACTAGTTATGCAGCTATCTCCAGGTTTAACATTTGTTACATTTGGACCAATTTCTTCAACAATAACAGCATTCTCATGACCCAATACTATAGGTGTAGGGTAAGGAATCTGACCGTGAATAACATGGTGGTCACTTGCACAGACTCCTGCAGCCTTCATGGTTACTAAAACTTCTCCTTCTTTTGGCTTATCTATAATAAGATCTTTAATTTCTAAGGGTTTTCCAACCTCATACAGGACTGCAGCTTTCAAATTACCTCCAATGTTTATAAAATCTTTCATAAGAAATATAATAGACTTTAAAGTTAAGTGCTAATTTTATGAATTATCCAAATATTGATTTAAGAACTATATCCCGAGACGATGTTAAAAGAATTGTCGAATGGATAAAAGATGATGAGGTTGCCGAATTATGGTTCGGAAGATATTCCTATGGCGATGCTGCTCATCTAGGCTATGATCCTCAAAAAATATTAACTAGCTCCAAAGAAGAATGGGAGAGAATATTTAACGATGAAAACCCTGAACCTCATAGGGCCTTTTTTTCTATATATAACGCTAAAGATGATGAACATATAGGGGAAGCACAATTATTTATTGATGATGCTCTTGGTGATGCTCAATTATCTGTCATAATTGGAAGAAAAGATCTTTGGCATCAAGGTTTTGGTTCATCATCAGTAGTGAAATTAATGAGTCATGCCTTCAAAGACTTAGAGCTTTATAGAGTATGGGTTGATATACCTGAATTCAATACTCATGCAAGAAATATGTTTGAAGGACTAGGATTTCAGCACGAAGGAACACTTAGGCAAAGCAGGCCTCATCATGGCGCAAGGCATAATTCAGCTATAATGGGAATGCTAAAAAATGAATTTGATCAAATTTACGGAGAAGATATAACGAAATTATTTAATTAATTTTTATTTGTTCTGATAACCCATCTAAATATTTGAAGCCAGACCCTGTATTAAGTAAAAGCACTGACTCTTTGCTACTAATAAATCCTGAAGATATTAATTTTTTAGTAGCAGAAACTAAAGAGCCTCCTTCAGGTGCACAAAAAATACCTTCTAAAGTAGATAGTTGCTTCACTCCATCAATCATACTTTTATCATCAATCTTTATTGCAGTTCCATTGCTTTCATTAACAGCATCAATGATAAGGTAGTCTCCCACAGCAATTGGAACTCTCATTCCTGCCGCTATTGTTTTAGGTGATTTAAATAATTCTGCGTGCCTATTACCTTCTAAATATGCATCTACCACTGGACTGCAGCCTTGCGCTTGAACACAAATCATTCTAGGAAGTTTTGAATTCAAAATTCCTATTTCTTTAAGTTCTTGAAAAGCCTTCCAAATCCCAATAATTCCAGTTCCTCCTCCTGTAGGATAAATAATATTATCAGGCAAATCCCAATTCAATTGCTCTGCAATTTCGTATCCCATAGTTTTTTTACCTTCAACTCTGTAAGGCTCTTTTAAGGTAGAAACATCAAATAGATTTTTCTGTTTAGATACCTCTAAAGATCTAGCTCCCGCATCATTTATATAGCCATCAATTAATTCAATTTCTGCTCCATGAAAAATAGTTTCAGTCTTATTTGCTAAAGGAGCATCATTGGGCATAAATACATAAGCTTCTGCGCCTGCTCTAGCACAGTATGCAGCAAGTGCCCCACCGGCATTTCCAGCCGAAGGTATGGAAAATTTGTTTATCCCCAATTCTTTAGCCTTAGATACAGCCGAAGAAAGCCCCCTAGCCTTAAACGAAGAAGTGGGGTTCAGGCTTTCGTCCTTTAAAATAATATTCGTACCAAGTTCATAAGAAAGCTTCTCGCAGTTTAAAATTGGAGTAAAACCTTCTCCTAAAGAAACAATATTCTTATCGTCCTTTACAGGCATGAACTCCTTATATCTCCACATATTTGGTTTCCTGTTTTTTAAATCACTTATTGCCTTTTTAGATTTTGACTGATCTATTTCGTATCTTGGAAATAGTACTTTTCCACAATTTTCTGCAGGGCATAATTTATAAATTTCATTTGCAGAAAAAGTCTCTCCGCAATATGTACACTCTAAGTGAGAGAGCATCGATCCTGTATCAGTCAACTTATTACCTCGCAATCAAACATTTTTTCAAAACTATTTATTAATTTATCCTTAATATCGCTTTTATCAATATCTATTTTTAATTCTCTTTCCAAAGATGTGACTTCGCTTCCAGCTAATCCGCAAGGAATTATCGAATTAAAATCATTAAGATCATTATCTATATTTAGAGCAAACCCATGCATAGTAACTCCTCCGCTAACCCTAACACCTATGGCGGCTATTTTGCTTTGCTTGCCGCTTGAATCAATCCATACACCGGTTTTTCCGACAATAATTTTTGAATCTATTCCAACTTGTTTTAAAAAATCGACAATCATACTCTCAATTCTTCTAACATAATCTACTGGCTTCAATTCAAATTCTCTTAATTGAACTAGAATATAGGCTACAATTTGCCCTTTATTATGAATTGTTGCCTGACCTCCTCTATCAGTTTTAATAACAGAAAAACCATTATTTTCCAGTTCCTTGTCGGTAATTAAAATATCTTCATCTGTCCCTTTTGTGCCAATTGTGATTGTTTTGTTATGCTCAAGAAAAATCATGTGATTTTCATATTTTTTAATTTGGTTGACTAGATTTTTCTGGAAATTTATTCCAAATGAATAATCAACTAACCCTAGGTCATGAACTTTTACTTTTTGTTTATTTTGGGTTGACATAATATTATTTTTTAATAAATTTAATAACAATGTTAAATAAATTCACATATTATCTTACTATAGTGCCTATAATTTCTATTATGATTTTGGCTTGTGGTAGTGATGCAAATGAGTCTGGAGAAGTCACTATGACCAATGATACGACTGGCACACCTAAAGAATATTACGCATTTATTGAATTAGAAGGCCAAGATGGCGATAACATGGGTGTTGTAAAAATCTTATTGCATGCCGACAAGACTCCAAAAACTGTACAGAATTTTATCGATTTAAGTAAATCAGGTTTTTATGACGGGGTTATATTCCATAGGGTTATACCTGGATTTATGGCACAAAGTGGTGACCCAGATGGTACTGGCACTGGTGGGCCTGGATACACTTTTGAAGATGAATTTCATCCATCATTAACTCATGATTCAGCAGGAATTCTATCTATGGCAAATAGAGGCCCAAATACCAATGGCAGTCAGTTTTTTATAACTTATGCTCCTACACCTCACCTAGACAATGCACATACAGTATTTGGCAAGGTAGTTGAAGGAATGGAACTAATAGAAGCTATACCTGCAAGAGATCCGTCAATGATAAATGATCCAGCAGTAAAAATGGTTGGTATCGAAATTAGAGAAAACTAAACAGCTTCTGTAACAGTAAGTGATTTAACTGGAAAGCCTAATTGTTCTTCACTGCAGTTTACAAAGAATAGTTTCCCATCAAATCCGATTGATGATTCATTTTGAATTATTGAAGATTCTGAGATCGGTTTGCCATTTAGCCTGATTGTAGATTGCGTCTTATCAGATACCGTAAGAATTATATGAGATCGGTAAAACTGCAAATTTAAGCCTTCTAAATTATACTTTTTTAGCTCTCTAGAAAGAAGTTTATTCTTATAAATAATATTCATAATTAAATTTCTTTTTATTGCAGAAAAATCAACAACAAAATCTCTCTCTGAATTCAATAAAAATCCATGAGGCCTAGGTAGGTTTTTCCATGTTCTCATCATATAAATAGCAAATCCAGTAATTATAAGGCTGAAAGCTAAAGTAAATCCTAAAATAATATTCCTTAAATTAGATTTATCTTTATATACCGAAACCTGCTGAACAGGAGATTCATAATACTTACCAAAGAAATCCATCTGTAGATTCGAATTTATCTTAAAATTATCTCCTATATATTTTGATGACGTAATAAAAAATTCGTAATCCTGATCATGACCAATTCTATTCTTTGCTGTAAGTGAAACATCTACTGCTTCTCCATCATTATCATATAAAGATACATTTATATTTTCTTTAAGTACCTCATAAGGTGTCCCATTAATCTCTGTCTTAACAAATCCAACTAAATTTTCTAAATTTTCATACCCTATAAATTCGACATCTGAAATTAAAAATAAGGTAGGAAATTGCTGAGTCGTAATTAAGAATTCGACTGGATATGAAATAGAACTATTCTCCCATCCAATATTTACTATAGCTTTGTTTTCTCCAAGACTTGAATCTGCAGAAATTAAAGTGGTAAAGATCCCATCACTTGAAACTTTATCTCCATTTTCTCCATTATCAGTCATGTCATAATATTGAATTACTCCGGAGTTCCATCTCATTTCAAGCTGCACTCTCATAAACTTAGTCATAGAATTTTCTTTTGCATCTATTTTTATTTCTATTGGAACAACAGTAGAACCTGGAATTATTTTTGGACTAACCATCTCTACAACGGTTAAATCGTCTCCTGAGTCAGCTTTTATATCATCGACAAATACAAAATTTAGCGACAGCATAAAAGCTGCAAAAATTAGTATATTTTTTAAATATTTCATATTTATTTTCTAAATTAATTTTTATTATGATCTTTTAGAGTACACACCTTAAAGCATGAATTTCTATAATTTATGGTTCAAAAATAAGTTTTTTTGGTCTAAACTAGTTTTCATCGAGGAATAAATGAAAATCACAGAATTAAAAACACATCTGTATGAATTTGAGAATAATCGTGTTGTTGGTGACGCGAACTCCCCTGCCGGAAGAAAACTTCAGTCAAGCTTACTTATTGAAGTAGAAACAGATGAAGGAATAACTGGATATTCATCTTCTGGAGCTGCCGCAAAACCTTTAGTCGAATCTATGTTTAATAGAGCAGTAAAAGACAAGGACCCTGCAAATGTAAAAGGGATAACAAAACAGATGATAGATTTTGCATTTAAAGGTGGTCACGGTGGAATGATAAATGAGGCTATTTCTGCTTTAGATATTGCTCTGTGGGATCTAAAAGCTAAGGCAAATAATGAACCTCTTTGGAAAACTTTAGGAGGACTTAACCCTATGGCAAGAGCATATGCAAGTGGTCTTGATATTCCTATGAGCGATGAAAATTTAAAGAAGTGGTATGAAAAAATGGCTAGTTGGGGATTTGACGGAGGAAAATTAAAAGTAGGCCTGAATCAGGATGATGATATTAAAAGAATAGGAATAATGAGGGATGCATTAAAAGTTAACAGTGATAATCCACTTATCATGATAGATTCAAATGAGTACTGGTCCCCTAAGCAAGCAATAAGATTCATATCTGAAATAGAAGAAATTTTTGATCTGACTTGGGCGGAAGAGCCTGCAAGAAGATGGGATTTCATAGGGCTAAAAAAAGTATCAGACGGAATTAAGACAGCAGTTTGCGCAGGAGAAAATTTAAAGACTCTTGGAGACTTTTTGCCCTATTTCCATCATAAATCTGCTGATGTAATTCAAGTAAGTTCAGGTATTGGAGGAATTACAACTGCTATGCGGCTTGCAGATGCAGCTTACGGATTTGAATTACCAATTACTCTTGGAGGGTCATTTGGTCATGTTCATGCTCATATGGCTCCGTCCATTCCGAATTTTATGATAATGGAAATTACTCAAGAAGAGCCTGACCCTTGCATGACTTGGGATGTAACTTTTAAAAATGGTTATGCAATCCCGGGTAACAAACCTGGAATCGGAGTAGAAATAAATAGAGACGTTCTAGAAAATATCAAAGTTGAAAAAACTACACCAGGCACCCAAGCAAGTCCTTTTGGAAGAAGGCCTGGAGCTGGATTATATCAAGTTGCTCCAAGCGAAGAAGAAAGAGCTAACTCTGAAAGGTTAAATAAATGAAAATTACTGATTTCAAAATAACCTATTGGGAAGGAGAGGCTGAGCGAGCCATAGGAGATGCTAATGGCCCATATGGAAGTAAAAGACTTCCTGGAAGTTTCTTAGAAATATACACAGACGAAAATATTACTGGGTATGCTCTAATCGGAAATAGTTACGTTGAAAAACTATTCCCAATCCTTGAAGGAAAGGACCCGAGATCTGTAGTTGGGATCTGGAAAGAAATGAATGATCTGGTTTTTAAGGGTGGAAATGAAGGAGAAAGATGTGATGCAATTTCAGCAATTGACTTAGCATTATGGGACTTAAAGGCAAAGATTGCTGATCAGCCTTTATGGAAACTTTTAGGTTCATCAACTAATAGAGTTAAAGCATACGCGTCAGGTATCGATCTTAATTTAACAGATGATGAGATCTTTAAATTTTATTCTAGAATGGCGGACATGGGCATTGACGCCGGAAAGTTAAAGGTAGGACTAGACCTAAAATCAGATGAAAAAAGACTTGGCATAATGAAAGATGCTCTTTCTAAGGCAAATGACAGGCCTCTC
>Ga0066850_10001067_pt1 | contig 14592 bp, 13 predicted proteins | sample ETNtaG_4_FD_67282 | JGI IMG/M metagenome (GOLD analysis project Ga0066850, IMG submission 67282) | Marine microbial and viral communities from oxygen minimum zone, Eastern Pacific Ocean - ETNP201406SV67 | ecosystem: Environmental > Aquatic > Marine > Oceanic | place: Pacific Ocean: Eastern... | reverse complement strand
AGTGAATGATTGGTTCAATAAATTCAGAGATTTAGACCCTGATCCAACAGAGCCCTAACCAAAGTATCCAATGCGTTAGCACAGGGTTCAATGGATGAATAGAGGGGTTACCTAGTGACTACCCTATGCTTCAGATTCAGGATATCTCTTGACCAACCACAAGAACCCGAAGTAAAACACAAACGGTGCCACCACCCAAACCGCTTGTGGAATCAACGTGTAACCAGGAGACATCGGAGCCGATCCGGGAATCGTTGGAATAATCACTGGGTTCCAAGGCAACGGCTCATAAATCCAAACACGCCCATTGAACAAATACTCAACAAGCAGTTCTTGGAACAAACCCCAAGCAAACATGATGCCCATTTCTTTGCGAGAAAATTTCTGGAACAATTCTCCATCCAACCAACGATGGCATAGATACACGCCGAACATGAAAATGGCTCCATCCCAAATCGAATGCGAGACCTTGCGTGGCCACCCATCCAACCCCCATGGCCAGTCAACTGCCCCATGCAAGAAATCTGGACCCAGAAACAGGAATGTGAATTCCCAAGTCGAACCAATCAGGGTGCCAAACCAAAACGCGTACAGGTAAGAAAGCGGAATTTTCTCTTTATTGTACAACCAATAGACCAATCCCACAAAGAAAGCAGCCAGAACAAAATCAGCCACCATGAAGATGGCTGCCAACGGTTCCATCGGATTCACGAGACTCAAATAATCACCATAGAGGTATTGTCATCATTCGATGCAATACGGGCAAGAGACAGCTGGAACATAGAGTGGTGAATCCAGTTCTTCCTGAGTCAACGGTTCACGGCACGAAAAGCAAACCTCTGCACCTGTGACATTCAGTTCAGGATCAACTGCAACTCTGCGGTCAAAAACAAAGCAGTCACCATCCCAGTGTGCACCTCCCATTTGCTCAAAGTAGCCAAGGATTCCACCTTCCAATTGGCGAACGTCCTTGTATCCTTCATTCAGCATGACCACGCTGGCTTTCTCACAGCGAACGCCTCCTGTGCAAAACATGACCAGAGGTTTCTCCTTATCGAGGTCACAGTTCCTTACAGCATCAGGGAATGTTCGGAATGTATTGATATCAAAATCAACTGCATTCGCAAATGTGCCAATACGAATCTCGTAGTCGTTGCGTGTATCTAGCACAGTAATGTCACGACCTTCATCCATCCATTGCTTGAATTCAGTTGGTGAAATGGATTCTCCAGTGAATTCTGCAGGTTTGACTTCATCCATTCCCATCGAGATGATTTCCTTCTTGAGGCGGACATTCATTCTGCGGAAGGCGAGTTTTTCACTGTAGGAAATTCTGCGAGGTATGTCAACAAATCGTTCATCTTTCTCAAGGTATTCGATGAACCCATCAATCCCTTTTTGGTCACCGCAAAGGAAGAAATTGATGCCTTCAGTACTCAGCAAAATGGTTCCGAGTAGGTTGTTTTTTTCACACGCATCACGGAAAGGCTGACGCAATTCATCTCGATCGGGCATGGCGACAAAGCGATAGCCGGCGATGTTGACGAACGGTTGTGCCATGGTCATCCCTCTGCTCCCGTCGGTATGTTCTTTTCGCCGCGGTCCGTTGATGTGTTTTGCCTCAGATAAATACCCCAAAATACGAATCCAAACAGAGCACTGGAAAGGTGACCCCAGGTAATGTATTCTGAGATTCCATTGTATTCGTGATTCCAATATTCAAACGAGAGTAATATTGCTGGGATGAACCATTTCCATCTGGAGTGGTGAGACATTGCACCGAGAATTCCCATCAGTCCGATGGAACCTCCCATCCAACTTCGACCCATTGGGTGAGAAAAAGTCTCATTGTCAGGCCAGAAATGGAATCCCGTGTTGAAGATGATACCAGCTACAATGGAGGAGAAGGCAATGGTGCCAAAGAATACCAAAGCAGTTGCTTTTGGCCCCACTTCAGCCTCAAAGGATTGAGTAAAAATTACGAATGAAATAATGACGAATTTGATATGAGGGTAATCATTGTGGAACCAAGGTGATGTGAAAAATGAAAGAATATATTCATGCGGTGCATCGATTAATTTGTGTGGCCAAATCGCACTTGAACATGCCAATTGTTCGCCCAAAGTCTCGCATCGTAATCCACCCCAATGGCCAAATCCGAGTGTAGCCCAAATTGTGATGACTCCACTGAGATAAATCAAACTAAAACTACGAGTGCGTAGAATACCAAGGGGATTCAACAAGCGTCTATTGGTATCAGTCCAAGGCCAAAATAACGGAATGATTGGTTCCGTTTTACTCATTTTCAATCCTCGTCGGTTTGCCAATCAGGTTCTTGGGCATCCTGCCTAGCCCACAGCACATCATCGATTCGCAAAACGGAAATCGCAGCTTCAGTGGCACCAGCAATTGCATGCCTTGTGACACTCAATGGTTCGGTAATCTTGGCATCACTCATATCACAAGCTTGTCCATTTTTGACATCCAATCCGTACCACGCAGAATCTTTCTCTGCTTGCATTGCTGTGATTCGCAACAATTCGTCAATGGGATCTAGGCCAGCATTTTCAGCCAATATTCGTGGTATTGATTCAAGTGCAGCAGCAAACCCTTCAATTGCCATTTGCTCTCGTCCGGGAATGGTTTCTGCATGTCGTCGCAACCGTCGTGCCAATGCGATTTGGGTGGCACCGCCACCAGGCAATAATTGGGGTTCTCGAATCAATTGGCAAGCAACCCCAAGGGCATCATCAAATGCACGTTGGGCTTCTTCCAATCGCATCTTGGTCGAACCTCGAATGACCACTGATACACCTTGGGTCTGTGAACCTTCAAAGATTGTATGTTCAACACCCTGCCACTTTTCTTCACGAATTGAGGTAAAGTGACCAACATCTTCGTCATCAATGTCTTCGATATCAAAAATCGGCCTGGCACCCGTTGCCCGGCACAGGTGTTCTATTTCTGGACGTTCAACACGGCGGTAGGCAAGGATGTCCGCAGCAGCAAGCATTGCATGAGCCTCCTCTTCAATGCCATCTCTTGTGACCAAACAATCGATGTTAGCTGTCTTTAGGGCATCTACACGTGCCTGTAGATCTGCAGTATCGCGCGCATGGAACGCATCGATTGCACCAAGGCTGGTAATTTTCAGACTGGCTTCGATTTCCGGCTTTCGCTTTTCCATGCCCCCATCAAGAATCAGAATACGTCCAGAATGGGGTTTCATTTCCATCTCTCGATGTACTCTAGCCTTGACTAATACGATTCCAGGGACCAATTCACTGTCCTTGATTGAACCACTTCGCTCAGTGAGAACGCGAACATGGTCTGTTTCTCCTGAGCCAGTTGCCAATGCAGCCGCATTCGCAAGTTCAGCAAGAATTGTTTGCATCCCCTCATCGCCCTTTCCAGCCAAACTGGTTCTGACCGAATAAAGTGAAGCATCATCGTTGGTTGGTTTGGAAATTTCATTGAGGCATTGTTCAATCACAGGCCCACACATCCGATAGCCACTGGCAATTATCGTAGGATGTACACCCCGATCCACCAATTCCAATGCATTGACGAGTAGTTCTGCAGTTAGTACAACTGTGGTCGTCGTCCCATCTCGAACTTCATCATCCTGTGCTCGAGAAGTTGAAATCAGCATTTTTGCAGTGGGGTGCTCTACTTTTGCGGTTTCTAATACAGTCACCCCATCATTGGTCACAAGGGATGACCCATCACTTCCGACCAGTAGTTTGTCGAGTCCTTTTGGTCCCAAGGTACTGCGAACAGCATCGGCTAGGGCAACGGCTGCTGCAACGTTGTTTCGCAAGGCTTGACGCCCCTCAACTCGCTCAGTATCTGCCAAGACCCTGTCTTGATCCTGTTGCACCATCGACTGCCCCACCCGTGCCCCTGTCTTGAATCCGACGCCTTGCAATGCTTCATATAGGACTAGACTGTGCCACTATACAACCGAGAGTTAAGTAGTGGGTGAAATCATGGAGCGAGACGAATGGGAAGATCAGGTTCTGAAGCAAATGGTGGAGATGTTCAAGCAGATGGGTCTTGACGTCACTGAGGATGATTTGACACGTATGATGAATCAAATTCAATCTCAATTTGAGGACATGGGGATCGACCCCGAAAAAATTCGCTCAGGCGATATGAAAATCAATCTACAGGGTGACTTTGGTAACCTCGGAGAAATTCTAGGCAAAGGTGGCGCCCCTGACCTTACTGACATTTTCTCGAAGATGGGCGTAGATGTCAAGATGGGTAGTTCACCCGAACCAGTTGAAGTAGAGGTCAATGAGGATGAGGAAACTGATGATGTCATGCAAGTTCCCATCGCAGACATCTATGTGGATGGAAGTTCAATGAATATCACAATCGACATTTCGCGTCACGATGAATTAGATGATTCAGAACTTGAACTCAATCTTACTGGCGGCGGTTCAACACTTCAGCTAATGCGCACCACTCAAATGCGCCCCTTGCAACGCTTTGAGTTGCCCAAGGTGGCCGAGAGTGTCGATGCATGGGAGTTGAACAATGGTATCCTCGATATCACCCTCACACTTCGTGATGAAACAGAATCTACAACCCCACAAGGAGGAAACTAAAATGGCAAAAATACCCGTAATTGGAATTGATTTAGGAACGACAAACAGCTGTGTGGCCACAATCGAAGGTGGTGAAGCAGTAGTAATTGCAAACGCCGAAGGCGCACGAACCACACCCAGTGTGGTTGCTTTCGCCAAAGATGGTGAGCGCCTGGTCGGAGTGACTGCAAAACGTCAGGCTGTGACCAACAATGAGCGGACGTTCATGTCTGTCAAGCGTGAAATGGGTACCAATTGGAAAGAAGGTGTTGACGATAGTGAATATACACCACAGGAAATTTCCGCATTTATTCTACAGAAGTTGAAGGCTGACGCTGAGGCGTACCTCGGACACGAAGTCAAGCAAGCGGTCGTCACATGTCCTGCTTACTTCACAGATGCACAACGCAAGGCTACCAAGGATGCTGGACGTATCGCAGGTCTTGAAGTTCTGCGAATTATCAACGAACCAACCGCAGCAGCATTGGCCTACGGTGTCGACAAAGAGGACGATCAAACAATCCTCGTTTTCGACCTTGGCGGCGGTACATTCGATGTATCTGTCCTTGAGATTTACCAGGTTGATGACCAACCCCAAATCGAAGTCAAGGCGACAGCCGGAAACAATCGCCTCGGTGGAGATGATTTCGATGAGCGCGTTATTCATTGGTGCGTCTCCGAATTCAAGAAGAGTAGTGGCATTGATTTGTCTGGAGACAATCAGGCAATGAGTCGCCTCAAGGAAGCCGCTGAGAAAGCTAAAATTGAGTTGTCAGGAACACAGACTAGCCACATCAATTTGCCATTCATTACCATGAAGGATGGAAATCCAGAGCATCTTGATTTGAACTTGTCAAGGGCTCAGTTTGATGATTTGACTGCAGACCTCGTAGAGGCCACCATGGGTCCAACCCGTCGCGCCATGAAGGATTCAGGCGTCAAAGCCGGTGATATCGACAAGATTCTTCTCGTAGGTGGTAGTACTCGAATCCCCGCAGTTCAGGCTGCGATTGAGAAGGAAGCCGGGAAATCTCCATTCAAAGGAATCAATCCTGATGAAGCGGTTGCAATGGGTGCAGCCCTCCAAGCAGGCATCATTGTTGGTGACGAAGGCGTCACCGATGTTTTGCTACTTGACGTGACGCCACTCAGTCTCGGAATTGAGACCCTCGGTGGTGTAGCAACTCCAATGATTGAGCGCAACACAACCATTCCAACACGCCGCTCTGAAGTGTTCAGTACAGCAGCAGACAATCAACCTGCAGTTGAAGTTCACGTTCTTCAAGGTGAGCGTAAGTTTGCCAAGGACAATGTCACACTGGGCAAGTTCTTCCTCGAAGGAATCCCTCAGGCCCCACGGGGTATCCCCAAGATCGAAGTCACATTCGACATCGATGCCAATGGTATTGTCAGTGTTTCTGCAAAGGATATGGGCACGGGCAAGGAACAATCGATTCGAATCGAGAGTGCAACCAGTCTTTCTGAGGATGAAATACAACAGAAGATTTCCGAAGCAGAACAATTTGCCACAGAGGATGAAGAGCGACAAAAGAAGGTGGAGTTGCGTAATACTGCAGACAACATCGTCTATCAAACACGCCGAACTCTAAAGGAAGCTGGAGACAAACTCGAAGGCGAAGACACTTCAGCAGTTGAAGACAAACTCACTGAACTTGAGGCCATGATTAGGACAGACGATGGCCCTGTATCAGATGACGACCTCGATGAGGAAGCCATTCAGGCCAAGGTCCAGGAACTGGAAGAGGCAATGCATGGCATCTCTACGAAGTTATACGAGGCTGCGGCTGCAAACATGGCTGAGGAAGAAGGCGGAGATCACACAGGCATGGATGGTGCTGATGATGTGGTTGATGCCGACTTCGAAGTCGTCGATGATGACAATGACGAATGATTACTCTGTAATCAATCGATGAAGCGTTCTAACATGGACGCCAGTTGCACCATTGGCAACCATTGCATTCGTAGAGGCGCCCCATGCGGTCCCTGCAATATCAAGGTGAGCCCATGGAATCTGTTCGCCATCTCGCTCCTGTACAAATTGCTTGAGGAAGCCTGCAGCAGTGCATGCTCCACCCCATCTGCCTTTGCCCAAGTTTTGAACATCGGCTACTTTGGACCCAGTCATTTCCTTCTCAAAGGCGGGCAGCAGTGGCATGGGCCATGCAATTTCATCCTCGTCGTTTCCAGCTGCATGGATACGTGCTGACAATTCATCATCGTTTGACCACAGGCCACTTGCTTCGTGTCCCAATGCGACCACGCAAGCACCAGTGAGAGTCGCTAAATCTACGATGTAAGATGGGTTGAGTTCTCCAGCCTTCCACAATCCATCAGAGAGTACATTTCTCCCTTCAGCATCTGTGTTTAGGACTTCAATCGTCTTTCCAGAATATGTATCGATGATGTCACCTGGCCGGTAGGCTCCAGCACTAGGCATATTTTCGGCCATGCAAGTAATTCCGTTTACTCTGCCTTTGTGTCCACTTGCGTGTAATGCCACGAACAATCCGAAAACAGTTGCAGATCCATGCATATCGAATTTCATGTCTTCCATTCCAGCAGATGGTTTGATTGAAATTCCACCAGTGTCAAAGGTGATTCCTTTGCCGACAATACAGGGTACCTGTACCTTCTTCTGCACACCAGGATTGAGGCGGAAGAATACCATGCAAGGTTTGCGTTCACTACCTTTACCTACAGCGATGACGCCATGCATTCCTTCCTTTTTCAAGCGCTCATAGTCCCATACTTCCACTTCGACATTGGCTTTACCTTTCGACCATTCCAATGCACGCTTGGCATATTCTTCAGGGTACATCACGTTGGCTGGTTCATTTCCGAGTTCACGTGCGAGGTGGACGCCTGATGCAACAGCGACCGATTTCGCAACTGCTGCCGTTAATTCAGATTGATGTCTTGCACTGGCTTGACAGTTCAGACTCCAATCATCGTGGACATCATCATCGTCCTTTTGCTGATACTTGTCAAATACATAATCACGAAGAATCATTCCTTCTGAAAACAAAGCCATTTTTTTAGTCGCCCAACCCGTTGTGAATCGAACAGTGATATTTGTGCCGTGGTCTTTGGAAAGAGCAGCCAGTGTCTTAGCCCCTGCATCACGACACGACTTATCGCTAGGGTCTGACCCCATGCCGACTAACACAACTTGACATCCGGCAGTCCAAACACTGAGACGCTTCCCTGACTTACCGGTGAATCCTTCGCTCGCGAGCGCATCGTTCACAAGACTACGTTGTGTTCGAGAAAGACCTGCTAAGGCATTGTTTGGGGCTTTTTCGACGCCTTCAAACAGGGGTAAAATCAGAAAATCTTCTACACTATTGAATTCGTTAACAGTTGCATCCATTAAATCACTGAATGTGCCGATTCTGTCCCGATATACAAAGGATTGCTTGAAAGAATTACTCTTTTGAAGTGATTTAACTTATCAATTGGTCATGAATTTGGCTGAAAACGTACATTTTTTCTCAATCCAGCCATTCCAATTGCAAATATCGCCCACATTGGTGATGCGAATGGAAGCCAACCCCCGTCACCATCATCCAAAATTTGGATTATTTCACCAGAGATTGATTCGTTGACCCACATGCTAGAATCGATAACTCGTTTTTGATAATATAATTCAAAATGACCACTCGAAGTCATACTCAAATTCGAAGCATCGAGATGAGCTTGTGTACGATTGGTTGCATTGACGCTGAATAGTTCAGATGTCCACAAAACTTCATCGTTGTCTACATATCGGACGGTTACATTTTGAGAGGTTGCACGCCCCAAGTTTTCTACATCAACATCTAGACCTGATCCATCATAAATCATCGACGTGACTGATAAGCGGGCTCTCCAATACCAAATATTGGTAATTAGATACCTCATTACATTCAACTCTTCACCCAAGCGACTGGACAATGCCTCTCCAGTTCCGGGGAGCCATTGCTCATCATCAGTCTCAAACGTAAAGGTTGGATATCCCATGATTCCGTAGCCATAATCACGACTGGTTCCAGAGTTGGGGTACAAACCCTGGTTTGCATTCCGAATAGGGATGTCTGAGATATTTTCATGAATATCATCTCGAATTCCGTGAAACAATTCCCAATCAATTGGTTGGTCTGGGATGTAACCCCATGGATGCAACATAATCCAAACACCAGTATGCATGGTGATGTAGAGGTCTGCATCAGGTACAACTGTATTCATGTAAATCGAATTGGCCAATGTTTCAGCCTCACTGAATGGCCCTGAGCCTGGTTGAGTTTCATCTTGTTCGTTCCAATGGTGGTCATAGTTTCGATTCAGGTCTACTTGATTGATGTTCCATCTAGTGTCGAGGTCGTTTCCATCAGCATTTAGCATCACGAGAATATGTAACTCAGTAGTTGTGAGTACATCGATTACTTCCTGGTCTCCAGCAGCCCAGCCTTCAATGTAGAATTCAGCAGTGAGGAATGCAAGCTCTGTCCCGAGGTGTTCATTTCCATGGTGACCCCCATCGATGTATACAATGTCCTTATTGGTTCCATCAGGTTTGGTTTCTTGACTCCAATCAGAGATACGAACAACCCAGAGATTCTTTCCAAGTTCAGTTTGTCCAGCAACGGTCAGATCGACAATTTCAGGGTAATCATCAGCCCAAGAATTCACGTCAATTGTTAGTGTTGTATAGGTGTGGTACCAATGTTCCTGAACGATGTCTGGTTGCTGAGCGCTTGCCATGGGTGTCGCAGAGGCGACAAGCAACATGGCGAGTACAGCAAGGATTCGCATCGCACCGTAGGTGCGGCGCCGCTGATTTGAGGGTATGCCTCAACCGTCGAGCAGACAAGTGAGCAAAATTGGCAATACAATTGTCGCATCAGATTCGATAACAAACTTGGGAGTTTCAACACTGAGTTTTTCCCAACCAATTTTCTCATTGGGCGGTGCTCCAGAATACCCACCATAGGATGGCCGTGATTCTGAAATCTGTGCAAACCAAGCCCACAGTGGCACATCCTCGCCTAGATCTTGACGTAACATTGGGACTACACAAATCGGGAAATCACCAGCAATTCCTCCGCCAACTTGGAGGAAACCATTGTTTGGTTTTTGGCGAATCCAATCAGCTAGCGATAGCATATAGTGCGTACCGGCTAGAACCGAATTCACATCGACAGTCCCGTCAATGACACGTGCTGCAAAGATGTTGCCAAGAGTAGAATCTTCCCAACCGGGGACGAACAAGGGTAAATTGCATTCAGCGGCAGCAAGTAACCATGAATCTGCTGGATCAGCATCGGGTTCAACTTGTTTCACCAAATCATAGAGGTACTCATGTGGTAATCTTCCCGTTGATTCATTCCATAAAGAAATCAATTGAGATTCAACTTTTCGAATGGCAAATTCCTCTGGTAAAGTCCTATTGGTAATTCGATTTTTCAATTGGGATTCTTCATCCGGAGAAAGGTCCCTCCAATTTGGAATTTCACCATAGTGTGAAGCAGCGATAAGATGGAACAAATCTTCTTCCAGATTGGCGCCCGTACAACAAATCGCGTGAATCTTCCCTTCACGAATCACTGGTGCTAAACTTCGACCAATTTCAGCTGTACTCATCGCACCTGCTAGCGTAATCATCAACCGCCCATCATTATTGACGAAATCACACAGAGATTCTGAACATCGTCGTAATTCTCCAGCATTGAAATGACGGAAATGGCGGTCGACGAAATCTCTCATATCATCCCTCCATTACGAATCGTTCTAATTCAGTCCGCTGAACAAGGTTGATTGTTGGAATTGTATTTTCCAAATGAGAATGAATATAGTCAGCAATTTGATTGGGATCAACACTACCGCATGTAAAACAATCAACTGCAAGAATGCCTTCATCTGCATAACAATGCGCACTTACATGACTCTCGTCAATCAGCACAACTGCTGCGAACCCAACAGGACTTTCACGGCCATCAAATTGTGATACATGTGCATGGACCTCTCGAGCATCTGAGCGTGAAACAGCTGAACGCATTACTGATAGCATCCATTCACCATCTCCGGTGAATCCAGAGTAATCCAACGTAATGTGCCGTCCTTTGGCGTTCATTTCCCCCCCTCCAATTTCCGTGCAAGATGGGCGGCGACAATCTTTGTAGCAAGCATTGCTGCAGTGAATTCGGTTACGTGGTTACTCATATCAGGTACGATTTCATTTACATCAGCCCCAATCCAATGAGCGTTAGGTGCAGTTGCAATCATTTCTATTGTTTCAACCACTTGCCAAAATGCCAATCCACCCGGAACGGGTGTTCCTGTGGTTGGAACATAAGCAGGATCTAAGCCATCAATATCCAGTGTCAACCATACAGGACCCTCAATTTCGTTGATTGTTTTCAACCAATTTTTCCAATTAGCCTCTCCTCCACATGGATTCAAAATATCCCGTGCAAGCCATGAGTCAACTCGTGCATCATCTCGGGAAAATTCAGCTTCTTCCCTAGCGAATGCCCTGATACCAATTTGAAGAATTTTCCCCACCCCTAAATCCAATGTACGACGAACAGCACAAGCATGGCTGTGTGGGTCTCCTTCAAGTTCATCTCGCAAATCAGCATGTGCATCAATCTGAACCACAGTCAAATTGGTTAAATTTACTTGTTTTGAAATTGCATCCATGATGGCAGGTAACATTCCATGTTCACCACCTAGGATTACTGGAAATGAAGTAAGGTAATGTGAAACATAATCAGTTATGCCAGACAATTGTTCCTGTAATGTTGCTCCTTCTCCATCCCATGGTTTAGCGGTGTGTAGGGTGAATCCACAAGGTAAATCCTCTGGCAAAAGTGGGTCATACAATTCCACTTGGGCAGACGCAATAATTGTGGCTTCAGGTCCCGCGTGAGTCCCTTGTCCGTACGAGGTTGTCAATTCATAGGGCACTGATAGAATTGAAACATCAGCCTCTCCCTCACCCTCGGGCAATCCGAGGAAGGTCCCTTCTACTAACTCGGTCACATTCTCGACGCGAGGAATCAACCGTTTAACCGTGACGAAACAGCAAGATGTACGCCCCTTCGGGGCGAAAACCGCCAACCGTTGAAATAGGTCCGCCTGCTCCCATGTATCATCCGGCGACATCCACGTTCGCCGTTCGGGGGCTATTAGATGGGAATGAGTCTAGCATCATTGACGGAAGCCATTCAAACCCATATTGACCCTGATATGGAGAAAATGACCGCTGAAGGAATGGCTGAGCATGCGCTTGGGTTCTTCGGTTTTTACGATAGAATCATCGACAATGCACTAGAGCCTACAGATCGAAACCTGTTCTATATGTTCCAAGATTATGACCTACTCACAACTGAATCTGAGGAAACCACACTTTGGGATGGTCGTGAATGGCGAATTCACTATTGGAAGTTCAAGCCAGAAGCACTGAATGCACTTGTGAAACCCAAGAAAGTGCTTTCCAACGACGATCCATATGCCGGAGTCTACGACGATGTGCCCGATGGACTATGGCGCACTCTTTCAGATGACGATTACGAAGAACCGCTATTTTGAGTGCGCACGCCGAGATTTGAACTCGGGTGGCATGGTTGGGAACCATACATCATAACCGCTAGATCACGTGCGCATCAGTAACGGCGTTTTCGGTGTTGCCGTGTACAATCCACGCCAGGGAACTGGTCTTCAGATTCACGGTAAACAGTTTTCAAATTCTTAACGAAATTTTCGTCGTTCACAAGTAGGACAAAATCACCAACACCAGGGTCTTCTTCTCCATCTAGCCAACCGAGGAGGATTTCCATTGTCATTCGAGCACCTTCTCGATGAGGATACGCATAGATTCCCATAGAAAGAGGTGGACAGACTATGGATTCAACTTTTCCGAGTTTTGCAACTTGTTCAAACATTGCTTCATAGGATTGAACGATAAGTTCGCGGCGTCCCTCATCTTGACTTGGTCTTCGACAATCGGGGCCCACAACATGAATCAAATGTTCTTGGGGAAGATCAAAACCAGAAGTTGTCACAGCAGTACCTACTGGACAAGGTTGCAAATTTTGTGCACGTTGTACCTTCCCAATTTCGATACAAGCCTCGCGCAATTTTTCGCCGGCAGCTGTATGCACTTTTGCATCCAATCCCTCACGCCCAGCGAGGCGATTGTTTGCACAAGTTACAGCGACCTGTGACTCGTAACGAGTGATGTCTCCAGCAATGACTCGTAGTAGAGAATGTTGACATTGCCTAGCGATGATGGCGTCGGTCATACATCGGCAGGGGGGGGCGGTGGGATTTATGCCCATCGACGATTTTCATTGGATTTGGTCGTTCGGCACCTATGGTGCCGTGCGTCACGATGCCGACACGGTGAAAAGTTCGGGGTTTGGGTGACATTTCGTGCACCCGCGATTGGCCATCACCTTCGTCTGCCTACTCTTCCTCCAGAGTTGGGCCGCAGTGTCGCTTCCAGAGGAAGCGAGAGAACGCGCTAGCGCGTGGGAGGAGGCGCCATTTCGCGATGTTGCGGTCCTTGAGCCATTTTCACATCAGACATTTGCCGATTACAGCGATGTTGCGGTCATAATCAACAATCAAAGTGAGGTGAGCAAAACAATTGGAACGGCATTTGCGTTGGCTCGAAACATCCCTCCAGAAAGAGTTTTGTTATTGACCAATGAAAGTACTCCAACTAGTGAAATTATCAATTCGAATCAATTCACTACATATTTCGCTGACCCTATTTCAGAGATGATTTTTGATCGGAATTTGACAGGAATAAACGTTCTAGTAACCACAAAGGGAGTGCCGCTGGGTGTCAATGGTGGTACCAATTCCCGTGCATCTTTTGATTCAGAATTAGCTCTAATCGATGGACCCTATGCCTCTTCCATCTTCGGTGATTGGTATGCAAATTCAAATTATGGATTGGCAGCGGGGAATGAGATGAAGGCATTTGATAGAAGTGAACAGGGATACTACCTTGTCAGTCGTTTGACAGGTTTTGATGTCGAAACTGCATTGAGTTTGATTTCAAAGACAAACAACAGTTTGGGGCAGCATGGACAGACCGTTCTGGACTTAGCAACCAATCGAAATGGGTCGGGATACAAATGGTGGAATGACTTGTTATACACAACCAATGAAACACTGACGAATATGGGATTCCCAGTCCATTTCAATCAAAATAGTACTTATGTCACCAATATGGAAAATGTCTCGATGTATGCTGCCTGGGGGAGTAATGATGGTTCTTGGGGCGACAATCAATTGGCGAATTCTGGTTATGATACATCAGATGGAAGTTGGTCGACAGGGTCACGATATTGGGATGGAGTTGGGCCATCACTTTCACCGGGAGAACAATGGTGGTGGGCGCGGCAAACTGAAACGAAACGAAATGGAAATGCTGCCATGGAAGGCCATCTTGAGGATGCTGCTTGTGGTGCCAATGATGCGGCGACAACAAATGGCTTACTCGCTGAATATTTTGACAATAATGGAATCACATACAATTCTAGCACAATGGTAAACCTCTCTGGACGAACTCCTGACTTCGTTCGACACGAGCCGAATCTCGATTGGCCGTCCACCCAAAGTGCTTGGACGGGCCTGGACAGTCGCTTCCTCGAGTATTGGAGTGCAAGGCACAGTGGAATCATTCACGTACCGACAGACGGTAATTGGACGTTCTATCTACGCAGTGACGATGGTTCAAAATTGTGGATTGATGATGTAGAAATTGTTGACAATCAAGGTCACCATGCTATGCAAGAACGATCTGGTATTGCTTGGTTAGATGCGGGGGAACACCGGCTTCGCACCGAATTTTTTGAACACGGTGGATATGCAGGTTTAGAACTCAAATGGGAAGGGCCCGGCATCTCAAAACAAACCGTTCCAAATAACGTATTGACACGCGGTAGTAGTTTTCCAGTACGCGAATCTGATTTAATTCACCACTGGG
>Ga0066850_10001063_pt1 | contig 14633 bp, 16 predicted proteins | sample ETNtaG_4_FD_67282 | JGI IMG/M metagenome (GOLD analysis project Ga0066850, IMG submission 67282) | Marine microbial and viral communities from oxygen minimum zone, Eastern Pacific Ocean - ETNP201406SV67 | ecosystem: Environmental > Aquatic > Marine > Oceanic | place: Pacific Ocean: Eastern... | reverse complement strand
TGGCTTGCAGTTAAAGAAAAACTAGTAATAGAAATAAAACAAATTGTAGAAAAAAATAATGCTTCTTTTGCATTTCCTAGCCAATCTATTTATGTGGAAAAAAAATGAAATCTATATTTATTTTATTGGATACTATTATTACAATTTATTTATGGGTAATCATTATTAATGCTATTCTAAGTTGGTTAGTTGCGTTCAACATTCTTAATACACAAAATCGATTTGTTTTTTCTGTTCTTGATGCAACTTATAAAATGACCGATCCTGCTTTAAATAAAATAAGACGTTTCCTGCCAACTTTTGGCTCGATAGATGTATCGCCGATTGTATTGATTTTATTTTTAATGTTCCTTAGAAATATCATTTTTGAAATTTTTGCACCGGGTTTATTTTAAAATGATTATTGATGGGAAAAAAACAGCCGCAGAGCTTAGAGAAGAATTAAAAAAAAAGGTCGTAAAACTTAAATCTACCTATAATGCTATTCCAGGATTGACCGTAATTTTAGTAGGAGAGGATCCTGCGAGTAAAATTTATGTAAAAAACAAAGAAAAATTTGCAAAAGAAGTCGGAATGAATTCAGAGGTGATTAGATATCCATCAAATTTAGAAGAAAAGGAATTATTAAATAAAATTAAAGAACTTAATAAAAATGATAAAGTTTCAGGCATATTAGTTCAACTTCCTCTTCCCAAACATATTGATAAAAGGAAAGTTATAGAAACTATAAGCCATGACAAAGATGTTGATGGTTTTCATCCTACGAATGTTGGTAATTTATCTTCAGGTTATGATAGTAGCATTCCTTGCACGCCTCTCGGGTGCAGCTTATTGCTTAAAAAAGTTGAAAAAAATTTAAGTGGAAAACATGTGGTGGTAATTGGCAGATCAAATTTAAATGGAAAACCAATGACCCAATTGCTTTTAAAAGAAAATTGTACGGTTACTATTACTCACTCAAAAACAAAAAATTTAAAAACAGAATGTCTTAGAGCAGATATAATTATTGCAGCAGTAGGAATACCTAAATTGGTTAAAGGAGATTGGGTAAAAAAAGGAGCAATTGTTATAGATGTTGGAATTAATAAAACCGATTCAGGTTTAGTAGGAGATGTTGATTTTGACGAAGTATCTAAGGTTGCAAAAGCTATTACACCGGTTCCAGGGGGTGTTGGCCCCATGACCATTGCTTGTTTATTGAGTAATACTGTTGAGTGTTTTGAGAAAGCACATACTAAAAATTAACGGAGCCTCTTCTTGTGAAAGTTAATAAATTTTTCGACATTTGATTTATTAAATGTTTTATTTTCTTCAAAAGAAACTTTTTTCATTGAATAAGCTTTGCTTTTTGTCTGTCTTGAAATAATTGTAATATTACCCTTATACAATTTAAGTTTAACAGATCCATTTACTTTATTTCTTTGTAGATCAACTATTTTTTGAAGTTTAAACCTTGCTTTCGAATACCAATAACCGTTGTAAATTAGTTCTGCATATTTAGGCATAATCTCGTCTTTTTTATGCATGGTTTCTTTGTCCAAGGTAACAGATTCAATCGCTCTATGAGCTGTCATTAATAAATTTCCACCAGGTGTTTCATAAACACCTCTTGATTTTATTCCCAAAAATCTATTCTCAACTAGATCTACCCTGCCAATACCATTCTTACCTGCAAGGATATTTAATTTTTGTAAAAGATTTCCTGGAGATAATTTTTTTCCATTAACTGTTATGGGATCTGCGTTTTTAAATCCTATAGTTACATAAGAAGCTTTATTAGGTGCTTTTTCAGGTGAATTTGTTCTTTGAAAAATAAATTCTGGTGCTACATTTTTGGGATTTTCTAATACTTTTCCTTCAGTTGATGTATGAAATAGATTATCATCGACGGAAAAAGGAGATGCTCCTTTTTTGTCTTTAGGTATTGGTATTCTATTTTTTTTTGCATATCTAATTAAATCTGTTCTTGAATTTAATTTCCAAATTCTCCATGGAGCAATAATTTTTATTTTTGGACCAAAGTAATGATATCCAAGCTCAAATCTTATTTGATCATTTCCTTTACCCGTTGAACCATGGGAAACTGCATATGCATTAAATTTTTTTGCAATAGTTATTTGTTTTTTTGCAATCAAAGGTCTTGCAATAGAAGTTCCCAATAAGTAAACACCTTCATAAACTGCATGACCTCTAATCATTGGAAAAATATAATCTTTTACAAAAATGTCTTTAAGATCTTCAATAATTATTTTTTTTATACCTAGTTTTTTAGCATTAATAATAATTTTTTTTTTATTAATTTTTTGTCCAATATCGGCAGTATAAGTGATAATTTCTGCATTATATTTTTCTTGAAGCCATTTAAGAATTATAGAAGTGTCCAAACCGCCCGAATAGGCAAGCACTATCTTTCTTTGTTTTTTCATTAAATATTTAGTCTTTTAACTGCAACTTTTTTTGGCTGTATTATAAGCTTTCGTAAAACCCATCATTGAATAATGATCGGTTGTTTGTTCACCTTTATCTGTATTACCAATGATCATAAGTCTAGAAGCTTTTTTCATAGCCGAAATTAATTTTGACTCATCTTGACTCTCTGCAACCCATGCAAAACGACCTTTTGAAAATAAATCAAAATTTTTTTTTCCTGATTTTGCTGTTACAGGTGTTTTTATTTTAAATTCATATCCATTTGTTACACTAATTTCATTTTTTATTTTTTCAGCAGGTCTAAAAGTTACAAATAATCTTGATGGATCTCTTTTTAATTTTTTAGGCGCTCTTATAAGAGGAGTTGATTGAGCAAAACAAACTTTATTTCCATCTTGAGACAAAACAAAACTTTCCCAATCTTTAAATTTTCCTAAACTTTTTAAATTTTCTTCAGCATTTGCAAAATTGAAAATAAAGGAAAATAAAACTACTAATACAATTTTTTTTATGGACATGGGTTTGGATACCTTCTTTGAATTTCGCCTATTTTTTTAATTATTTCTTTATCTAAATTAATATTTACACTATCTATATTACTTTTCAACTGCTCCATTTTAGTTGCACCAATTATAACTGAAGTTACAAAAGGTTGAATTTCACAAAATTTAATTGCCATTTGGGCAAGGTTTAAATTAAAATTTTTCGCTAAATTCCAATATTCTTCAATAGATTTCTCCGAATTTGGTGTTCTGTATCTTGGCCAGTAATCATAAAATAAATCCATTCTTGAATTTTTTGGCATTGCACCGTTTCTATATTTTCCAGATAAATATCCCGAAGCTAATGGTGAGTAGGCCAATAGACCAACTTTTTCTCTTATTGCAATTTCAGAAAGATCAACTTCAAAACCTCTATTTAAAAAATTATATGCATTCTGTATTGAAACAATTCTAGTAAATTTTTTTTGTTCCGAAAGTTTAAGATATTGATTTGTTCCCCAAGCTGTTTCATTGGATATTCCAATATGTTTTGCCTTTCCAACTTTAACTAAATTATTTAATGCTTCTAAGGTTTCTTCAATATTAACAGAACTATTTGAATTATTATGTTCATATTCTAATTTTCCAGAAAAAGCTCCAGAAGGTCTGTCAGGCCAGTGTACTTGATATAAATCTACATAATCTGTTTTCAAATCCTTTAAACTTCTATCAATAGCAAATTCGATTTGTTTTTTATTTAAAGAAGATTTTTCTCCATTAGGTCTCATCCAAGACATTGATGAAGCTCCTATAATTTTGTCAGCTAAAATTATTTTATTTCTCTTTTTAGTTTTTAAAAACCATTCACCTATAAACTGGCTTGTTTTACCTCTTGTTTCAGGCTTCATCGGAACTGCATAAAGTTCTGCAGTATCAAAAAAATTTACACCCTGATCTACTGCATAATCCATTTGTTGAAATGCCTCGTTTATATTGTTTTGTTCTCCCCAAGTCATAGTACCGAGACAAATTGTACTTACTTTTAGATCAGTATTTCCCAATTTTTTAAAATTCATAGCCTTAGTTAAACTATTTTGAAGTTTTATTAAACTTTTCTTATATCTTGAAAATTAACTAGAATGACAATATATTTAATGAATAATTATGGAATTTAATAAACAAAATTTTCAATCCAGAGCAACAACTGCAGAAACGCATGCAATTGATGAGGGGCTAAGAGCTTATATGCTCAAAGTTTACAATTATATGACTTCTGGTATTTTTCTAACTGGAATTGTTTCATTATTTTTGTTCAAATTTTCTGGTGGGTACAACATTCAAGTGACTTCCGTAGGAATTACAGGCACAAATGCTTTTGGTGATTTGATTTTTAAATCACCATTAATGTGGGTTTTAATGTTGGCTCCATTAGGAGTAGTTTTTTATATGAGTTTCGGAATTAGAAAGATGAGTGCTGCTAAAGCACAAGGAACTTTTTGGGTGTTCGCAGCTCTGATGGGAGCTTCTCTTTCTTCAATATTTATAATTTATACTCCTTGGAGTATTACAAGAGTATTTTTTATCACTGCAGGAACTTTTGGCGCAATGAGTATTTATGGCTATACAACAAAAAGAGATTTGACAAAATTAGGTTCATTTTTAATGATGGGTTTGTTTGGAATTATTATTGCATCAATAGTTAATATGTTTATGAAATCCGCAATGATGTATTATGTAATTTCTATTCTTGGAGTTTTAATATTTGTTGGATTAACTGCTTATGATACTCAAAAGATTAAGAATATTTACCTAGCAAGTGACTCAGGAGAAGTTATGGCAAAAAAAGCAGTGATGGGCGCTTTAACACTTTATCTAGACTTTATTAATTTATTTATAATGCTTCTAAGACTATTCGGTCAGAGAAGATAAAATTAATTTACCAATTTAAATTTTTTCCAAATTACTTTTCCAATTAAAATTTGTAAATCTTCAGAATTATTAATTATATTGTTTTTTGAATCTTTAATTACATATTTTTCATTTTTATTTTTTGGTTTTAGGCTTTTTGTTATTTTGTAAGCAGGAAATTCTGCGGTTCTATGATATACATTAAAGCTAACTTCTTTTTTTGAAATACTTAGTCCGTAGTCTTTCCACTCACCGTTAGAAACCATTCTCGCATATAAATTTAGTATTATTTTAAGTTCTTTTTTATTAAAAAAAATATCTTCTTTAATATTTTGATTATTAATAATTAATTTTAAATGTTTCATTATTGTTTTAATTTATATTTATTTATTAATGGTACCTGACTTGCAGCAAATATAAAACTAATTGGTAATAAACCCCATACTTTAAAATTGACCCAAATATGTTCATTTTCAGGACATTGAGTTCTCCATACAATTTCGTTAAGAATTGCAACAAAAATAAAAAAACTGATCCAGCGAATATTTAATTTTTTCCAACCTTCATCTTCTAAATTTAAAGTATTTTGAAAGAAAACTTTTAGTAAAGGCTTGTCCGTAAAAAATTTACCAAAAAATAAAATTAAAGCAAACATGATATTAATGATAGTAGGTTTCATGTAAAAAAAAACTTTATTATCAAAATACAAAGTAAGACCACCAAACAAAGTAATTAATACACAACTTGTTAACGGAACCATGGGTATTTTTTTTTCTAAAAAGTACACCACTATCAATGCAATAATTGTAGCTATAATAAAAGGAGGTATTGCTGCCTTTAAATTATTCTCTGTTCTAAAATACACTATAAAAAAAATAAGAAGAGGGCCGAAATCGCTAGCAACTTTAATTAAAGGTCTGCTCATAATAAAATGTTAGCACATGTAGGATCCAAGGTGTATTTTTTTCTCTTGATTTCTTTTTAAATATACATAATCTTTCATATAAAGATGTCTTTGAGTACAGCAAAATTTTCAATTGGTGATGTAGTTAAACACAAACACTTCAACTTCCGTGGAGTAATATATGATGTTGATTTTGAATTTAATAATTCAGAGGAATGGTATCGTTCTATACCTAAAGATGTTAGACCTAGAAAAGATCAACCTTTCTATCATCTTCTTGCAGAAAATAATGACATAACATATGAGGCATACGTATCTGAACAAAATTTAATTATGGATGATTCGGATGAGCCTGTTAAACATCCTTTAATTGAAGAAATTTTTACAGGGAAGAAGGGTTCGGGTTATTTTAGACCTTCAAATTGATCTTTTAAGACATTTGCCTAAAATTAAACAAAATTTTCTCAAAAGTTTGACAAACTAGCAAAGTATTAGATGGATATTGTCTAGTTAAGAGATCAAAAACAATCTTCATCTCCCTCAAGATCTCTTAATTAGGCAGAGTTTGAAACAAAAACCTTGATTTTTTCCAAATAACAAAACCTGTTTATTTTTAACTCCTAAGGATATATGTTGAAAATATGAAAAAATTTATTTTGAATATTTTTTCGACATTGCTAACAGTTTCCTTTTTAAGTATTGCGAGTTTTGCTGATGAAGCTTCAAAAGAAACTGAGATAAATGTATTTACTGGAATGTTTGATTTCAGTGATGATAAACAAAAATCTGGTATTTTCGGGTTACAACATCAAAATGACGATTTATTTAGAAAAAGTTTTTTAGGAAGATTATCACCAATAACCGGAGGATTTATTACTGAAAAAAATGCTTTTTATTTATATTCTGGTGTTCAAGCAGAATATGAACTTGGGCCTTTAGTTATTACACCTAGTTTTGCTCCAGGCTATTACAGTTATGGAAATGGTAAAGATTTAGGCTCCCCATTAGAATTTAAAAGTGAAGTTCAAGTTTCTCTAGACTTGTCTGAGAACACTCAATTTGGAATGTCATATAATCATATATCTAATGCTAGTCTTGGAACTAAAAATCCAGGAGCGAACAGTTATATGTTTAATTTTCTTAAACAATTCTAACTTGATTAAGACTAAAATAATAAAATAATAAATTAATAAATGAATCTAAAAGATTGTCATAATGTAGAAGATTTTAGAAAATTAGCAAAAAAAAAATTACCATCTCCAATTTTTCATTATATTGATGGAGGCTCTGATGATGAAATTACACTTAAAAGAAATACAGAATCTTTTAATAAGTGCGATTTAATTCCTGATGTATTGGCGGATGTAAGTAATATTGATTTATCAACTACTGTTTTAGGTCAGAAAATTTCTTTTCCACTTTTCCTAGCAGCTACTGCGATGCATCGTCTATACCATCACGAAGGAGAACGAGCGACAGCAAAAGCGGCTTCCAAAATGAAAACTATTTTTGGAACATCAACTATGTCTACAACTAGCATAGAAGAGCTTGGAAAATTAACTAATGGACCTAAATTATTTCAACTTTATATACACAAAGATAGAGGATTAACCGATAATTTAATCGAAAGATGTAAAGAGGCAGGTATTAATAGTATGTGTTTAACGGTAGATACAGTAGTAGCCGGCAATAGAGAGAGAGATCGTAGAACGGGATTTACTACTCCTCCAAGATTAACTTTAGGAAGTCTTTTAAGTTTTGCATTACATCCTAGGTGGAGCTTAAATCATTTGCTTCGCAGAAAATTTAAATTAGAAAATATAATTCATATGACAGAAAAAGGTAGCAGTATAGATAAGTCGGTTATAGATTATATTAATGAACAATTTGATCCTTCAATGAACTGGAAAGATGCTGAGTACTGCGTAAAAAAATGGGGAGGACCATTTGCTCTCAAAGGTGTCATGTCCGTTAAGGATGCAAAAAAAGCAATTGATATTGGATGTAGTGCAATAATGATTTCAAACCATGGAGGGAGACAACTTGATGGTTCAAGAGCTCCCTTCGATCAACTTGCTGAAATCGTTGATGCTGTAGGAGATAAAATAGAAGTCATTCTTGATGGCGGAATTAGAAGAGGAACTCATGTTTTAAAAGCTTTAGCACTTGGAGCGAAAGCTTGCAGTTTTGGAAAAGGTTATTTATTTGCATTGGGAGCTGCCGGCGAAAAGGGAGTTGAAACAATATTACAAAAAATGAAATCCGAAATAGAGCGTGACATGATACTTATGGGTTGCAGAACGGTAAAAGATCTCAATAGATCGAAAATTATTTTTAGATAAAATATGAAAATTGCAAAAAGCGTTAGTAAGCTTGGAACAGAATTAGTTTACAGTATATTTGCAAAGACTAAAAAATTAGAAAAAGAAGGAAAAAAAATCATTGATTTAAGCTTAGGTCAGTCAGATTATAAATCTCCCAAACATGCAGTTGATGCTGCCATTCAGGCTTTAAAAGATGGTCAGCACGGATATACCTTACCAAATGGAATCATAGAATGCAGAGAAGCGGTAAGCAGAAAAATTAAAAGTTTATATAAAGCCGATATTGATCCGGAAAGAATAGTTATAATGCCCGGTGGCAAACCCACAATGCATTACGCAATTTCTTTTTTTGGAGAACCAGGAGCTGAAATTATATTTCCAGATCCAGGGTTTCCAATATATGAATCAATGATAAATTTTACAGGTGCCAAAGCTATCTCTTATAATATGATGGAAAATAAAGATTTTTCAATTAATCCAAGTAAAATTCTATCATTAATTAATGAAAATACTCGTTTATTAATTTTGAATAATCCCCACAATCCGACAGGAGGGTTCACAGATAAAAGTAAGATTGATGAGCTTGCTAAAGGTTTAAAAAATTTTCCTAATGTCGCAATTTTGAGTGACGAGGTTTATGATAGATTAATTTTTGATAAGAAAGAAATTCCAACTTTATTAAATTATCCTGATCTTTACGATAGACTTATTGTTTTAAATGGATGGAGTAAAACTTATGCAATGACGGGGTGGAGATTAGGTTGGGGCGTGTGGCCAAAAAAATTAGTTGAACATGTATTCAAATTTTGTGTAAACAGCCACTCATGCGTAAATACTCCAGCTCAATACGGTGCTATTGCAGCTCTAGAAGGCTCTGAAAGTCATCTTATAGAAATGATGAAAGAATTTGATAGTAGAAGAAAACTTATTTTTGATGGCATAAAAAGTTTAAAAGGTCTCGATTGCAGTTTGCCCGGAGGATCATTTTTTATATTTCCAAATGTAAAGAAAACTGGAATGACAGGAGAAGAATTTACAGAAAAATGCTTAAAGGAGGCTGGGGTTGCTGTTATACCAGGAACTGCATTTGGAAAATTTGCTAACTATAACGTAAGAATGAATTTTGCCACATCTAGAGAAAACATAAGCAAGGCGCTCAAAAAAATAGATAAAATACTTAAATAATCATTCATACTTTTTTGACCACAGCTCTTTTACCCTGTAATATATTTTTTATGAGTAATTTAGCTATGCCAAAAATTGACCGTAAGCTTATTGCAAGAAAAATAGACATTGTTAAAGATCTTAAAAAAATTATTAAAACTGAAAATATTTTATACCATGAAGATGAAATGCGCCCATTTGAAACAGATGCTTTAACAGCGTATAAAAAAAAACCATTAATTGTGGTATTTCCAGAAGACACAAAAGAGGTTAGTAAAATACTTTCCTACTGCAATAAAAATAGAATTAAAGTTGTTCCAAGAGGTGCTGGAACTGGATTATCTGGAGGAGCTTTACCTTTAGAAGATAGTGTACTTTTATGTTTAACAAAATTTAAAAAAATTATTGATATTGATTATAAGAACAGATGCGTTGTCGCCCAGCCAGGTGTAACGAATTTAGCAATTACACAAGCTGTTCAAAATAAGGGTTTTTATTACGCTCCAGATCCATCTAGTCAGATAGCTTGTACCATTGGAGGAAATGTTGCGGAAAATTCTGGAGGGGTTCATTCATTAAAATACGGCACAACAACAAATAATATTCTTGGAGTCGAAGTTGTGTTTATGGACGGAACCATAAGTAAACTGGGAGGAAAAACTTACGATTCTGAAGGATATGATTTATTGGGATTAATTGCCGGCTCAGAAGGTTTGTTGTGTGTGATTACAGAAGTAACTGTTAAAATTTTAAAAAACCCTCAAACTGTAAAAGCAGCACTAATTGGATTTTCAACAATAGAAGATGGTGGAAATTGTGTTTCAGATATTATTGCGAGTGGCATTATTCCTTCAGGAATGGAAATGATGGATAAAGCTCTGATTCATGCAACAGACGATTTTGTTAAGGCAGGATATCCTAGAGATGCAGAAGCAATGCTCATTGTGGAATTAGATGGCACTGAAACGGAAGTAGAAGAATTAATAAAAAGAGTAAATATAATTGCTAAAAAGAATAAATCTTCAAGTATAAAAATTAGTAAGAACGAGAAAGAAAGAACGAAGTTTTGGGCAGGAAGAAAAGCGGCATTTCCTGCTTGTGGAGACATGTCTCCAGATTACTATTGTATGGATGGAACTATTCCCAGAGGAAAATTATCTAAAGTATTAAAAGAAATAGCAAGATTATCTAAGAAATATAATCTGCCCGTAGCAAATGCCTTTCATGCAGGAGATGGCAATCTTCATCCTTTAATAATGTATGATGCCAATGAAAAAAATGCTTTAGAAAAAACAGAGAAGTTTGGAGCTGAAATTTTAAAATATTGTGTGAAAATGGGAGGAGTTTTGACAGGTGAACATGGGGTAGGCGTGGAAAAAAGAGAATTGATGTGTGAAATGTTTAATAATAATGACATTCAACAACAAATAAAAATCAAGAAAGCTTTGGATGAAAGTTCATTATTAAATCCTGGAAAAGTTTACCCCATATTAAGAAAGTGTGCAGAAGAAGGGAGAGTGCATGTCCATAGAGGAAAAACAAAATTTCCTGACATCCCAAGATTCTAATTCCATAGAGTATCCGCAAAGTGAAAAAGAGGTAGCAAATTTAATTAAAAAATTTTATAAATCAAGTCTACCCATAGAATTGGTGGGAACAGGATCAAAAAAAAAAATAGGAAAATCACTTCAGTGTGCAAAAACATTAAATTTATCAAAATTAAATGGTATAGTGGAATATTTACCGGAAGAACTTTATATCAAGGTAAAAGCTTGCACTCCTATAAAAGAGATAGAAAAAGAACTAAAAAAAAATAAACAGCAATTAGCTTTTGAACCAATAGATTTTGGATATTTTTTGAACGGAGAAAATGATTTTGGAAGTGCTGGAGGACAGGTAGCTTGTAATATTTCTGGTCCACGTAGATTTAAAGTTGGAAGCGTCAGGGATCATGTACTAGGATTTAGAGGAGTTAATGGAAGGGGGGAAATTATAAAATCAGGAGGGGTTGTTGTTAAAAATGTTACTGGTTATGATTTAAGCAAACTAATATGTGGTTCTTATGGAACTTTAGTTGCATTAACCGAGATTACCTTTAAGGTTTTGCCTGCTCCAGAAGAAAATAAAACTTTAATAATACATAACAAGAAATTAGAAATTGCCGTAGATTTGTTGAACAAATCCATCAGTTCTTCAAATGATGTTTCCGGTGCAGCGATTCTTCCAGACGATCCAAAAATGCCTGGATCTAGATTAAATATACAGAAAACTTTTCAGTTAAATGATCTTAAGCACGAAGGATCAATCACAGCAATTAGAATTGAAGGATCAAAAAATTCAATTGATAATAGAATTGAAAATTTAATAAAAGAACTTCGAATAATCAATTCAAATATTTCGATACTTGAGATTCATCAATCAGAAATTTTTTGGAATAAAATTAAAAGTTTAGAATTTTTTTCTGATCCAAAAGGCAGCTTAATGAGAATAAGTATTCCTCCCTCAGAAGCTATACCTTTAATTTATCAACTTTCTGGAAAATTTAAATATTATTTAGATTGGGGAGGTGCTTTGATTTGGCTAGAAGTTTTTGAATTATCAGAGGGAATGTTTGAATCTATAAGAAAAAAAGTAGTAAAACTTGGTGGCTACATGACCATGATAAAAAATTCAGATTATCTCCCTTATGTTGAGGACGTTTTTACCATTAACAGAGAAAGATTTAATATATCACAAAATATTAAAAAAAGTTTTGATCCTAAAAGAATACTTAATCCAGGAAAAATGTATACAGGTGTTTAATGGAAACTCATTTCTCAAAAGAGCAACTTAAGAATAAAGATAATAAATCAAGTGAAAAAATTTTAAGGAAATGTGTTCATTGTGGATTTTGCAATACTACTTGTCCAACTTACGATTTATTAAGAGATGAATTAGATGGTCCAAGAGGACGAATTTATTTGATTAAGGATCTTATAGAAAATAATAAACCGGCAAATGAAAAGGTTGTAAAACATATAGATCGATGTTTATCATGTTATAGCTGCATGACTACCTGCCCATCAGGAGTAAATTACATGCATCTTATTGATCATGGAAGAAGCCACATAGAAAAAACATATAAAAGACCTTTTCTAGATAGGCTGATGAGAAATTTTTTATCACAAACTATTCCTCATCCATTACGTTTTAGGATTTTAGGAATATTTACTTCGATAATAAAACCATTTAGTTTTATTTTTCCAGGAAAAATCAAAACAATGATGAATCTTATGCCAATAAGTTTTCCAAGAAAAAATTTACCAAAAAAAAAAGTATATTCTATAGAGGGAAAAAAAAAACCAGTAGCTCGAGTTGCTCTTCTAACCGGATGCGTTCAACAAGTAATTGCACCACAAATAAATGAAGCTACAATTCGATTATTGAACCGACACGGCGTAGAGGTAGTAGTTGTAAAAGGCATAGATTGTTGTGGGTCGTTAAATCATCATCTTGGAAAAAGTGATTTAGCGAATAAAACTTTTAAAAAAAATATTTTAGCTTGGTATGATGAGTATTTAAATAATGGTTTGGATGCAATAATTTCTAATACATCGGGCTGTGGAACTACTTTGAAAGATTATAAATTTATTTTTAGATGGGATGATGAACTAAAAAAAAAGGCTAAAAAGATATCAGAATTAACAAAAGATATATCGGAATATCTAGAAGAGAATGTTAAGCTAAATTTTATAAAGAAAAATAAAAATGAAAAAGAATATAAAATTGCTTACCATTCAGCTTGCTCACTGCAACATGGTCAAAAAATTCATGATGTTCCAATGAACTTGATAAAAAAAACAGGCAATAGAGTTTTTGAAATTCCCGATGGTCATTTTTGCTGCGGTTCTGCTGGAACTTATAATTTGCTTCAAACCGAAATTTCAAAAAAATTGTTAAAAAATAAAATATCAAATATAAAAAAAGTGAATCCACAATTTATTGCGACAGGAAATATTGGTTGTATTACCCAAATAGCAAGTGATACAAAAATTCCAATTTTACATATAGTTGAAGTTATGGATTGGTATACTGGTGGTTCAAAACCAAAAATATTAAGGAATCTATGAAAAAAATTTTAATTACCAGAAAACTTATACTATCTAGTGAAAAACGCGCATCTGAACTTTTCGATGTGAAACTAAATAAAGAAGATAAACTTTTAACAAAAGAAGAATTAATAAAAGAAAGCAATGATTGCGATGGAATACTTTCTTCTCTTACTGAAAAAATAGATTCAGATATTATTTCAAAACTTTCTAGTAAAGTAAAAATTATTTCTAATTTTGCAGTTGGTTATGGAAATATTGATATTAATGCTGCTAAAGAAAGAAATATTGTTGTTACAAACACTCCAGATGTTTTAACTGATGCTACAGCAGAAATTGCTATGCTTATTCTTTTAGGGGCCGCTAGAAGAGCTAAAGAGGGAATAGAATGGGCAAATAAAAAAAATTGGAAATGGTCAGCTGATTTTTTAATGGGGAAACAACTAACAGGCGCAAGATTGGGAATTTTAGGTATGGGCAGAATTGGAAGAGCTGTTGCAGATAAAGCAAGATCTTTTGGAATGATTATTCATTATCATAACAGATCACAGCTAGATAAAAATTTAGAAAAAGGTGCGATTTACCACAATTCTTTAGAAAGTTTGTTTTCAGTGTCAGATTTTTTTTCAATTAATTGTCCAGCCACAAAAGAAACTAAGCATATTATTAATAAAAAAACTTTAAAATATTTTCCTGATGGGGCCGTGCTCTCTAATAGTGCAAGAGGCGATATGATAGATGATGAAGCAATGGTTGAATCACTAAAAAATGGAAAAATTTATTCCTTGGGATTAGATGTTTATAATGGAGAACCTAACATTCATCCAGATTATTTAACTTTGCCTAATGTATTTGTTCTACCGCATTTAGGAAGTGCAACAAGAAAAACCCGAACAGCAATGGCAGACTTGGCTGTAGATAATATCTATGAATTTTTTAACAAGGGAAAATGCAAAAATAGGATAAATTGATTCAACAATAGATTGAATCAGAGTTATTTTTTGTTTCAGATCAATTCTTTTTTAAGTTTTTGAACACCTCTTTTAAAGACTTCCGTTGAATAATATGCTTAAATTTAGCTAAGTTAATTAACTATAAGGGGGAAAAATGTCAAAAAAAGATAAGACGTTAAAAGGAATTAAAACTCCTTCAAGACGTAAGTTCTTTAAAGCTGCCGCTGCAACAGGAGCTGTTGCTGCTGCAACGTTGGCCATGCCTTCTATTGCTAAAGCTGCAACTACTTTAAAAGTACAAGCTGCTTGGGGTGGAGGAATTTTTCTAGAGAATGCTCAGGCATACGTTAAAAGAGTTAACGATATGGCTGGAGGTAGTT
>Ga0066850_10001060_pt1 | contig 14638 bp, 13 predicted proteins | sample ETNtaG_4_FD_67282 | JGI IMG/M metagenome (GOLD analysis project Ga0066850, IMG submission 67282) | Marine microbial and viral communities from oxygen minimum zone, Eastern Pacific Ocean - ETNP201406SV67 | ecosystem: Environmental > Aquatic > Marine > Oceanic | place: Pacific Ocean: Eastern... | reverse complement strand
CAAAAATTTTGTATTTACAAATGGAGAATTATTTATTTGTTTAGATTCCACTTAATTAGAATAAACCATTAATAATATTTAGTGAATTAACAAAGTGTAAAGAAAAAAGAAAAGCAACTAAATAATCATAGAGATATATTTCATTAGTAAGTTCTGATGTGTATTCAAATTCATATCTTATTTTTAATATAAGAAAATTTACAAAAACAACACAAAGAGACGTACTTACAGATCCTAAAATTATATATATAAATTTATAATCATAAAAACTTGTTATTGAAATCATTACCAAGAGGACTGCAAAAAAGTTAAAGAAGTATTGAAAATTACTAAATTGAACATTAAGAAACGTCGCTATAGTTTTAAAGAAAAATAATGACAGAAATAAATAGACTATATAATTTAATTTATCATTAAATGCTTCAGACATAATAAATGAAATAATTGTAAATGAAAAAATAGTTGAAAATATTGTATTCCCGATCTTTGAAATATTTATCTCTTGAAATAAAACCATAATTATAGATAGAACTAATAATGAAATATAAAACAATATAATTATTGACTCAACTAATTGAACTCCAGAAAAAATTACTGGTAAAAAGGTGAGGAAAATAAAAATAATTATTAATAAATATTCATTAGTATCAATTCTCAGCTGACCTGTTAACATCTCTAATTGCCATACAAGGATTAACCCGACTAAAGAAGCAACTAATAATGGTGTACTTCTAATCAACAAACCGCCAAAAATTGAAAGCGTTAAAATAGTTTGAACGTATCTTAATTGTTTTTGAAACATTAATCCTCGCGAAAATTTTACCTAGATAAGCTTGATAATTAAAGCTATTTGTAATATAGTTACTAAACACTACATTTAGTATTGATAATCTTGCTACATACAACATTTAGTTATAAAAGGAGGAATAGTGGTAAATAGCTCGGGGCTTAAAATCACAAGAAAATATACATTACCTGGAGATCCTTATAAGGGTATAGTCTGGGAAAAAAGAACTTCTAAAATTACTAATCCTGATGGTTCAATCGTTTTTGAAATGAATGATGTAGAGATTCCATCAACATGGTCTCAAGTAGCAACAGATATTATGGTCTCAAAGTATTTCAGAAAAGCAGGAGTTCCTCAAGTTGACGAGGATGGAAAGGCACTTAAAGATAAGAATGGTGATTTTGTACTAGGCCCTGAGACCTCTTCACGTCAAGTTTTTGATAGATTGGCTGAAACCTGGAGACACTGGGGAGAAGAAACAAACTATTTTGCTTCTAAAAAAGATGCTCAAGCCTTTGAAGATGAACTTAAATATATGCTTGCTACACAAATGGCAGCACCAAATAGTCCTCAGTGGTTCAATACTGGACTTAATTACAAATATGACTTAGAAGGACCAGCTCAAGGATTCTGGTATGTTGATCCAAAAAGTGGTAAATTAACCGAAGGAAAAGATTCGTATTCTAGACCTCAACCTCATGCTTGTTTCATTCAATCTATTGATGATGACCTTGTAAATGAAGGTGGAATAATGGATCTATGGGTAAAGGAAGCCAGATTATTTAAGTTTGGTTCAGGAACTGGAACAAATTTTTCAAATTTACGAGGTGAAGGAGAAAATCTATCTGGAGGAGGAGTATCTTCAGGCGTGATGTCTTTCCTAAAAATTGGTGATAGAGCAGCAGGTGCTATTAAATCTGGCGGAACAACAAGAAGAGCAGCAAAAATGGTTATTTTAGATCTAGACCATCCAGACATTGAAGATTTTATAGAATGGAAAGCAATTGAAGAAGACAAGGCAAGAGCATTGATTGCTGCTGGTTATCCTGCAGATTTTAATGGTGAAGCTTACGCAACAGTATCAGGACAAAATTCTAACAACTCTGTAAGAGTCCCTCATGAATTTATAGATGCATTAAAAAATGATGGTGATTGGGAATTAAAAGCAAGAACTGACGGATCTATCATGAAAACTATAAAGGCAAGGGAGCTTTGGAATAAAGTTGCAGATGCAGCATGGAAGTGCGCAGACCCAGGAGTTCAATATGATACAACAATCAATGAATGGCATACTTCACCAGCTGGTGGAAAAATTAGAGCTTCAAATCCTTGTTCTGAATATTTATTTATAGATAATACAGCATGTAACCTAGCAAGTTTAAACTTGGTTAAATTCTACGATGATGAATCACAAGAATTTGATATTTCATCTTACAAACATGCTCTTAGAATTTGGACAATTGTCTTAGAAATTTCTGTTGAGATGGCTCAGTTCCCTTCTAAGGAGATAGCTCAGGGCTCTTATGACTACAGAACTCTTGGATTAGGTTACGCAAACCTTGGATCTTTATTAATGAGAAAAGGGATAGCTTATGACTCCAACTTAGGACGCGCAATAGCTGGAGCTTTAACGGCTATATTGACTGGTGAATCTTATAAAACATCAGGTGAAATGGCAGGAGTTGTTGGTCCTTTCCCTAAATATAAAGAAAATAAAGAGAGTATGTTAAGAGTTATTGGGAATCATAGAAAAGCAGCTTATGACTCAAATGACTATCAAGATTTAAGTCATGAATTAATTGCTATAGATCAAGAAATTTGTCCTGAAGATCTATTAAAAGAAGCTCAAATATCTTGGGACGAAGCACTAGAGCTTGGATCAAAAAATGGATTTAGGAATGCTCAAGCTACAGTTCTAGCTCCAACAGGAACTATTGGACTTTTAATGGATTGTGATACAACTGGGGTTGAGCCAGATTTTGCATTAATGAAATTTAAGAAACTAGCTGGCGGTGGGTATATGAAAATTGCTAACCAATCAATTGGACCTGCTCTACAAGCACTCGGCTATAAAGAAAATGAAACAAAAGAAATGATCCAGTATGTCATTGGTGCAATGTCTCTTGAAAGTTCACCTTATATAAATAAAGAATCTTTAATTGAAAAAGGGTTAGACGAAAAAGATATTTCAAATATAGAAGCCTCTCTTCCTGGAGCTTTTGAAATACAACATGCATTGAATGTGTTTGTTTTGGGTGAAGAAACTATGAAGAGACTGGGAATAGCAGAAGAAGAATATACATCTTTTGACTTTAACTTATTAGATAATTTAGGATTCTCAAGAAATGAAATCTCTAAAGCAAATGAATTTATTTGTGGTACACAAAAAATTGAAGGTGCTCCATATCTAAAAGATGAACATTTAGATGTTTTTGATTGTGCAAACAGATGTGGAAAAGATGGTGAAAGATTTATTCACTATATGGGACATGTAAGAATGATGGCAGCAGCACAGCCTTTTATCTCAGGAGCAATTTCAAAAACAGTTAATATGCCAAATGAGGCAACCGTACAGGATATTGAAGACTGTTATTTTGAATCAGCAAAAATTGGAGTTAAAGCAATTGCTATATATAGAGATGGATCAAAAGCATCACAACCTCTCTCTTCTTCAAGTGAAGGGGAATCTGATGAAACAGATCCTGAGGTTACTCAAATACTTGAAGAGGAAGCAATGATGATTCAAGGTAACTTTGCAGCAGGAACAAGCCCTACAAGAGCTTATGCAGGAATGAACAGACCTAGATTCCTTCTTCCTGAAAAAAGAATGGGCTGGACTCAGGAAGCAAAAATTGGTGGACATAAAGTTTACTTAAGAACAGGTGAATATCCTGATGGAACCCTTGGTGAGGTATTTATTGATATTGCTAAAGAAGGAGCAACATTAAAAGGAGTTTTGGGATGTTTTGCAATAGCTGTTTCAAAAGGCTTACAGTATGGTGTTCCTTTGGAAGAATTTGTAGACACTTTTACTTTCCAAACGTTTGAACCAAGAGGAATGGTTGAAGGACATGAAAATATAAAGATGAGCAATTCGATTATTGATTATGTTTTCAGAGCACTGGGGCTCGAATACCTAGATAGAACAGATATAGTTCAAGTACCTCCAGTAGAAATAAAAGCTGAAGATTCTGGATGTAACTGTGGAGAAGGTGGATGTAACTGTGGAGAAGGTGGATGTAACTGTGGAGAAGGTGGATGTAACTGTGGAGAAAAAAATCAACAAATTAACCGACCTACACCTGAAGAGAAGGTAGATGTAGCTGTGGAGAAGGTGGAAAAAGTACCTGTAGCAAAAACAGAAACAACAGTTGATACTGTTCAAGAAGTACTTGGAGATATGATGGGTGATGCTCCAGCTTGTGATGAATGTGGACATATTACAGTAAGAAATGGTTCGTGCTACAAATGTTTAAACTGTGGCAATTCTTTAGGTTGTAGCTAATTAATAAAACGATACTTTAAAGTATTTAATAAATATTTAAATCCATCACTTGTTTTTATTTTCTTGCCATCGCTATAAGATCTTCCTTCATATTTAATTGGGACTTCTTTAACTGAACGATTATATTTGAGAAATTTCGATAATAATTCAATTTCGACTGAAAAACCATTTTCTTTCAAACTGATATTTTTATAAAAATCTGCAGGCATTAGCTTATAACAAGTTGCAACATCTGAAATATTATACAAATTTACAATAGAAAAGAACAATGACATTACTTTATTAGCAAAAAATGTTCTTATATAAACATTTTTTCTTTCTTTATTCCCAATAAATCTTGAACCAAGAATCATTGAACTGGGAAAATTTTTACTTATCTCAAACATTTCAGAAATATCCTCTGGAAAATATTCCAAATCTGCATCGTGTATAACTATATGTGAAGTTGTAATTAATTCTTTTGCCTGAGAAAGGGCAACTCCTTTGCCTTTTCTTTTATCTGTAATATATAATTCTATATTTTCATTACTATCAACTAACTTTTTTGCAATATTGTATGAATTATCTGTCGAGTTATTGTCTATTAATAAAATTTTTTCGTAGATATTGTTTTCAAGAAGTCTATTTACTGACTGTTCTAAAAATTTTTCTTCATTAAAAAATGGCACAAGTACTGATAAATTTATCATTATCTAATTATAGACTTAATACTATAATTATTAATTCGGGCGCTTAGCTCAGTCTGGCAGAGCGCTACCCTTACAAGGTAGATGTCAGAGGTTCAAATCCTCTAGCGCCCACAAGGTTTTTTAGAATTTAGAAACATTTAAAAAAAATTCAAATAAACTATTTAGATGGATTTTTCAATTCTTGGCTATATCGCAACTTTTTTTTCAGCAACGTCTTTTTTACCCCAAGCAATAAAAACTGTTCGCACTAGAAACGTTCAAAGCTTATCTCTAATTACATATATTTTTCTCTTTTCTGCATCATTATCTTGGTTTAGTTACGGCATCTATCTTGGTGATATTCCACTAATAGCTACAAACACTTTAACTTCATCCTTTCAAGTCATAATTCTCTATATGATTTTGAAAGAAAGAGATACTAAGAATTAATAAATACAAAGACATCTTATAAGCGCATTCTCTAAAATAAAAAGAAAGGAAAGTTTATGTATTTTAGAATAACAATTCCTTCATTAAAAGAAGGTGCAAAAGAAGAAGCTATGTCTTTTATGAAGGACACAATATTGCCAGATTTCTCAGGAACTCAAGGCTTACTTTCATTAACTGCGATGAATGCTGGAGAAAATTCTATTCTAAACATAACAGCTTGGAATAGTAAAGAAACTATCAACGTTCAAGAAGAGAAGTTTAAGGCAACAATGGCTGCTGCAGCACAATTTTTTTCAGCTCCTCCACAAATATTTGAAGGAGAAGCTGTGTTTGGAAAAGTCTATCAAAGCATTACCCAGGATGAAAAGAAACCTGCTTATATGAGACTTGTGATTGGGATGGTAAAAGATAAGGATGCAGCATTAGCAAACTTAAAAGACAATGTTGAGCCAATTTATGATGAATCAAATGGTCTTCAAGTAACTGGTGCAATATACGATGGAGATACTTTAGTAAGTTGGAATATTTGGGACACTGAAGAAGATATGAAGACTGCATCTGCGAAATTGCAAGAAGTTCTTGATTTAGGAGCGCAAAGAGATCTTTTTGATGGAGATCCGATTGCCTATATGGGTCCTGTTTTTGCTGGTAAATTATTTGTTGATTTCAATAAGGGTGAAACTCCTACATCTTAAGAATCTTTAAATTTAAAACAATAATGAGAAGAAACATATTAATTTTTTTAATTCTAGTTATGTGCGGAAATAGCACTGAAAATACAACTGAGTCTGAAGACACAATACCTACAACAGTTCAAGAAACTACTACTGGTGTAGAAAGCTCTGTAACTCAAATGAAGCCAACTAGTAATTATGGTTGTAGTCTTAACACTTCTGGATTCTGTATCTTTACAGGAACACCTCACCAGACAGGACTTAAGCCTGGTACTAATGAAATTATTAATAGAGATGGAGAATTTCTATTTTTACTGGAAGAAGCTGTGGCAGTAGATTCCTCTGGAAAGATACTAGAAGCTAAAGGCACTCCAGCCTTTGAAAGTGATGAACTTATAAAGTCAGATACAAGTTCACTAACAGACGACGAAAGAGCCTTTCATCATGTCATGGCTATTATGTTCCCAATACGTAATGCACTTATGTACGACATTGCTACGCTTGAAGCTTCTGACTGGGAAATCCTTACATATGAGTTAGAAATAAGAGGAATCAAAGATACAACATTTACTGAAGGGAAGACTCCGAAAGATAATTACTACGGAATAGAAGGAATCTATGATTTAGCAAAAAATCCAAGGAAAGACATACACCACGATATTATGAAATTTCTAGAAGAATCAGGCTTATACCTGCTTTGTCATGTAACTAGTGATGAATTTAATGAAATGTTAAAAGAAACTCATCCAGAAAATCATGATCCATGTAAAGATGCAGAAATTAAAAATAAAATAAGCTTTAATGAATGAGTTATAATCAAGCTAGGTCACAAGGTTTGCCCAAGTCAAAAAACAAGGGGTCGGCAGTTCGATTCTGCCTTTGACCACTTATGTTAGGTTTATTAAGTAAAATTAAGAACTCTTTAAAAAATTCTTTTCCAGGATTATTGAATGTTTATTATAAAATAAGGTTTCTGATTAGATCTTTTTATATTTTAGAGACAAGAGATCATTTAAAATGGAAAATTACATATGGAGATAAAAGTAAACATAAAAAATATAACTTAAATTCAGAGAGTGTATTTTTTGATGTAGGTGGATACACAGGAGAATTCACAGACAAGATAATTAAGGAGTTTGACTGTTATTCTTTTATTTTCGAACCCCTTCCAACTCATTACCCGTTATTAAAAAAGAAATATCTAGATAATAAAAAAGTAAAAGTATTTAATTATGGGTTATTCGATATAACTTCAACACAAAGCCTTACAGAAGAATTAGAAAGTTCAAAAATTACTAATGATAAAAACAGTCTTTCAATTGAAGTAAGAGATATTGTAGAAGTAATTAATGATTTAGAAATTGAGAAAATAGATTTAATGAAGTTAAATATTGAAGGTGCAGAATACAAGCTTTTAGATCGGATAATAAAAACAGGATTAGTAAGTAAAGTAGAGTCATTTCAAATACAGTATCACAAAGATGGAGTTCCAAATCCAGAACTCAATCGGAAAAGAATAAATAATGAATTGTCAAAAACGCATAGTAATATCTGGTCTTATTACTTTGTTTGGGAGAGGTGGGATAAGTTTGGAGAACACAATTAACACCTATGTTTTATGATTGTTTAAATAACAATTAACTTCATTATTTTCAAGTTTATAATTATAAATTAATGGATTATGCACCTATAGTTATATTTGGTTTTGACCGACCTTTACATTTGAATAATATGATTGAATCTTTGTCTCATAATACAGAATGTATAGAGTCTGATGCATATATATTCATTGATGGACCAACGGAAAAAGTTAATCAAGAAAATTATGAGAAGGTGTTAGAAGTTACTAGAGGAGAGCTTCCTTTCAAAAATAGTTTTATAACAATCAGAGAGAAAAACCTCCAGTGTAAGAACAACATTATACAAGGAATCACAGAAGTGATAGAGAACAAAGGTAGAGCAATAATTATGGAGGATGATTTAATAGTCAGTAACCAATTTCTCCACTATATGAATCATGCACTCGAAGAGTATAAAGACAATAAAGATGTGTGGCACATAAATGGCTATTCATTTCCTCAATTTTTAGGTAATGAAAAAAAAGCTTCTATTAGTAAGCTTGCGCAACCATGGGGTTGGGGAACGTGGAAGGAAAATTGGAATATCTTTATTGATGAAGAACATAAATATTATAAAAAAAATATTATTTCAACATTATCTAAAGAAAAAAGAAGAGAGTATAATTTTTATAATTTAGCGACATACTGGGAAGAGTCACTCAAGTTAGATGGTGAGAATAAGAATAGCATTTGGGATGCTTATTGGTATCAGACAATATATTTAAATAATGGACTGACACTTTTTCCACAAGTTTCTCATGTGCAGAATTTTGGATTTGATGGTTCGGGATTACATTGTGGTATAAATGAAGAATTTGATACTAGATTAAACACTAAAAAAACAATAAAACTTCCAAAAAGTTCTAGAGAAAATAAATTATTTAAAGCAAATGTTTATTTATTTCATAAAAAACGCAATATTAAGAATTACTTTAAATATCATAGCAATAAGTTTTCCAGTCCAAAAAACTTTCTAAAGTGGGTATTAAGAAATAATTAAAATACTTAACAAAAATTATAATATTTTTTCAACAAACAAACTGATAGTAGTTCATAAAAGAAAACGAACTTCTTGGAAATAAAGAATGTTTCTATTCTTTGTTAGTTTTATATTCTAAAAAATTATCTAAAGCGAAAATATATATAGGAATTAACAAATGAAAGATATTCATTAAATATCTATAACTAGAACCATATTCAACATCAGTCCATACAAAAATATATAATATAAACACTAAGACTGTGTTAAATAAAATAATGTCACAAAAATCTTTATAGTGGAAATAATTTACTTTTAGATTAAGAAAAAATAATAAAATTAAAACAAAAAGAAGATAAGAAACTGGCTTATCAATCAAAAATTGGCTAATTATATTTTGAAAATTACTTAAATTATAAAACCTTTCATCTGTCCATGATGAGTCAAAGAAGCTAAGGTAGTTTCTCCAGGTCATGTCTATCTTTAAAAATAAAGCATTTAATATAGCTATTAAAATACTCGTTAAACCTAAGCTCAGAGAAATAATATCCAAATCTTTTTTTATAAATAGATAAATTAGATAAAAAATAGCTAAACCTGCAATAAATTGTTTACTAAAAAATAAAAAACCTAACAACATAGAATAGATGTTTTTCTCATTTTTATTGGTAGCAAGCATTATTGAATACATTATTACACCAAAGAAATAGCTTACTCCAGACTCAAGCATCATTGAGTTAAAAAATATATATCGAAACCAATGACTGTTCAAAGCAACAATAGTTAAAGAAATCGAGAAGATAATTTTTGAAAGTGTTGATCCTTTTATTTCGTAAATAAATAAAAGGGTTAGAAAATAAAAAACATTTTTAATAAAAGGCATAAAAGAAAAAATAGGGGATTTTAAAAATAAAATTGTACTTATTGAATTGATGTAAGCAATAAGTAAGCCATACCCATTATGAGTTATTGTTTTTAATCCATAAAAATAGTTATTTGTAAATATATTATTTGTAACTGGTAGCCACACCTCTGTTTCGTCTGGAACAGTATAGGTTTTTGGTGATAAATCAAAGTTGTTATAAAAATATTCAAAACCATATTCTCTAAAAATAAAAAACAAAGAGAAAAATAAAATTATCTTATAGTTATTTATTTTTTTATTTACTAAAAAAATAAAAATCCATAAGATGTTGACTATTAAGAAAACATATTTTATATGAAACAACCTAGTAAGAAATAAAAAATAACTATCAAAAATAAAGAAGGAGAAAAAATATAAAACTATAGCTATTGAAATATTTGACAAATTTAAGCTTATCTTTATCTGACTTCCTACAAAATATAAAAAAATAAAAAAAATAAAACTTATACCGATATTAATAAAATCAGGGTTGCCTAAAGATAAGTTTCTTGTTTCTCTTGGTATCAGATTAAAAAAATAATTATAAAAAATTGGAGATAGTAAAACTAACAATATATAAATATTTTTTGCTTTGACTCCAAATACTTTTTTTTGCTTAATATCCATATAAAAATAATAAAAGAATTATTTAAACAATTCTTTCAAAACAACTATCCCATCTTTAAAAGAAATTTTTTTTCCTTCTTTTACTGATCTTGGATTATAGCTAATTTCAACTTCATATATTTTTACTTTATTCTTAGAAAGGGCTTTGGCAATTTCAGACTCAATATTGAATCCGACACTTTTTAATTCTAGTTTATCAATTAGTGATGTTTTAAAAGACTTTACAGCCGTTTGACTGTCTGTAAGGTTCTGCTTATTTCTTATATTATTTACAAAAGTAAAAAGCCTATTAGCAACATATCTTTCTATACCCATCTTTTTAATAGTTTCATAAGAAATATTTAAAAATCTTGAGCCATAAACTGATTGAATCTCATGATTTTCATATTCTTTAATTACTTTATTTAAATCTTTTATATCAACTTCATTATCAGAATCTGTAGTAATTACTATATCGCATTTATCTTTTACATAATTAAAGCCAACCCTCATTGCATAACCTTTCCCATAATTTTTATCTAGTTCAATTAAGTGAAAATTATTAAACTTTATTTTTCTTAAAATACTTTTACTTTTATCCGTTGATCCATCATCTATAAAAACTATTAAGCAAGATTGAAACTTTTGACATAGTTTTGTAGCAACACTCTCAACAGTCATTTGTTCGTTATAGCAAGGAACAACTATTGAGTACATAAAGTTCATTTTAATATTTTAATCTTTCTTCTTTTATTTATATAGTGACAAAAAATATTTAAATTTTTTACTATATAATTGTAAACAATGCTGAGTTGCTCTCGATAACGAGCGTAGATTCAAATAGAATTAGTTATAATAAACTTAGGTCAAGTGGTCTACCCATATCTGAGAAATAAGGGGTCAGCAGTTCGATTCTGCTTGTGACCACTAATGAAAATAGAAATAGTTATACCAGTATTTAATGAAGAAGAAAATATAGTATTGCTATATAACAAAATAGTTGAGACTTTTAAAGATATATCTCAACACAAATTTCAAATAAATTTTATAAATGATAACTCAACTGACAAAACTTGGGAAATAATACGCAAATTAAATGCTAAAGATAAAAATATAAAGGGTATTAAACTATCAAGAAATTTTGGACATCAATCGGCTATAGATGCAGGAATAAATATATTCAATTCTGACGCATTAATATTAATGGATGGAGATCTACAAGATGATCCAAAGTATATTAGTAATTTTATTAACGAATGGGAAAAAGGCTCAAAAGTTGTACTTGCTAAGAGAACGACAAGAAAAGAAAATATATTTAGAAGAGTCATTTTTAAGGTCTTTTTCAAAATTCAAAAAATAGTTTCTGATATTGATATTCCAGAAAACGTAGGTCATTTTTCTTTACTAGACAAAGAAGTTGTTGAGATCCTTAAAAAATTTCCAGAGAGAGTTAAGTATTTTAATGGTCTAAGATCATATCTTGGCTTTCCAACTTCATATGTAGAAGTAATAAAAAATAAAAGAAAACATGGAAAAACTAAGATGTCATTTTTTAAATTATTTAAACTAGGTCTCAATGGAATTTTTGGATTTTCTACACTTCCTCTTACAGCAATAGGGATAGTTGGTTTTTTGATAGCAATGTTCAGCTTTGTAGTATCAGTTTATTCTTTATATGTAAAATACACAACAGGTGGATCAATACTTGGGTGGGATTTTGGTCTCTCTTCCATTTACTTTCTTGCAGGAATACAGCTTTTAGCTTTGAGTGTATTAGGCAAATATATTGGCATCGTATTTATTGAAACAAAATCTAGACCGATGTATTTTATTGAAGAAAAGATAGACTAGCTATTATTTAATATTTTTTAACTTTTTATACATTTATCTATGTAGCTTAAATTAATACTTTCTGATCTGAGTTTAATTTTTTGGACTATAAAGTCTTCACAAATAACATTTATTTCACTTTTATTAAATCCGCAAAGATCATTTACCAACATCGGCCTATGAAGGTAGGCTAAATAAAATTCTTCCTCATAATTATTTAAAATATCCTTTGGCTTTATATTATCGCTTGATATTATTTTAACTTTATCATTATTTAGATATGTTGAAAATACATGTGATGGACGACAAATATACAAATTTCCTTCAAGCTCGTTATTTATATTATTGATTAGCTCTTTTCCTGAATAACCCCAATAGTCAGTTTGCCAATCACCACAGCCCCCAACATCATCACAGTCTAAAGTTATAGATTCTACATTTGTAAATTCATTAAAATAAATATACCTATAAGGACCGAGGCCTGCTTGGGTTGAAAATAAATATAAAATAATTATCAAGAAAGCACTTAAAGATTTATATTTGCTTAAGTTGAAGTAGCTAAGGCACTCTACAAGAATAAAAACAAAGAATGGAATGATAAATAAATATTGTCTTATACCGTCATAAGCAACAGGTCTTAAAATCATAAAACTTGAAAGAATAAAAATAATAAAATAAAAAGAAAAAATAAAGAAAATTTCAAAATTAGTATTTTTTAAGATAAGATTTTTCATTAATAAAAATGAACTTATTATTAATGAAAAATGAAATATTATTGGTAATTTATAATGAAACCAGGTTAATAAATAAAATGGATCAACATCTAGTGCAAATATAAACTTTCCATTTGTGAGCACATAAGAATCCCAATATAGATTAAATTGTGTTTCAATAGCTTTTTCAATCCATAGTTTTGGTTTCTGCCAAGAAGAAGGAGTACCAATAAATAAAATAAAAAAAGAGGTTAATGTTATTTTTATCCAATTTATAATATTTCTCTTTATTGTTATATAATTTTTATCTAAATATAAAAATGAAAAAAGATAATAAATAAATAAGAATGCAATCCCGTTAAATCTAACAAGAAATAAAAATCCAAAGAAGATACCTAGGATAAATTGATCATAAAATTTTGATTCTTTAAATTTAATTAAGTAGTTTATAAAAAAAAGTGCGACAAAAAGATTTTGTATCATAAAAGGAATATCTTTTAAATTGAATAAGGCATGACCACTAAAAGCAGGGACTAATGACAAAATAATTATGAACTGAAAACTTCTCTTCTCATCCGAAATTTTTGAATAAAGTTTAAATATTAAAAATAAGGAAAAAACAACATAAATATTTAAGAAAATATGTCTAAGAATATATTCTAATTGTTGATTATTTATTAAATCAATGGAAAATAAGTCTGAAAATATATATGAAAAAAAATCTTTAACAAATTCATTATTTGAGAATAAATAAGCAGGTATTAAAATTAAATATCCATAAAATTCAAAGTTTGATACAAACTCACTTAAGAATCCATTACTTGGATCACTAAAAAATAATGTGAACTTATGAATAATACGAGGTGTAGTTTCTACGAGCTTTAGATCGTCCCAAGTTGTACCTCCTTTGATTATGAAATTAACTTGAGTTATGAAATATAAAAAAAGATAAATACTCAGATAATGTACATAAGTAAGAATTCCTAACCTTCTATTTATAACACTAAGCATCTTTTTTCTTAATTACTGCAAATAAGGATAGGCCGAATTTTAAATTTACTTTTAGTTTTATTAGCAATACTTCTATCTTTACAATTGTTGTTAGTACCTTGTTAATAAATGGATTTACTGATGTATCTGATATAACAGTATTAATTATTTTAATTTGAATATATCTAATTGGGAGCAGAAAAAAATTGTATCCTATCTTTTTTGTTATTGTAAATTTTTTATCCAACTGTTTTCCAAGAGTGGACCAACTGTACCTTCTAAAATGTTGTAAATTTAAGTCGTGTTGACTAAATAGGCTCTGATAAGCGGGAACGCTCAAAATTCCAATTCCTGTATCTTTCATTAATTTATATACATCCTCAATAAAATTTACTGGTTCTTCTATATGTTCTAAAACATCTAAAAAAATTATAAGATCATATTTTTTATTAATATCTTCAAAATTTCTAAAAGCTTCGTGAATCTTTATTTTTTTATTATTATTTATAAGTTCAATAAAATAACTATCAACCTCTCCAAAATCTTGAAGAATTTCAATATTTACGCCTACTCCTGGCCCAATCTCTAAAATATTTATAGGTAATTTAAATTTTTGTTTTGAAATAAGATATTTTAAAATGTCTTTTCTTCCTTGATACCACCAGTTATTAAAACTACTAGCTAGTGGTATGTGATTATATTTATTTTCTGAGGATTTTTTCATATTTTACTTCCAACTTAAATTTTACTAACTAAATTATACGTTAATGAAGAAAACTTTATTTTATATATTATTATCACTCTTCTTAATTATTCCAATCCTTATGGGTTTCCAGAAAGATACACACATATTCAATTATCTTGGGGGATAGTTTTTTCTGAGTATGTGTACCTACCACCCAAAACATAATTA
>Ga0066850_10001055_pt1 | contig 14692 bp, 9 predicted proteins | sample ETNtaG_4_FD_67282 | JGI IMG/M metagenome (GOLD analysis project Ga0066850, IMG submission 67282) | Marine microbial and viral communities from oxygen minimum zone, Eastern Pacific Ocean - ETNP201406SV67 | ecosystem: Environmental > Aquatic > Marine > Oceanic | place: Pacific Ocean: Eastern... | reverse complement strand
CCGTGGTAGCAGAGGCACCCGTGGTAGCAGAGGCACCCGTGGTAGCAGAGGCACCCGTGGTAGCAGAGGCAATAGACGATTCAAGCGACGAGATCAGCGATGATGAGTTCGAGGAGTTCGATGAGGAGATAATTGAAGGGGCCGTAGATTCAGACGATTCAAGCGACGAGATCAGCGATGATGAGTTCGAGGAGTTCGATGAGGAGCTGAGTGAAGAAGAGTTCGACGAGTTCGAGGACTTTGATGACGAATAACTACTGAAATTGCTAGCCGACCGGTTCTCCGCCCTCTCCCATGAAAGCGAGTCTTCCGATGTAGCCCTCAGAAAGAATATGGGAAAGCACAGAATCAGGCACAGAGGCTCCCAATACCGACCTTATTGCTTCCTGGTCGTGAACTGTGGAAAGCATCTGGGCAGTGGCTCTCACCCTCCACCCCTGGTACGAGTCTCGGTGCTGAAGCTCGCCCATTATCACCGGCCAACCCGAAGACTCGTAGAGCTCGGCGGTCAAGGGATCGGTGGTGAACAGGCATCCTGGAATCCCATGGTACTTCTCCGCATGGGAGACCCACTTTGGTGGATCTTCGATATCTGGGATCTGGACGATACTCGCTGCTATTCCAGTGGACTCAAGCCAAACATCTAGCATTGCGGACCTTTCACTAGATGACCACGGGTTCCTTATCGAGGGGGGTTTGTTAGATGAGCCGATTGCAATGATGAGTTTCTTGTTGGGGGCATTATTGTAGCGCCATTGCTCTGCTGCCGTAATCAATAGTTCGTGACCCTTGTGGACTGGTTGGAATCTTCCCAGTACAACTACACCGCTTTCAGGAGGCTCCTTGGGTGGCGGGGGTTCCAATGGCGGGTCGGTCAATTTGGATTCCCCCATGTCTGCGAGAAGGGGGCTCGCCCAATACTCCATTCCCCGGGACCAAGGAATTCTTGTCCGATCATCAATTGCATTTCCGTCCTCCTATATTTTTCCATGATTTTGAAAAGTGATTCGCTGAGACTTCTATGCGATTCCATAGTTGGGAGAATCATCGGATCATCTGATGGCTCCATGGTCTCCCCCGTAGCTTCCCTCCTTGTCATCCAGTCCAATACTACGGATTCTGAATAGGATGACCTGTCCATCCTTGAAAGGGCTTCTGAGAACTGCTCCCACAAATCGGGAACGAGGAAGTTTCTCGTGTCATTAACAGGATTGTCAAGAAACGGTTCCACGTATAGGAAGAGTCGGGCATCCCAACATCTCCACTGTGCTGATGAGCACCACTTGGCTAGGAGGAGTGTGAGGCCTAATGAGTCATCTGAAATTGATTCTTCGATTGTGTTCGGTTCCCGCAATTCGACTGAAGAGTCAATTAGTTCCAGCACTTCACCTTCCAGGTCTACATCAAAATCTCTATGGAATCCTTGTTCCGAGGCAGGCCTATACTTTCTCAGTGAAGACTCCTCCATAGATGATGAGATTTCTGCGACTCTCATCCCCAGCAATTCATCCAGCGAGTCTCGGTCGACAAGATAGAGGAGCACATCGGCCACGTTCCCGATGGGCCGCTGGTATCCAAATACTCTCGCTCGTTGAATTCTGGGTATTACTTTCCACCGAATTCAAGAGTGTGGGGCCATGCCACCATGTACAGTAATGCTACGGGGGTCGAATTAGGATGGCAACGATTGACGAGCAAATCAAGTCTCTAGAGGAGGAGATATCCAAGACAAAGTACAACAAAGCCACCCAAGGACACATAGGGAAGCTCAAGGCCAAAATCGCCGCGCTCAGACAGAAGCAGGAAAAGGCGCAGGCCCATTCCAGATCAAGTGGGGGCAACCAGGGGTTCGAGGTGAAAAAGTCGGGTGATGCTTCCGTTGCATTGGTGGGTTTTCCCAGCGTAGGGAAGTCAAGTCTAATCTCCCAACTTACTGAAGTCGAATCGGAAGCTGGGAACTTTGCATTCACCACCCTAACCTGTATTCCAGGAGTGATGGAGCATAGAGGGGCGAAGATCCAGATTCTGGACCTTCCTGGTTTGATTAAGGGTGCTTCGGAAGGCAAGGGAAGAGGGAAAGAAATCCTGAACGTGATTAGGGGTTCTGATATGGTTCTGTATGTGATTGACCCCTTCCAGAAATCGCACTTTAAAATACTTGATCAGGAGTTGTGGAAGTCTGGAATGAGGTTGAATCAGAGACCTCCCCAGGTCTTCGTTAGCAGGACTAGAAGGGGCGGCATAGAGGTTCGATCGACCCTCGAACAGACCAATATGAGCGATGAGGAGATCCAAGGGATAGTCAGGGGTTTCGGAATAGTCTCTGCGACGGTGACTCTGAGGACCGACGTTACGGACGATCACATCGTAGACACCCTTGCTGGGAACCGGGTTTACAGCAGGTCTGTCGTCGTTGTCAATAAGATTGACCTAGCAAATGAAGAAGATCTGGAGAAAGTTTACGATGGCCTTCCAGAGGGATGGCCGATTCTCAACGTCTCAGCCAAGACCGGAGAGGGCATCGAGGAGATGAAGGACTTCATATTCGACAATCTGGGATTCATGTCGATATTCCTCAAGCCACAGGGGCAGGAGGCCGACCTCGTCGAGCCTTTGATTGTGAAGGATACTTCCACAGTTAGGGATGTGTGTGCTAAGCTCCATCGGGATTTCCTCAGGAAGTTCCGTTATGCGAGAGTGAAGGGTCCGAGTGCAAAGTTTGACTGGCAGAGAGTAGGTCTAGACCACCAGTTGAAGGACAATGACGTACTCACCATTATCCTTAGGAAGTCGTGACAAACCATCGATGTATTCACCAATGTGATGCCTATCCTAGCACATGGATGAGGGGCTGATGAGGCATTTTGACAGCTCTGGCTTCAGACATCTGGTTTCCCATCTCGATAAGAGGAGGAAGTTGTACCTAGGGGTATTCACAATTGGCTTCGTAGCGGGATACCCAATCGGAGGAGAGGTTATCGAATGGCTTCTCGAATCTGATGGTTACATCCCAGAGGGTGTTGAAGTGATTATCCTACAGCCTCTAGAGGCGATCTTGCTCCAACTCAGAATAGCCACCCAGATAGCCTTTGGACTTATGATTGCCACAATAATGCTAGATCTTTCTTGGGCAGGAAGGAAGGCTTTCCCGGAAGCCGCTGCTGAATTCTCCAGAGGATCTGGATTAGCTAGGGTCATCTCGACATTGTTGACGATTTCTGTACTGGGTATGATGGGTCTGGCCTATTCTCACAATGTCCTGATTCCATTCCTGCTAGAGTACCTAGCCGAGGATTCATCGGCATCGGGACTTCAATCGACATGGCAATTGCAGTCATGGGTTGGTTTTGTCACCGGCCTTTACTTCTCGTCAGTATTGGGTTTCCAAGTCCCCGTTGCGGTTGTCGTGCTACTTAGGACGGATCTGATTGACAAGAGCAGTATCGTCGAGAACAGGGGCGCAATCTGGTTCATTGCCCTTTTCCTCGGCGCCCTTATCTCCCCTCCTGATCCAATCTCGCTATTCTTGGTTGGAGGCCCGATTCTGATTCTGTTGGAGATTGCACTATTGTACGAAGGGTTCGCTGGTCGACGATAGCTGCCCCCCCTTCATTCCGACTCGCAAAAAGGGTAAGCATCTTGCATGGGCGGAAGGAATAAGTCACTGCAGGTCCGGTTCACCGTAGAGAGGCCTAGAACACTGGAGGAGTCCAGAGAGACAGTAACAGACTGGATCGAAACCGGACTCGGGACGTAGTCCTCTCCAGTCTGAGTGATCAGGAGAGTCACTCCATCGCCCGCGGGGACTACAACATCCATCCCGAAGAACTCCATCTTTGCCAGAACCGTGCTACCTGGGGCCAGTGTCTGACCCTCGTTCCCCCCAGCGTGAAACCGGAGGTCCATTACGGCGTGGCCGAGATGCATTTCGTCGGATGTGCGGATCATCTCCACGAACAGATGGCCCGATGTAGAAAGAAAGCCGATCTGTGCCTCGAGGTGAATGATCGGAGTCCCGACTATGCGGGTGTACTCATCGAATTCTGGGCATTCGATGATGGTCTGGCTACTTGCAGTAATCGTAGAACCACCTAGCATGATCTGGCACTTGTCCAGCCCTATCATCATCCATTCTATGTCCTCGGGAGGATATGTTGATTCGACTCGCCACCCCCCCATGTTGTCCTGGATCTCGGCAATCAACCTAGGCTGCGGGCCCATGTCTCGCAAGTAGAAGTCGAACCATTCTAGAAGGTCGTCGGCCCAATCCCAACGCAGTGTGTATGGGTAGGCCTCCGCCCCCCTGCCGCTTGAGAGGCTCGAATGTCCACTATCGCGGTCAGGATAGTCGTGCCCCCACTGACCGTAGAGCCCCTTAACGTCGAATCCTGCATCTATGGCCATTTGATGGACGGGGAATGCCATGTGGGGGTCGACATTCCAGTCCTGCATCCCATGAATAATGTAAATCGAGCCCTCGTACACATCAAGCGCCCTAGTAAGGAAGTGCCTCTCCTCCCAATAGTCGGAACCGGTCCATGCCAGATTGTCCCCTGTCAAGTAAGCTGCTGGGCCGGCATAGTACCCCTCTAGGTACCCTTCGCAGGCATTCTCGATGTCCCCGCCGTCCCCATCAAGTCCGAAGGACCCGTAGACTCCGTTGTGCATTATGGCCCCTCGGAACTCCATGCTACCGTTTCGCCACATCAGATCATGCACACCGATTAGTCCCGACATCGGGACGATGGTGGTCAGATAGTCGGAAGCTGTCGCTGCCGCATTCCAAGGGGTGCTCCCGTCGTATGACTTTCCTATCGCTCCTACCCTCCCATTAGACCATGGTTGCGAACCAAGCCAATCGATGGCTGCCTTGATTCCTAACTGCTCATCATGGCCCATGAGATCCATGCAGTGATTGGACTCGCCTGTTCCAAAGACTGAAACCTGTGCGACTCCGTAGCCATGGGGGACAAAGTTCTCGATCAGGAATCGTCCTAGCCGGTCTGCTGGGGTCAGGGCATCAACGTCTCCATCGTCATAGTATGGTCCGATCTCGGCTAACACTGGAACCCGGCAATCATCAGGAATCTCTTGAGAACCCCAATCACAACCTTCGATTATTGGTAGCCAGAGTCCTAGGTGGACCTCGGCCCCACCAGTCACGCCGGCTCCCCCATCGGCTATGCCTATCTCTGGGACGGGAACGTAGACTGAGGCGGGCTCTGCGATTCCGTAAGTTCCATTCCAAGAGACCCGGGAGAAAATGTCGTCTGATTGGTAAGGCAAGTGGGAACGATTCTCCACGACTGGGAGCCAATGTTCTGACCCAACTTCTTTCTCTTCTGACTCTGGGCTGAGGCATCCTGAAAGCGGTGCTAGCGAGAAAACCAGCACCAACAGTACAGCAATGACCCGTTCTGCCACGTACTCTCGTTAGTGGGCCACAACTTCAACTCTGGCATAATTCAAAATTTATACGGATCCAGAGTAAAGAGGTTGCCTCACTCTTCAATTCCGGCCTCTATGACTGGTTCTTCCACGTCAGAGAACTCTGAAATCGACATCTGCTCATCGGGAGCGAGCGATGCGGCTAGCTCGGCACTAGTGAGGCCGAGCTTGTCGGCCTCAGACCTGAACCATGCCCTTACCTTTCTGAACTCAACCTCGGGGCATCCGAAGTACTCGGCAAACCTCCTGGTTGTGGTAAGGCGCCTGGTAAGGCCGTCCCTCCTTCTATCGATTAGCCCCATCGAGGCAAGGTCGCGAACGTGATCGTACGCCTTTTGTCCGAGCATGTCTTTCAGCTGGGACTGCTGCATTGGCTGGTGGTACGCAATGAGTGCCGCTGCTGGGAGTAGCCTGGGGGGGATGTCTGCCCTGAATGTCTCTGGGAGGAATTCTGACATCTCAGGCTTGACTTCCAGTATCCACCTCCCTGAGACGTCAGTGAGCTGGAGGGCACCTCCCTCTCTCTGCTCCATCCCCTTCCTCAAGGTGGAGAGCCCCACGTGAATTACCCCCTTCGGCTCACCCAGCATCTCGGATAGTTCCTCAAGTGACATTGAGCGTCCTGCACCGAAAAGTATTGCCTCTAGGACAGTGGTTAGTGGGGGCTCAGACATTTGGGGCCTCCATGGAGTCAGCCTTTGGGTGGAGTCGGTCAGTTAGCTCTTCGTAGTCCCCGGAACCCTCCCAGAGGTCACCTAAAACGATGCGGCCGTTGTAACCCCCCTCCTGATCCAGCGAGATGTAGCCCCGGTTTGTCAGGAAAAGGGTGGAGACGAATGCTGTTACTTGGGACTCAGTCATAGCCTCCCGCTCGTCAAGTCCGGATGGGGATTTTCGGTTCAGCTCCTTGGCCACCTCGCTGAGTCCTACCTTCTGAGATGATTGTGATTTAGACTTCAGGGCCTCCCAAGTCCTCTTCAGGTCACCCTCTAAATCCTCGACATGAAGGCTGCCGCTGAATCTTGCTCTTTCCCTGTCGTGAGCCTCTCGCCTTTCCTTTGCTATCCGCTCTCTGGTCCTCTGCTCCTCAGCAATCCTGCTCGCATCCTTGAGGCCAAGAAGGAGTTCGCCGAGAGTGACTGGACGCCCTTCTTCGCGATGGATTCGCCCCTCAAACATCGAGGGGAGGGTCTCGTCTGCTGCTCCGGTCATCACACCCACTGAGAAATTGTAGTCGGCATCGTCGAACTCCGCCTCCCATCCTCCGTCGAAGTCCCATTCGACCTCCTCTTCGAATTCCAAGGCCCTCTCCTGGCGCTCAATCAGGGATCTTGCCTGCCCGCGCAATATTGACCAGGCCATCCTAATCATGCGGCCACACGAGGGCAGGTCGATGTTATTCGCCCCCTCTATCCGCTCATTGAACATCTCGATGAAGCTGGAGAGGTCGACGTCCCAAGGATCGAGGTCGCTGGACTGGAACATCTGGAATACAAGGGCTACGGACCTGTCAAACGGGTCGATGAGGAACTGATGCTCGGCCTCCTCCAGTGTCGACAGTTCCATCAGCCTGTCTAGAAACTTGCTTGTCTCCAGGTTGGGTTGGCCCTCGAGCAGCCTTAGAACGACATCGTCCCTCATCTGCTCTCCGAAGATCACTGTGCTTCCTCCCTTGCTTCGATGCCCTGGCTAGGAAGTTTTTCCTCTTCCTCCATAGTAGGTTCTGACTCATTAGGTTCTGAGTCTTCGATGACCTCGGTGACATCCTCGGTTCGTTCTCTGAGTCCTTGGAAGCCCTCCGTATCTGGTTCGATGAGCCCCTCCCCTGGAACTTCCACCCCTGCCCTGTCTGCAAGCCCTCCTAGGCTCGAGGGGTGTGGGAGTGGTTCTGGGGTCTTTGGCATGTCCTCCGGCGATGGAAGCTCTGGCATCGCTTCCCTCTCCTCCTCTGAAGCGGCCCTGGCCTTCTCCTCGGCTTCTATCTCCTCGCTCAGGTCCAATGCGGCTGCCCTGTCGAAGTCGGTAATCCTCTGGCTGCACCCATTGCCTGCGTGAGTGATGCCAATGTGGTGGTCAGCCAGGGTTAGACTGACCTTCCTGAGTGTGACCATGATGAACTGGGCCATCCCGCTCCTCATTCTGCAGAGAGCGGCAATCTTCTCAGAGTTGAATGGGTCGAGGTTCTGGTCCACCTCATCGAAGTAGTAGAATGGACTTGGCTCGTAGTCCTGGATTGCAAAAATAAGTGCTAGAGCGGCCATCGACTTCTCCCCTCCTGAAAGAGCGGTTCTGCGGGTATTCTGGCTCTTTCCCGGTGGGACGCATGCCATCTCAAGGCCACCTTCGAAGGGACTATCCATGTTCTCGAGTTTCAGTTCTCCCCTACCAGTGGGTTGCAGTATCTCGTACACCCTTCTGAAATTGTTGTTGACGTGCTGGAAGACGTTGAGTAGCCTGGTCTTGCGCTCATCTTCCAGTTGGTCTGCTATCGTGGAGAGCTCGTCTCTGCGCTTCCTCAGGAGCTTGCCATCCGCAATCAGGTCTGCGATTCGGGAGGCGGCTGAGTCATACTGTTCTATTGCTAGCATGTTGACATCCCCGAGGGCGCGGAGGCGGCGCTCGAGCCCCTGCACGCTCCGCTCCGCCTCCACGACTGTTGGCAGTTGCGCGTCTTCTGGAGGAATCGGGATTCCGGCCGACTCTAGTTCGGCCACAATCTCGTCCAACGCTTCGCGCCTCTGCTTGATTTGTACGCTAAGTTCCTCCAGTCTCCCGGATATGTTTTGTCTTTCCTGAGATATCCTTTCCAGATGGGCCCTTAGGCTTGCTCTCTCCTCGACAATTTGGTCCCTCTTGTCGTTTAGGAGCTTCTGCTCCTCGTCGAACTGGGAAGCCTGCTCTCTGAGTTCGAGAAGTTCTGATTCTGATTCCGCGATGCTGGAATTGAGGTCAAGAATCCCCTTCTGTGCTCGAGAGATGCCGTCCTTCTGGGACTTGATCTGCCTGTCCAGAACCGCTACCCTGTCTATCAAAATCTTCAGTTGTTGTGTTGATGTCTCAATGGATGCCTCGGACATTACTCGTGTTCTTTCGGCCTCGGTTCTGACCCTCTCTGCCTCCCTAAGCTTGTCTGAAAGGTGGTCTGGAGTGTGATTCTGTAGATCCTCTGCTGCCTTGATCCGAATTGAGGTCGCTTCCTCTAGGTTGACTCTGGCGCTCTCGCAAATCTCTGAGAGTATGGCCTTCTCGGACTCGCATTCGTCGAGCTCCTTGTTAGCGACCTTGAGCTTGGTTCTAATCTCACTTAGTGACTTCTCGGCCCTATCCATGTCGGCCTTCCAGTTCCTGACTCTGACCGAGTGATCGTCGTTGTCGAGCCCGTGAATCCTGTCTCTGAGCTCCTGCTGACTCCGTCGTAGCTCCCTTAGAGCCCCGTCTACGGTAGAGAAAAGGAGCCCTGCCTCTTGAACGGACATTTCCATTCTATCTATTCCGGAGCTTCCGGCCCCGGAACCGTCGAATCTTGGACGGTCCTTCTTGGAGGAAGAGCCACCTGTCATGGCGCCTGAGCTCTCTATAACAGCCCCGTCTAAGGTGACCATTCGCACTCCGCCCATGTTCTCCCTTGCCACCTCCATTGAGTCTACAACCAGAGTGTTTCTGCCCGCATACCGAACAGCGGTCTCGACGCTTGGATCGAATTCGAGCAGGTCATGGACAAAGCCAACGACACCCGGGTTTCTAGCAACTAAGAGGGTCCTTCCTTGTGGACGGGAAACTGAGAGTTTGTTTAGGGGCAGGAAAGTTGCCCTCCCGCCACCATTCTTTCGTAGCCATGCGATGCACTTCGAAGCAACGTGATCGGAGCTTACGACAATGCTCCTAAGGCCACCACCGAATGCGAACGACAGTGCTTCCTCGTGAGATGGGTCCTTTGGTGTCGCCAGTTCTCCAAGAGTCCCGAGTATCCCATGTATTTCGCCACTTTCCCTGAGTCTGGAGAGAGCTGCTAGAGTATGGGCCGAGCCAGGTGTGCTTGACCTAGCCTCCATCCTTGCCTTGGCCTTTGCAAGTCCCATTTCCGCGTTTCTCAGCCTAGATTCTGCCCTATCGCGATCATCGACTAGCGACCTCTCCTGCTTCTGCAAGCTCATCAGCTCCTTGGCCAGTGATTCGCGGTCTGTGTCTGGGCTTGAGTCCTCGAGATCCTCGCCCATCAGGACGTGGTCGTCTCTCTCTAGTTCCGCGGTCTCAAACGCCTGCTCTATGTCCGCAAGATTCTCTGATGCTATCTGTGACCTCTGGTTCGCACGATCGAAGTCCAGTTGGGCCTGCGAGTATTCGGAACTAGCTGATTGCTCGTCCTCTGATGACTTGCCGAGCAGTCTGTTTAGGTCCCTGCCGTGTTTGTCTCCGGACTGAATGGCCTTCCTCGCCTCTTCCTCGTCCTCAGATGCCTTCTTCAGAGCTAACTTGGAGTCTGAGACACTCTGATGGAGGTTGGCGATGCTCTCCTCGGCCTGCAAGCGTGCTGTGTCGGCCCCTTCTCTCTCACTCATCAGAATCTCGACCTCCTTCTCCGAGTTCTCAATGGACCGATTGTGGTCCCCTATTCTGTCTGAAGCTGTCTCCAGATCAATTTCGTGTTGTCTGATTTTGTCAATGATCCCCTTGGCATCCCCGCCAAGAATCCCGTCTAGCTCTCTGCCCAGCTGGACCAGTTCCTTGTCGTATCCATCTAGCCTCTGGCTCGATTCCAGCATCTCCTTTGAGAGGTCTTTCTCCTTCGAAACGTAGTTTGATCTCTCCTCTGACAGTAGAGATACCTCGCCTTGCCTGTTCCTATGCCTGGATTGCTCCAGAGTCAGTCTAGCTAGGTCTGCTTCGTCCTTCAGCTCCCTAAACTTCAGGGCTTGCTCTCTCTCCTTCTCAAGCTCTTTGAGCCGACCCTTCTGATCCGCCTCGAAGATGTCAATTGTCTCTATGCTAGTCTCTACATGCTTGCGCTGAGTATTGGCCTTGCGTATCTCCTCGTCATAGGCAGTAACTCCGGCGACCTGTTCCAGCACACCCCTCCTCTTGTGAGGGGTCATTGTGGCCAGATTGGTGACGTCGCCCTGAAGGACTATGTTGTATCCGTCCCCCCTCAAACCGGCCTCAGATAGAATCCGCCGCATCTCGGTAGCTGAGGACGGGTTGTTATTGATCTTGAACGAGGAAACTGGGTCTCCCTTCCTGTTGAGTCGTACTGATCTGGTGAAAGAGACTTCATCCGAATCTGAGCGGAGCCTCCTCCGCCCTCCTAATTCTGGAGTGTTGCTGAAAACCAGAGTGGCGGACATGTGCTTTGCTGCACTCCCGGACTTTCCACCATTGAAAATGAGTTCAGAAACATTGGATGCCCTGAGTGAACGGGTTGACTTGGGGCCGAGTACGAAACCTATCGCATCGCCGCAGTTGGATTTTCCGCTCCCGTTGGGACCGGTGATCGCCGTGAATCCCTCTTCGAACGGGATAGTTGTCTCTCCGCCGAAGGACTTGAAATTCTCGACTTCTATTCTAATCAGATGCATCCCTTCACCTCAGTCACCGGGAAATATTTCGCCGACAACAACATCAGTCGTTCCATTTGGGGTTAAGAACATTGAGGCAGTAGAGCGAATCTGGACACGAATTAATGGAGGTTATGAAAAAAGCCAGTGAGAACCTTTCTCACATGTTCCTTCTGAACTTCCCACCGGATTCGAAGAGGGCTTTGGTTACTTGTCCGACAGAGCAGAACTCAACAATTTCCATCATGACGTCAAAGAGGTTGCCACCCTCACGAGCGGTTTGCTTGAGCCTCCTTAGGGCTTCCTCGGACTCCTTTGAGTGTTTTTCCCTGAATGTCTTGTTCCTATTGATTACCATCATCTTCTCGGACTCGTCGGAACGAGTCACTTCAATGTCAAAATCCTCGACAGAGGGGATTGAAGAATCTGGATCAGTGAACGTGTTGACTCCAATGATGGGTGTCTCGCCCGTGTGCTTTCGATGCTCGTAAAGCATGCCTTCGTCCTGAATTCTATTGCGTTGGTAGTTTACCTCCAATGCCCCTAAGACTCCACCTCGACTATGCATCTCCTCGAAAATTTGTAGTACTTTCTCCTCGACCTCATCTGTTAGGAAGTCCGCGACGAAAGACCCCTGGAGGGGATTCTCATTCCTCAGCCAACCATACTCTTTAGCCAGGATTAGTTGAATCGCGACTGCATCCCTTACAGTATCCTCAGTAGGGGTTCCGAATGCCTCGTCCCTACTGTTCGTATGTAGGCTGTTAGCGTTGTCTGCGAGGGCATACAGGGCCTGCAATGTGGTCCTATAGTCATTCCATGTGAATTCTTGAGAGTGTAGAGACCTGCCACTGCTCTGGATGTGGTATTTGAGTTTCTGACCTCTCTCTTCGACCCCATATAGGTCTCGCATGGCGATGGCCCAGATCCTTCTGGAGACTCGACCTATGACGGCATACTCCGGATCCATCCCATTTGAGAAGAACCACGAGAAATTCCTGAGGAACTTGTCCGGGTCGAGTCCACGGGCCTTGAAAAGTTCGACATAGGTGAGCCCGTTGGAGAGGGTGAGTGCGGCTTGAGTTATTGGATTAGCGCCAGCCTCATCGATATGATAGCCGCTGATGCTGACAAAGTAGTGATTTCGAACCTCATTGTTAACGTAGAATTCGGCGACGTCTCCCATCATCCTTAGTGCGGTGTCGAGATTGAAAACTAGGGTATTCTGGCCCATGGCCTCCTTCAGCTGGTCTGCTTGGACTGTCCCCCTCACGGTAGATAGAGCGTAGGCGCGAATCACCTCGGATTCCTCATCGCTGGGCTCCCTTCCTTTATCCTCGACGAACTTCCGGGTCTGCTGCCTTATTGCCACTCTGAAGAAGGCTGCAAGATGCCACCAGTAGTTTCCGTTGATGGTCATACTGACAGAGGTGTTCGAGGCGCAAAGATCGAAGCCCTCGAACAGGCGGTCCATCTCGTCCACGGTGCTGATGCTGACTCCAGACTCGCAGACCTTTCCGAAGATATCCAGCCTCTCCTGTGGGTCGTTGCCATACAAGCTAGGGGAGTCGAATGCTACTGAAAGCCTGTTGAACGGCTGATCCTTTGACAGGAAGTGATAGCGCTTGTTTGTACGCTCTGCGCTTCCCTCTCCTGCGAACATCCTGACCGGGAGTTCGTCCTCCCTCCTGAATGGGAAGACGCCTCCAGTGTAGGGGAAGGAACCCGGAACGTTCTCCTTTCGTATCCATAATAGCTTGTCGCCCCAGTCCTCTGTCGTCGGCAGAGCGACTCTGGGGACCTTTGTGCCGGATAGCGTCTCATGAATCGTCTTAACGGGGATTTCCTTTCCTCTTACAGAATAGCTTGCCTGTCCAGAGCGATACGCCTTGGATCTTGAATCAAACTCTTCGAGAGACTCCCACGCTTGGACAGGGATCGAGTCTCGGATCTCTTTCGCCTCATCGATTAGATCCTGGTGGGCAGAGTGTCGTTCCGAGGATTCCATGAGGTGCGATGAGGCTTCGAGCTGCTGTACCTGGCGGACTGATCTAGCTATGTCATCAGACCTCTTGTGATACCCTCTGACAGTTGAGGCAACCTCAGCTAGGTAACCTTGCCTCTCAGGGGGTATTGGAGTGTCACGATTGGGTAGGCCATCTGGTCCCAAACTAGCTTCGTTGGCGGAAAAAACGGCGCCGAACCTATCGTTCAACAGTTTGGCCATCATCTCCCAGAGTCTGTCCACGCCTGCATCGGCGAACTGACTGGCGATTGTAGGCACTACTGGCATCGACTCTGGTTTCTCGCCGAAGGCCTCTCGGTTCCTCAGGAACTGCTTACGAATCTCGGTCAACGCATCCTGGGCCCCGGGCCTGTCAAACTTGTTCAGTACTACGATGTCGGCAAAGTCAAGGGCGGCTAACTTTTCCAGCTGGCTTGGTGCCCCGTACTCCCTGGTTGTGACGTAGATGGATGTGTCTGCAACCTCTGTGATTGCGTCGTTTCCCTGACCAATTCCGCTGGTCTCGACTATGACCAAGTCGAAGCCAACTGCCTGACAAACCTCGACCGCTCTTTCTATACAATCTGCTATCTCTCGGCCGCTTTCCCTGCTAGCAAAGGAACGCATGAACAGATTTGGATCTGAGAGGGAGTTCATTCGGATTCGATCCCCTAGCAAGGCCCCTCCTGTCTTCTTCCTAGTGGGATCCGTTGCTAGTAGGGCCACCCGGGCACTCGGATTGTCCCGGCGTATCCTTAGCATTACCTCATCCATCAGACTGGATTTGCCCGCCCCCCCGGTACCAGTGATGCCGACTACTGGGCATTCTGACTCCTTTTCCCTGGATCTGGCCTTCGAAATGGCATCGTAGAATTGTTTGGAATCGGAGTTCTCTGCCATTGTCAGCAGCATGGATACTGAGCCGTGATCGTCTGCATCTACGGGGCCCGAGATAGAGTCGAACCTGGAGTCCTCCAGGAGATCTATTGACGATGCCTGCTCCATTGCGTCTCGAACCATTCCAACTAGACCCATTGCTCTGCCGTCATCTGGAGAGTAAATTCTCGAAATTCCCTTTTCTGCGAGATGTTCGATTTCATGCGGAAGGATTGTCCCCCCGCCCCCTCCAAACAAGAAAACATGGCTGAATGCCCCCTTATCCAAGATATCCTTGGTGTGTGTGAACATCTCAACTGCTCCTCCTTGGTACGATGTTATCGCGATAGCGTGGGCATCCTCCTGTATGGCTGCACGTGCGACATCATCTGCCCCTCTGTCGTGACCGAGGTGGATTACCTCGCAACCCTGGCTCTGGAGGATTCTCCGGAATATGCCTATGGCTGCGTCGTGACCGTCGAAGATCGCTGCTGCTGTGATGACTCGAATGGGCATTTTACCACCTGAAGTCGTGATTGGTGCATCGGTTGCGCCACTACCAGAACTGGTTTCCACGCCATCCCGAAAACATGACTCCACAAGAATGCGTTGACTGTTTTAATCATTGTTCTGGACATTTCCGGGACATGTTTCAAGGCAGAGTTTGGCTTCGAAGATGAAGTGGATGAGCGTCCTGAAGCGATTGAGATCTCCCCTGGCGATGGTGGTGGGCCTTGGAGTGAGGGGTCGGAATCAGCGCCAAGCGGGACTCTTCTCAGTGGGGATGTCGCCTCGTTTGGGAGGAGGGGGG
>Ga0066850_10001053_pt1 | contig 14701 bp, 14 predicted proteins | sample ETNtaG_4_FD_67282 | JGI IMG/M metagenome (GOLD analysis project Ga0066850, IMG submission 67282) | Marine microbial and viral communities from oxygen minimum zone, Eastern Pacific Ocean - ETNP201406SV67 | ecosystem: Environmental > Aquatic > Marine > Oceanic | place: Pacific Ocean: Eastern... | reverse complement strand
AGCTATTCAAATGTGAAAACCCAATCTATTTTCCAAAAAATTAATATTCCAAAATTACCAGTCATGACAACACAAGAGGGTATAAAACAAATTAAAGAAAATATGCAGCTTATTGACGACTGGAAAAAGATTAACGAACTAGTTCCCAGCGCATTTAACAAGTCAGTTAAATCAAAAAAAAGTGGACTAGCTTCGATTTTTTCAGCAAGTTTAGAACTAACCAAGGATGGTTTGATAGACATTATGCAAAAAAAATTATTTGATGATATTTTGATAAAAAAATCAACTCATACCCCGTTAAGATTAAAAACTAAGTAGAATAGTTTATGGAAAAAAATAAAAATAATAACATAATTAATTTTCCTAACAAAAAATCTAAATTAGAAAGAGAAGTAGAGGCAATAATTTTTGCTGCAGAAGAACCTCTTGATGTTGAAACAATTGAAAAAAGAGTAGGAACAAGAACAGATATAAGAAAAATTTTAGAAAATTTACAAAAAGAATATTCCGGAAGAGGGATCAATCTTGTCTGTGTTTCTAAAAAATGGGTATTCAGAACAGCAGTTGATTTGTCCAAACTTATGTCTTTACAAAAATCACAACAAAGAAAATTATCAAAGGCAACAATAGAAACTCTCTCAATTATTGTTTATCATCAACCTGTTACCAGGTCTGAAATAGAAGAAATAAGAGGGGTTGCTTTTGCATCAAATACATTGGAAATTTTACTAGAACTTGACTGGGTAAAACCAGCTGGTCGTAAAGATGTACCGGGCAAACCCATACAGTATGCTACTACTGAAAATTTTTTAAATCACTTTAATATAAAACAATTGTCAGATTTACCAACAATCGATGAATTAACTTCAGCTGGATTAATCGAAGCCGGAACCATAGATTCATCAATTTTTGGTACGGGTAAATTTTTTAAGGAACAAACTGGGGAAAAAAAGGATAATATTTATTCGGATGTAGATGAAGCAATAAAAGAATCTTCAAAAACAGAAGAATAAATATATTTATTTAATTGTTATTATTGTATAGGATGTATCGATGGGTATAAGTTTTTGGCAAATAGCAATAGTAGTTGTTCTTGTTGTCCTACTTTTTGGTAGAGGCAAGATTTCTAGCTTAATGGGGGATGTTGCAAAAGGAATTAAAAGTTTTAAAAAAGGCATGTCCTCTGAAGATAGCAGTCAATCGAAAATAGACGATAAAAAAGACGAAGATTCAAATTCGCAAAATAACTAATTACCAATGCCACAAATTGGATGGTTTGAATTACTAATCGTTGTTTTAGTGGCAATATTAGTTATAGGCCCTAAAGATTTTCCTATAGTTTTAAAAAAAATTGGAAACTGGATCGGGTCAACAAAAAAATATTTTTCAGATATTCAGCAAAAAGTTAACGAGTCCATTGATATAGAGACTTCTGTTGAAGAAAAATACTCAAAAAAAACTAAAGATAAAAAAATAGATGAGTGAAAAAAAATCAGATCAAAATTCCTTTACCGGTCATCTTATTGAACTAAGATCTAGATTAATTAATTCATTAATTTTTGTATTTGTAATTTTTGTCATTGGATATATTTTTGCTGAGACTATTTATAATTTTTTAGTAGAACCATATGCTCAAGCTGTAAAAAATGATGGTGTCAATAGAAGATTGATTTTTACAGCACTTCACGAAACATTTATTACCTATTTAAAACTTGCTTTCTTTGCGGCAATTTTTTTGGGTAGCCCAATTATATTGACTCAAATATGGAAATTTGTAGCCCCCGGTTTATACAAGAATGAAAAAAAAGCTTTATTGCCATATTTGATAGCTACACCAATATTGTTTTTGTTAGGTGGAATGCTCGTTTATTATTTGGTTATGCCTCTAGCTATAAAGTTTTTTTTATCATTTGAAACTTCAGGTCAGTTGAATACTTTACCAATACAATTGGAAGCAAAAGTAAACGAATATCTTTCTTTAATTATGAGGCTAATTTTTGCTTTTGGTTTAAGCTTTCAGTTACCAGTACTATTAAATTTACTTGCTAGAGTAGGGGTCATTGATTCCAAATATTTAAAAGAAAGAAGAAGATATTTTATTGTAATAATTTTTGCTGCAGCAGCAATATTAACACCTCCCGATCCCGTAACGCAAATTGGTTTGGCAATACCTTTATTGATACTGTATGAATTATCTATATTATCTGTAAAAATAACCGAAAAGAAAGATAATGCATAATATTAAATCTATTAGAGAAAACCCAGATCTTTACAAAAGGAAACTTGAAGACAGAAATCTAAAAGTGAATTTTAATGATTTACTAGATTTGGATAAAAAAAACAGAGAGATAATACAAAAAAAAGAAAAATTTGAACAAGAAAGAAAGACTATATCAAAAAAAAAAGACTCAACTCAGTTTGAAAAATCAAAAAAAATATCAAAAGAAATAAAGTTATTAGAAGAATCACAGGAAGAATTAAAAAAAAAAATAAACAAAATTTTAAATTTTTTACCCAATATAGCTTTAGACGATGTTCCAATAGGAAAGGATGATAAATCTAACAAAGAATTAACAAAAGTAGGCGAGATACCCAAGTTTAAATTTCAACCTAAATCTCATTACGAAATAGGAAAAAAAATGAATTTGATGGATTTTGAAACAGCAACAAAAACATCTGGTTCGAGATTTGTTTTTTTAAAAGGGAATTTGGCTAGATTAGAAAGAGCAGTATCTGATTTCATGTTGGATACTCATACAAAAAAATTTGGTTACCAAGAAGTATCACCACCGCTTCTTGTTTCGGAGGAAACTATGTTTGGAACAGGCCAACTTCCAAAATTTGAAACTGACCAATTTGAAATAAAATTAGATGGAGAAAAAACAAGAAAATTTTTAATTCCTACCGCAGAAGTAATTTTAACAAATATGGTCAGAGAAAAATCTTTAAAGAAAGAAGAATTACCACTAAGACTGGTTGCCTCAACAGCTTGTTTTAGAAAAGAAGCTGGTAGTTACGGGCAAGACACTAAGGGAATGCTCAGACAACATCAATTTTATAAAGTCGAATTAGTTAGCATCGTTGAACCAAAAAAATGTACAGAGGAATTAAAGAGAATGACAGCATGTGCTGAACATATATTGAAAGAATTAAAACTTCCTTATAGAAGCGTTATACTTTCAACTGGAGATATGGGATTCAGTGCTGAAAAAACTATAGATCTTGAAGTTTGGATTCCTTCAGAAAACAAATATAGAGAAATATCAAGCTGTTCATCTTGCGGACAATTTCAGGCTAGAAGAATGAAGGGCAAATATAAAAATGATAAACAGTCAGATTTTCTAGGAACATTAAATGGTTCTGGCTTGGCTGTCGGAAGAACTTTAATTGCTATTATGGAAAATTATCAAAATTCAGACGGAAGCGTAGTAATACCGGAGGTACTTAGACCTTACATGAATAATTTGGATAAAATTTAACCTTTATATTCAAAATTTAGTTGTTTAAATAAAATTATTAATATATTTATTCGTACATTATGAGCGGTTCTGGATTTGCACAGTTTATTCCATTAATATTAATTTTTGTTATTTTTTATTTCTTTTTGATAAGACCACAACAAAAGAAAGTGAAAGAACACAAATTAATGACTCAAAATCTTAAACGAGGAGACGAAGTTATTACTTCCGGGGGCATTATAGGCACGGTAGATAGAGTGCTAGAAGATGATACAATTGAATTAACCATTTCTGATGGAGTTAAGGTGCAAGTAATTAAAAATACAATTCAAAGTCATCTAAAAAAAGAAACAAAAAAATAATCTTTTTGTGTTAAATTTTTCAAAGATAAAAATCATATTAATTTATTTAACCTTTTTCTTAATAAGTGCTTTTTGTGTATTGAATTTTTTTCAATCAGAAGAATATTTTTTTAAAAAGAAAATTAATCTTGGTCTTGATTTACAAGGAGGCTCATATTTGCTTTTAGAGGTTGATAGCTCTCCTTTGCAAAAAAGACATCTTCAAGCAAAAGTAATACCATTAAAAAAAAAACTAATTGAAAATAAAATCAATTATAAAAAATTTAAAATCAATGAAAAAGAAATTAATTTTGAAATTTCTCAGAATGATAAAAAAAGGTTTGAAGAATTTTTTACCAGCACAAAAAATAATGAGATAAATATATTCTTGAATCAATACAGATCATTGGAATTAGATTTTAAATTTATCAATAATAAAGTTTTTATCAACCTATCAAAAAATGGAATTATTAATTTAAATACCTCCGCTGTTGATCAATCAATTGAAATAGTCAGAAGGAGAATCGATGAAACCGGAACTAAGGAAGCCTCTATATTAAGAAGAGGCAGTAATCGAATATTAGTTGAATTACCTGGAGTTAAAGACCCGGAAAGAATCAAAGAGTTGTTGGGTAAAACTGCACAACTTGCTTTCAGAATGGTTACAAGTGACAAAAGTGAATTTGGAAATGATATTTTTATTCTTAAAGATACCGGAGAAGAGATAGTAGTAAGCAAAAGAGTTATAATATCAGGAGATAACCTGATAGATGCTAAACCTAGATTTGACAATATTAATCAAGAACCAATTGTTGCTTTTACCCTTAACAGATCGGGTTCCCAAAGATTTGGTCAGGCTACGACCAAAAATATTGGTAAAAGACTTGCTATTATTTTGGACAATCAGGCAATAAGCGCTCCGGTCATTCAAGATTCTATCACAGGAGGACAGGGAACAATTTCAGGCAATTTTACTTTTCAGTCTGCTACAGATCTAGCTTTATTATTAAGATCTGGCGCATTGCCAGCGCCTCTATCAATAGTGGAAGAAAGAACAGTTGGTCCTGATCTAGGTCAGGATTCAATTGAAGCTGGAGTTGTTTCATTATTTGTGGGTTTTATTTTAGTTATACTTTTTATGACATTTAAATACAGACTTTTTGGGATAATTGCGAATGTAGCTTTAATATCTAATTTATTAATGCTACTTGGTTTTCTTACACTACTGGAAGCAACATTAACCCTTCCTGGAATCGCAGGGATTATTTTAACTGTAGGTATGGCGGTAGATGCAAATGTTTTAATATTTGAGAGGATTAAAGAAGAGATTCACAAAGGAAGTTCAAACAACATACAGGCTTTTGATTTAGGATTTAAAAGATCTATTGTAACCATTTTAGATGCAAACATAACAACACTAATTGCATCTATAATACTGTTTGTATTTGGATCTGGGCCTGTAAAAGGATTTGCTGTTACACTATCCATAGGATTGATTACCACATTATTTTCAGCTTACTTTATTTCGAGACATTTAACCTCAATAGTTGTTTTTAGAAACAGAGAAAAGAATCTTTTAGCATGAATAAAATCTATAAATATAATTTTATATCAAAATTTAAAATAGCAAACATTCTTTCTTTTTTCTTAGTGCTTGTGAGCTTGGCATTGATTCTTTTTAAAGGATTAAATTTTGGTATAGATTTTAAAGGTGGAACTTTAATTGAATTAAGAGTTGACTCAGAAAATATAAAAATAAGTGATGTTCGTTCTTCATTTTCCAACATGAATTTAGGAGATTTGAATGTTAAAGAATTTGGAAAAAAAGGTGATTACCTTGTTAAATTTGAAAAGAAAAAGTTTGATAATGAAAATAATATCAAAACAATTAAAGAAAATGTAAAAAATAAGCTCAGTTCAGATGTAAATTTCAGAAGGATAGAAAACGTTGGTCCAAAAGTAAGCGCTGAACTTTTGAGCTCAGGTCTTCTAGCTATATCTTTGGCATTAGGAGCAATGCTATTTTATATATGGGTTAGATTTGAATGGCAATTTAGCTTGGGGTCTATCGCTGCAATTTTTCATGATGTTTTGATTACAGTTGGAATTTTCTCACTTTTATCTTTAGAAGTTAATTTATCTATTGTTGCTGCAGTTCTTACCATTGTCGGATATTCTATGAATGACACTGTAGTTATATACGATCGTATAAGAGAGAATCTTTCTAAATTCTCAAAATCAAAAATTGAAGAAATAGCAAATACTTCAATAAATGAAACTTTATCTAGAACTATAATAACATCAGCAACCACTCTTTTGGCGCTTATATCTATTTTTGTTCTAGGCGGAGAAATTCTTAAAGGTTTTTCTTTTGCTATGATTATCGGCGTTGTAATAGGAACTTATTCCTCAATTTTTGTAGCGTCTCCAATATTAAAATATTTAAACGTTAGCTATAAATCTATAGCAAAAGAAAAAGAAGAAAATTAATAAAGATTTTGAGACACTACCATTGACAACAGCATTGGCAATGACAATAAAGTATTTATTCTAGAAGCTATTAAAGATTTTTTTAAGGCCACAGGTTTTTCTTCTGGAGAGCACTCAACTATACCAAGAAATTTTTTTTGATTTGGCCAAATAATAAACCAAACATTAAAGGCCATAATTAAACCTAACCACATTCCAATACCAATTGCAGTGTTTTTACCTCCACCACTACCTATACCTAATGCTAAAGCTTGATGAACATAGCCATTTAAATAAGCAACAATTAAACCTGTAACAATTGTTGCGAAAGCCGCCCATCTAAACCAAAAAAGGACAGCTGGCGCTATTACTTTAGTAATTGCGGGTTTTTGTTCATCAGCAATTTTTGGCATGCTTGGTATTTGAACAAAATTTACATACCAGAGAAGGCCTATCCACATTATTCCTGATACAACATGAAAGTATCTAAATAACCAACTCCAAAACATTCTGTCGAAAGCCCAGTCGCCACCAGCAAAAAACAATCCTATAAATAACAAAATAGCAAGACCTATTGATAGGTGGATAGTTTTAGATAGGGACTGTAATATGCTAAACATGATCAAATCATAACACAAAGAGCTTTTTTATGCAGTCTTTTTCATTTTGTTATTTATTAAATTTTTAAGAAATTTTCCGGTATAGCTACTGTCTATTTCTGCAACTTTCTCGGGAGATCCTTCAGCAATAATTTTTCCACCTTCAGCACCTCCTTCTGGCCCCATATCAATAATCCAATCAGCAGTTTTAATTACATCTAAATTATGTTCAATTACAACTACAGTATTTCCTGTATTTACAAACGCCTGCAATATTTCTAATAATTTTTTGATATCATGAGAGTGAAGTCCTGTTGTAGGTTCATCCAAAATATAAAGAGTTCTACCAGTTGATCTTTTTGAAAGTTCTTTAGCTAATTTTATTCTTTGAGCTTCACCACCAGACAATGTTGTTGCCTGTTGTCCTATTTTTATATAACCCAACCCAACATGTTTCAGTGTTAAGAGTTTTGAGTACACAGCTGGAATATTTTTAAAAAAATCACACCCTTCATCAACAGTCATATCTAAAATATCTGCAATATTTTTATTTTTAAATTTAATCTCTAGAGTTTCTCTATTATATCTAGACCCTTTACATGAATCACAAGGTACATATACATCAGGTAAAAAATGCATTTCATATGTTATGACTCCATCACCTTCACAGGTTTCACATCTTCCACCTTTTACATTGAAAGAATATCTTCCTGGTTTGTAACCTCTTGTTTTAGATTCAGGAAGATTTGCAAACCAATCTCTAATAGGCCCAAAGGCTCCAGTGTATGTTGCCGGATTAGATCTTGGTGTTCTTCCTATTGGAGACTGATCTATATCAATCACTTTATCAATTAATTCAGTACCTTTATAATTTTTAAAAGGCTTGGGTAACTTTCTGGATTTATTTTTATTTAAAGTTAAATTGAGAGCATTAAATAATGTTTGTAAAACTAAAGTAGATTTTCCACTTCCAGAAACTCCGGTAACACATGTAAATGTTCCTATTGGAATCTTAAGATCAGCGCTTTGAAGATTGTTTCCAGTTGCACCTAAAATTTCTAAAAATCTTCCGTTTTTTGCAATTCTTCTTTTTCTAGGTAATGGAATGAATTTTTTCCCCGAAAGATAATTGCCAGTTATGCTTTCTTCTGTTTCTATAATTTTTTTTAAATTCCCTTCAGCTGTTATCTTTCCTCCATTTAGACCTGCTTCAGGACCAAGATCAATTATATGATCAGCGCTTTCCATTGTTTCTATGTCATGCTCGACAATAATAACTGTATTTCCTAAATCTCTTAATTTTTTTAAAGCAGCGATTAATTTTTTATTATCTCTTTGATGAAGACCAATTGATGGTTCGTCTAATACATAAAGAACACCTGTCAAACCCGACCCTATTTGTGATGCTAGCCTTATTCTTTGAGATTCTCCTCCGGAAAGAGTTCCTGACTCTCTAGAGAGAGTTAAGTAATTTAAACCTACGTTTAATAAAAAATTCAATCTTTCGTTGATTTCTTTTAATATATGTTGAGCAATTTTTTTCTCTCTTAGTGTTAAAATATTTTCAAGGTTTAAAAACCATTTTTGGGATTCTTCTATAGAAAACTGTGTGATTTGACTTATATTTAATTTGTTAATTTTTACACACAAAGCCTCATCCTTTAATCTAAGGCCTTTACATTTCTCGCAGTTACTTTCACTTTGATATTGAGCTATTTCCTCTCTTTTCCAATCACTGTCTGTTTCTAAATATCGTCTTTCAAGATTATTTATCACACCCTCAAAAGCTTTCTTGGTGTCATATTTTTCATATCCATCATCATAATAAAATTTAATTTCTTCCTCATCAGAACCATAAAGAATTATATCTTGGTATTTTTTAGGTAATTTTTTCCACTTTGTATCTAGAGAAAATTTATAATGTTTTGCAATTGATGCTAATGTTTGAACATAATACAAAGACGTTGATTTTGCCCAAGGTTCAACAGCTCCATCCACAATACTTTTATTTTTATCAGAGATTACTAAATTTGGATCAACATTAAGATTGTGTCCAATTCCCTCACATTCCTCACAAGCTCCAAAAGGACTGTTGAAAGAAAATAATCTTGGTTCTATTTCCTCTATAGTAAAACCGCTTTCAGGACATGAAAATTTTGAAGAGAAAATTATACTTTCTTTCTTTCTAAATTTTTTTGGCAAAGTTTCATTTTCATATTCAGCTATTAACAATCCATTAGAAAGATTTACTGCGGTTTCAATACTGTCAGCCAATCTATTTCCTAAATTTGAGTTTAAAACTATTCTGTCAACAACAATAGAAATATCATGTTTGATTTTTTTATTTAAATCGGGAAAATCATTAATGTCATAATACTTTCCATCAACTTTTACTTTCTGAAAACCTCTTTTTTTATAGTTTAATATGTCTTTTTTATATTCACCCTTTCTACCTCTAACCACAGGAGAGAGTAAAAAAATAGTACAATTTTTTGGAAGAGCTTTTACTTTATCAACCATTTCACTGATAGACTGCGAAACTATTGGTTTACCGGTAAATGGTGAATAGGGTATCCCAACTCGTGCAAATAAAACTCTCATATAATCATAAATTTCTGTAACTGTTGCAACGGTAGACCTTGGGTTTTTGGGAGCATTTTTTTGTTCAATTGATATAGCAGGACTTAATCCTTCAATTAAATCAACGTTTGGTTTTTTCATTTTATCTAGAAACTGTCTTGCATATGCAGAAAGGCTTTCCACATACCTTCTTTGACCCTCAGCATAAATTGTATCAAATGCTAGAGATGATTTTCCAGAGCCAGATAGGCCTGTGATAACGATAATTTTCTCTTTCGGAATTTCTAAAGAAATATTTTTTAAGTTGTGCTCTTTAGCCCCTTTAATCAATATCTTTTTCAACATCTTTTTTTACAATATAAATAGATTGATCTTATATTTGCCCTATAAATATGCTATATAATCTTTTATTCACTAATAATAAACCCTAAGAACTATGTCAGGAAGTTTAAATAAAGTACAATTAATAGGAAGACTAGGTGCTGATCCTGAAATCAAGCAAATGGTTAATGGAAAAAACGTCGCAAGATTAAGCATTGCTACCAGTCAAAGCTGGAAAGATAAGTCTACAGGTGAAAGAAAAGAAAAAACAGAATGGCATAGGGTTGTAATTTTTAACGAAGGATTGGTTAATATAGTACAACAATATTTAAAAAAAGGAGCCAATGTCTATATTGAAGGTCAGCTAAGTACCAGAAAATGGAAAGATGAAAAATCTGGACAAGACAAGTACTCAACAGAAGTTGTTCTTCAAGGTTACAATTCGTCTTTAACAATGTTGGGAGGAAAAAACACCTCTAATAATTCAAACGAAATTTCCCAAGAAAAGAGTTCTTTACCAAACGATAAAACATCTCAAGATAATTCGGATCTTGATGATGAGATTCCATTTTAAATAAATGCAAAAGTCAGAAGTAAAAAAGAATTCTAATTATAAGCCAATTTTTGTTCATCAAGAAATGAGCACTTCTTATCTTTCTTACGCGATGAGCGTAATTGTTAGCAGAGCTCTTCCAGATGTAAGAGATGGATTGAAACCCGTACATAGAAGAATTATTTACGCAATGTATAAAGGAGGCTATGATTGGAGTAAGCCATTTAGAAAATCAGCTAGAATCGTTGGTGATGTTATTGGTAAATACCACCCTCATGGAGATCAAGCGGTTTATGATGCTTTAGTTAGGTTGGTACAAGATTTTTCAATGAGCTTACCATTAATTGAAGGACAAGGAAATTTTGGTTCTATAGACGGCGATCCTGCTGCCGCGATGAGATATACGGAAACAAAATTATCAAAAGTGTCACAATTTTTAACAGAAGGATTAGAAAAAAATACTATTGATTATAGAAATAATTACGATGAAACAGAAAGAGAGCCAACTGTTTTACCGTCTCAATTTCCAAACCTTCTTGTAAATGGAGCTGGAGGAATTGCCGTGGGAATGGCGACAAGTATACCCCCACACAATCTGGGAGAAATAATTGATGGGACTATTGGTTTTATCAAGAATAACGATATTACAATATCACAACTAATGAAATTTATACCTGGCCCTGATTTTCCAACCGGAGGAATAATTATTGGAAGAGATATAATTAAACAAGGCTACAACAAAGGTAGAGGATCATTTAAAATCAGAGGTGAAATCGGAGAAGAAAGTTTAAAAAATGGAAAATCAAGACTGGTTATTAAGTCTATTCCATATCAAGTAAACAAATCTGTTTTAAATGAAAAGATAGCGGATCTATCTAGACAAAAGAAAATTGAAGGCGTTAGTGATATAAGGGATGAATCTAATAGGGATGGAATAAGAGTTGTAATTGATCTAAGACGCGGAGTTGAGCCTGAAACGATTAGAAGGCAGCTTTACAAATTAACAAGTGTAGAGTCTTCATTTGGTTTTAATACACTAGCAATAGTTGAAGGCAAACCAAAAATATTAAATTTAAAAGAATTTATCTCTCAATTTGTATCTTTTAGAGAAAAAACAGTTTTAAGAAGAGTTAAGCATGATTTAAAAAAAACCGAGGAAAGAGCCCATATTTTGATTGGTATAGCTACTGCGGTTGAAAATATTGATCCAATAATCAAAATTATTAAAGGATCAAAAGACACTGAAGCTGCGAAGAAAAATTTATTAAACAAGAAATGGTCAATACGAAAAAGCTCTAAATTAGTTTCAATAATTGAAAGAAAAAAAAATATTTCAAAATATCAATTAAGTGAATTACAAGTAAATTCGATACTTGAATTAAGACTTCAAAAATTAACTGCTTTTGGAATCAATGAGATTGAAACTGAAATAAAAAAATTATCTGACTTGATAATTTATTATAACAAAATTCTTAAATCTAAAAAAGAATTGTTTGTTCTAATTACAAAAGAACTTGAAGATATAAAATCTAGATTTTCTGTTAAAAGAAGAACTAAAATAATGGATACCGTTTTAAATTATAACATTGAAGAAACAATACAAAAAGAAGCTGTCGTTATTAATATTACAAACCAGGGATATATAAAAAGAGGATCTCTTTCTTCAGTTAAAACACAAAAAAGGGGAGGTAAAGGTAAAACAGGCATTACAACTAGAGAAGAGGATTTTGTTGTAAGAATATTATCTGGAAACTCTCATAGCCAAGTTTTGTTTTTTTCAACACAAGGGCTTGCTTATAAATTAAAAGCGTGGAAGATACCCAAGGGAAGTCTTTCCTCTAAAGGAAAATCATTATTTAATTTACTTCCCCTTAAAAACAATCAATCTATAACTTCAACTTTGTTATTGCCTGAGAATGAAAGTGAATGGAAAGATCTTTACGTTGTTTTTGCTACTGCAAAAGGAAAAATTAGAAAAAACTCTTTAATTGACTTTTTGAATGTAAATGCAAGCGGGAAGATAGCAATGAAGCTTGATGAAAATGATAAAATAATTGGTGTTGAAAAATCTAAAGAAGATCAAGATGTAATTTTAGGAACAAAGTTTGGAAAATGTATAAGATTCATGTCAAAAAAACTAAGATTATTTAAAGGAAGATCGTCAAAAGGGATAAGGGGAATAAACCTGCCAGAGAATGATAGTGTGATGTCCTTATCAGTCATTGATAACAAAAAAAATGCATCCGATATTTCTAAAAAAAATGCTTCAAAAAAACAAAGTATTGATAAATATATTCTATCAATTACTGAAAATGGTTATGGAAAAAGAAGCTCACTTCATGATTTTAGAGTGACCAATAGAGGAGGAAAAGGAATTATTGGAATCGTTAATTCAAAAAGAAATGGAAATGTTACATCTAATTTGATTGTCTCTGGAGAAGACGAAATAATACTATCTACCGACAAGGGCAGAGTTATAAGATGTCAGGTAAAAGAAATAAGAATAGCAGGTAGAAATACGCAAGGCGTAAGAATCATTAAATTATCGGGTGAAGAAAAAGTTGTATCGGCTATTAAGATAGAAGATAATATAGAATAATGTCAAAGACTGCTATTTACCCGGGAACTTTTGATCCAATCACCTTTGGTCATATAGATGTTATTAAAAAATCTCTAAAAATTGTTGATAAATTAATAGTTGCCACAACTGACAATATTGAAAAAGATTATTTATTTACAATTGACGAGAGAATGGAGATATTAAAGAAATCACTATTTAACGATTTACGTTTAAACAAAAATAAAATAAAAATTATCTCATTTGATGATTTAACCATAAAAATTTGCAAAAAATATAAGGCTTCAATTATTGTCAGGGGATTGAGAGCTGTTTCTGATTTTGAATATGAATTTCAGTTGGCAGGAATGAACAAAAAACTTGACAAAAATATAGAAACCATTTTTTTAATGTCCGATATTGAAAACGAGATAATTTCTTCTAAATTTATAAAAGAGATAGGAAAACTTAAGGGCGATTTAAAAAGATTTGCTACAAAATCTGCTATTAAAGCAATTAGATCTAAATTTTAGTGAAAAAAGTTTTTTTAGTTAATATTTTTATTTTTTTATTTTTTATGAATGCAGAGTCTATAGAAAACAAAATGATTTTAAAACTTGAGGCAGGAAATGTTGAAATAGAATTATTTCCTGATGCTGCCCCAAATCATGTAAAAAGAATTATAACGCTTGCAAAAAACAATGAATATGACGGAGTGGTTTTCCACAGAGTTATAGATGGTTTTATGGCTCAAACAGGAGATGTAAAATTTGGAAATTCAAAAAATTTTAATCCCAAACTTGTTGGAACGGGAGGTTCATCCTTGCCTGACTTAAAGGCTGAATTTAGTAATATAGCGCATGAGAGAGGAACTTTGTCTATGGCAAGATCAATGGACCCAAATAGTGCTAACAGTCAATTTTTTATATGTTTTGATTCTGTTCCGCATTTGGACAGACAGTACACAGTTTTTGGTAAAGTAGTTAAAGGAATGGAATTTGTAGATAAAATAAAAAAAGGGGACGGATCAAACGGGACAGTTTCCAATCCAGATAAAATTTTAGATATTACGTTTGGCAAGTAGAGTTAATGAATTCAAAAAAAAATTTTTTTGAATTAATTAAAAAAAATAATCAAGCTCGATTAGGAAAAATAAAAACTTCTCGTGGTACAATAGATACGCCTGCCTTTATGCCTGTAGGAACCCAAGGTACAGTTAAAAGTATTTTTGTTGACGATATTCTAAAAACTAACACTCAAATTATTCTAGGAAATACTTACCATCTATATTTAAGACCGGGTTTAGAGGTATTAGAAAATATTGGTGGACTACATCAATTTATGAATTGGAAAAAACCAATCTTAACAGACTCAGGCGGTTTTCAAATAATGTCTTTGTCTAAATTTAGGAAAATTGATAAAGAAAAGGGTGCAATTTTTTCATCTCACATTGATGGAAAAAAAATAATTTTAAGTCCTGAAAAAAGTATACAAATTCAAAAGACTATTAATTCTGATATTCTTATGGTGTTAGATGAATGCCCAAAATTAACTAATGATAAAAAAATAATTGCAAAAGCAATTGATGTTTCTACTGATTGGGCAAAAAGATCAAAAAAAGAATTTAATAATGCTGACAAAAAAGCTCTTTTTGGAATTATTCAAGGAGGTTTGTTTCAAGATCTAAGAATTGAGAGTTTAGAAAAGTTATTGGAAATAAATTTTGACGGATATGCTTTGGGAGGGTTAGCGGTAGGAGAAAAACAAGACGAAATGTTCAAAATATTAAACGATGTAACAAAAAAAATGCCAGAAGATAAACC
>Ga0066850_10001050_pt1 | contig 14717 bp, 8 predicted proteins | sample ETNtaG_4_FD_67282 | JGI IMG/M metagenome (GOLD analysis project Ga0066850, IMG submission 67282) | Marine microbial and viral communities from oxygen minimum zone, Eastern Pacific Ocean - ETNP201406SV67 | ecosystem: Environmental > Aquatic > Marine > Oceanic | place: Pacific Ocean: Eastern... | reverse complement strand
TAATATCCACTACCATCAGAATAACAACTACCTACATATCCTGTTGGATCAGAACCATATACAACAAATGAATCAGAACAGTCACTTCCACCATCTCCACCTGTAGTCGTTCCGCCACCACCAGGTGCATTCCATGATAAATCAACAACAGAATCACCAGCAGTAGCTGTAAGATTTGTTGGAGGAACTAATTCTTCAAATGTACAACTACCATCATCAATTGTTGCATCTGGATCATAATTAGTAGCAGTTGGATCCATACATCCGAGGCATGAATAGTCACAGTTACCATCATCAGCATTAGCAGATGAATTATAATTACACGCTTCACTATCTGTACATCCAAATGTCAAATCTCCTAAAACAAAATATTCTCCAACATCAAGAGTCATTGCATCACCCGAAGAATCTGATAAAGTAACATCAATTAAATCAAAATACCCATCAGAACCTGTCCAGCTTCCTTCAACTGTTGTAAGCAATGAACCTCCTGATGAAACAGTGCTTCCTGTAAATGAAAATCCTAGAACAATACCATCAGGACTTGTAGATACCTGAAATCCTGCATCAGCTGCAGCACCATCAGCTCCTGATGTACTTGTAAGTACAAAATCATCAAAGCTTGAAACTATTTGAAATTGAAATCCAGCAACTGGCTCTAAATTAAACAAACTAATTTCAACCGTCCCTGTATTTACCGTCCCTGCATTAGGATCGTAATAATTAATATCTAATTCACCACCATCAGTATCTGAAAACACAAGGCCACTTAAACCTGATGCATCACCATCAAGCGTAAGCGATGTTAGGGTTCCACACCCCGCAGAAACAACGGAACCTGTAAATGAAAAACCTAATACAGTTGAACCGGCTGCCTGCACTGTAAATCCAGCTGCATCAGCATCTCCACCAGATGTAGCGCTGACAGTTGTTCCATTAACAACAAATTGAAATCCAGCCATATCACTAGAAGTATTGTATAATACATCTGATCCTAATAAATAAACAGTATCTAATGGAAGATCGCATCCATCATCTACAACAATATCTTCATTATCATCAACATCTACATTACTTATCCAAATTGTAGTATTATCAAAACAATTATTTGGGTCATCTTCAGTGCCATCACATACTCCGCATGCATCTACATCAGCATCACCATTACAAACACCAGCACAATCTTCTTCAGCACTTCCGCCACATGTACCAGAACAATCTTCAACAGCGACACCATTACATACACCAGCGCAATCTTCAACAGCATCACCATTTGGGACTCCTGCACAATCTTCACATGATGAATTATCACCATCACAAACACCGCAATCATCAACTACACTAGAACCATTACAAGTGCCATTACAATCAAGTGATCCTACGCAATCGTCATCTTGATCACAAATTCCATCATTATCTTCATCTGTGTAACAATCGCCATTACAATCAATTATCCCATCATCATATTCACATGAACCATCATCATATTCTGCTTCAGAATTATAATTACATGCTGTTTGATCCATACACCCTAAAACTGGGCCAGCATAATATTCAAAAGGAATTTCTTGGCCATTTGAATCAGACATAACAATACTACTTAAACCAGTTGCATCACCATCAAGAGATAATACAGTAAGCGTACCACAACCAGCAGATACAACAGCCCCTGTAAATGAGAAACCTAATACTGTTGAACCAGCAGCCTGTACAGTAAAGCCTACATCAGCAGCATCTCCACCTGCTGCAGCACTTGCAGTTGTACCATCAATAACAAATTGGAAACCTGCTACATCACTACTAGCATTATAAAAAACATCACCTGCACTAGATAAATATAAATTATTTTCAGGAAGTTGACATCCATCTGTAATATCTGGGGGGCCACAGTCATCTTCACTTGTTGCTGAGCCACCACATACACCACAAATATCTTCAACATTACCAGCACAATCACATGCCCCATCAGCTATACCATTACCACCACAAACTCCACACTCATCTACTACTGCAGAACCATTACAATCTCCATTACAATCCTCTTCAGAATCACCGAATGGAACACCAGCGCAATCTGCACATGAAACAAATTCACATGAACCATCATCTTCACCAGCAGCTGGGTTATAATTACATGCATTTGCATCAGTACAACCAGCTTCAGGCGCAACATAATATGTTACATCTAGACCATTACCATTAGCATCAGAAAATACTATACTGCTTAATCCTGTTGGAGTACCATCTAAAGTAAGAGCAGTTAATAATCCACAATCAAGAGCAATTGTAGAACCTGTAAATGAAAAGCCTAAAACTGTTGCTCCACCACCTTGGACAACAAATCCTGCATTTTGAGCTTCACCACCAGAAGCAGAAAGAAAATTTGCTCCATCTATGTTAAACTGAAAACCTCCTATATCAGTTGGAACATTATAAAGCACATCTCCACTTGAAGTGATAAATGTTTCATTTACACTTAATCCACATCCATCAGTTGGATCTGCGAAAATTAAGTTAAATAAAAATAATATTGAAAAAACACTCATTGTAAGTGTATTGTTTTTAATAGCATTAAACATTGTCGGTTTCCTTTCCTTAGTCTAAAAAATTCTTTACTAAAATAAAATTACACAATTTATTCTAATTTTTATTTATTTTTGTTTGTGTCAATTTGTTACAATCATCGCTTTGCAAAAGCTTGCAAATATACAATATTTTCTACTTATTAAGAAGGATTTATTTGTTTTCACAAACCAATTAACCGTGACATTTTTTATATTTTTTACCACTCCCGCATGGGCAGGGTTCATTTCTTCCTACTTTTTTATCAACTGTAATCGGTTGACTTTTAGATTTTGGAGTTCTCTGAAATTGAGAGCTTACATCATTTGTTTGACTTATTTGCTGAGCTGCTTGTTGAGCAATTTTAGGTAAAATATTAACATCACTTTTAGTTTTTAAATTTTTTGTTCTCTGCTTTACATTCATTGATTGTTGACCAACACTTGATAAATCTGTTCTAAATATTCTTTTTAATGTTTCCTTATTTGTATCAATCATCATTTCTTCAAACATAGCGAAACCTTCTTGTTTATATTCAATCAATGGATTTTTTTGTCCATATGCTCTTAAGCCTATACCCTCTCTTAACTGATCCATTGTATATAAGTGGTCCTGCCATTTTTCATCAATTGTTCTTAGTATAATGAATTTCTGAAAATTATTAACCAAATCACTATCGAAGTTTTCTTTTTTAAACTCAGTAATAGCTTTTGCTCCATCCATAATAATATTTTTCAGCTTATCTAAATCAACATTATTATCTTTAAATTTGAAATCTATCCCAAAAGTATTTAATAGCTCATGATTTAATGTTTTTAAATCCCAATCATTTTTATTCCCGGAACAATATATACTTAATTCGTCTTCAACATATTCATCAACTATTTGGTTTAATTCATCTGTAATATCTTTTTTATGTAATGAGTGATTTCTTCTGTTGTATACTATTTCTCTTTGATAATTCATAACATCATCGTATTCAATTATATTTTTTCTTCCTCCAAAATTCATTGCTTCTACTTTTTTTTGTGCTCTTTCAATCGATCGTGTTACAAGTGAATGGGTTATAACTTCACCTTCCTTTAATCCCATCCTATCCATAACCTTTGCAATTCTATCTGAACCAAATAATCTCATCAAATTATCTTCTAGACTTAAGTAAAAAACTGTTTCACCAACATCTCCTTGTCTACCAGAACGTCCTCTTAACTGAAGGTCTATCCTTCTAGATTCATGTCTTCCCGTACCTAGAATAAATAATCCTCCAACTTCTTTAACTTCATCACCTAATTTAATATCAGTTCCTCTTCCAGCCATATTTGTAGAAATTGTAATAGCATTTTTATATCCAGCTCTTGTAACAACATCAGCCTCTTTTTGATGTTGTTTTGCATTTAAAACATTATGTGGAAGTTTGGTTCTTCGGATCATTTTTGAAAGAGTTTCAGATTCTTCTACTGAAGTTGTCCCTACTAATACAGGCTGTCCTTTTTCATATAATTCCTTAACTCTATCTATAACAGCATTATATTTTTCTCTTCTTGTTTTATATATTAAATCTTCATGATCAATTCTTGTAATAGACTGATTAGTTGGAATTTCAATAACATCTAATTTGTATATTTGCATAAATTCTGCTGCTTCAGTTTGAGCAGTCCCTGTCATTCCAGCTAATTTCTCATACATACGAAAATAATTTTGTATTGTTACAGTAGCAACGGTTTGCGTCTCTCTTTGAATTGCAACTTTTTCTTTTGCTTCAATTGCTTGATGCATTCCATCAGAGAATTGTCTCCCATGCATTACCCTGCCGGTATGTTTATCAACAATTAAAACTCTACCATCTTGGACAATATACTCTATATCTTTTTCAAATAATGAATATGCCTTCAATAATTGATTAATTGTATGAATTTTTTCACTTCTATCTGAATGTAAAGCTTGTAATTTTTCTTTTTCAATAGCTATTTGTTTTTCATCAGTAAATTTTTTATCAATTTCATGAAAGCCTTCACCAATATCAGGGATAACAAAATTTTCAGGATCATCTGGAGATAGGAATTTTCGTCCTTTTTCTGAAAGGTCAACTACATTAGATCTCTCATCAATGGAAAAATAAAGTTCATCATCAATTTCACCCATTTTTTTATCTCGAATATATTCACTTTCAATTTTTCCCATTAATTGCTTTGTACCTTGCTGCTGAAATAATTTTTGCAATTTTTTATTTTTTGGAGCACCTCTACTTGCTATTAATAATTTTTTCCCAGCTTCAGATTTATCAGATTCTAACAGTGAATCTATATCAGATAAAATTTGATTTACAAATTGATTTTGATTCTTTAAAAGAGATTCTATAGTTGGTTTCCACGTAGTATATTGCTCATTTTGTTGAGAATTTACTACACCAGAAATAATCAAAGGGGTTCTAGCTTCATCTATTAAAACTGAATCAACTTCATCAACAATACCAAAAACATAACCTCTTTGAACTTGTCTATCTATTGAAACAGCCATATTATCTCTTAAGTAATCAAATCCAAATTGGCTATTAGTACCATAAGTAATATCTTTAGAATACATTTCCTTACGTGTTTCAGGATCCATTTGATCTAAAATACATCCAACTGATAATCCTAAAAATTTGTATAGCAAGCCCATCCACTCACTATCTCTTTGTACTAAATAATCATTTACACTTACAAGATGCACACCTCTTCCATTAATTGCGTTTAACACAATGGGCAAAGTTGAGACTAATGTTTTACCTTCACCTGTTTTCATCTCAGAAATTTTCCCCTGATGTAATACAACTCCTCCGATTAATTGAACATCATAGTGCACCATATCCCACTTTATTGTTTGCCCCATAACAGTGTATTCAGTTCCACATAATCTTCTTGCAGTATCTTTAACAATAGCAAAAACATTAACCATATTATCATTTAAATACTGAGTTTCATCTTTATATAACAAATCATCAATTTCATTTTCATCTTTTTTTTGTTCAATATATTTTAACTTATTATCTTTAATTAATTTTTTTAATTCATTTTTAATATCATTGAACTGTGCTTTTAATTCCTCATCACTAATTTCAGAAAGTGAATCATAGTAATTATTTATTTGATTAACAATGGGATCAAGTAATTTCAAATCTTTTGCAGATTTTGTCCCAAACACAGATGTTATAACTTTTGATAGAATTGACATTTATAGAACCTTACCTACATCATTTTTAGTATCATTATATATTGCATCTAAAATACCATTAATAAAGCCGCTGCTATCAATAGTACTAAATTGCTTTGCAATCTCAATACCTTCAGCCATTGAGACTTTAGGTGGAACTTCATCCATATATAACATTTCTGAAATGCACATTCTTAAAATAATTTTATCCATTACTGCTAATCTATGCATCGCCCAATTTTTAAGTTTATCCTTAATCAATTTATCAATTTCTTCATTGTGATTAAATGCATACTTCATTAATTTTTTAGCATAATTAATTTCATCAGGACTATATATAATATTATCTAAATCTTTATCTTTGTTTTTAAAAAAAGATTTTAATATTTTTTCAATAGAACAATCATCTGACAATTCAGATGAATATAATAATTGCAGGCATAAGCATCTTGCTGAACGTTTTTGTTTTTTGTTCATAATTTATTTAAGCAAATCTCTTGCAATAACTAATCTTTGCACCTCAGATGTTCCCTCGTAAATCTGAGTAATTTTAGCATCTCTCATTAATCTTTCAACTCCAGTTTCTCTCATATAACCATAGCCCCCATGTATTTGGACACACTCAGTAGAGGCCTTCATTGCAGCTTCAGATGCATACAATTTTGCTTTAGCTGCATCAATTGCATACGGCATATGATTATCTTTCAACCACGCTGCTTTTTGTATTAATAATCTTGAAGTATCAATAGCAATTGACATATCGGCCATTTTAAACTGCAAAGCCTGAAATGCAGCTATAGGCTTATTAAATTGTTTACGTTCTTTTGAATATTTAATCGAAGCATCTAAGCTTGCTTGAGCGATACCAAGTGCTTGAGAGGCGATTCCTATTCTTCCACCATCAAGAGTTTCCAAACATATTTTAAAACCATCACCCTCCTCTCCAATTAAATTTTCTTTTGGAACTCTAACATTATCAAAATATAATTCTGTAGTGTCTGATGATCTTATCCCTAATTTTTTTTCAGGTTTTCCAGATTCAAATCCATCAAAAGATTTTTCGACAATAAAACATGATATCCCTTTATGCCCTACATCTTTAGTTGTTAAAGCAGCAACTATAACTATATCAGAATTTTTTCCATTAGTAACCCAATTTTTTGTTCCATTTAAGATATATGAATCATTTTCCTTTTTGGCAAATGTTAACATATTTGATGCATCAGAACCTGATTGAGGTTCAGATAATGAAAAAGCTCCTAATTTTTCACCTTTTGATAATTTTTTTAAAAAAATTTCTTTTTGAAATTCATCCCCAAATTTTGATAACAATGAACATACTAAAGAATTATTAACAGACATTATTACTGATGCGGCAGCATCAACTTTTGCAATTTCTTCCATAGCAATAGTATAAGAAATAGTGTCCATGCCACTTCCTCCATACTTTTCATCAACCATAATTCCTAAAAAACCTAAATCTGCCATCTTCGCAACGGCTTCTTTTGGCCAAATTTTACTTTCATCTCTTTTTAAAACTTCTGGCAAAAGTTCATTTTGCGCAAATTCTTTAGCAGTCTTTTGTATTAGTCTATGTTCTTGTGTTAATTCAAAATTCATAATTATAAAAACCTTTACCTGTTTTTTTACCTAGTTCATTTTTATCAACCATATTTACTAATATATCAGATGGTTTATATTTTTCATTTTTAAACTCATCAAATAATACATTTAATATATATACACATACATCAACACCTATTAAATCAGCTAATTTTAATGGCCCCATAGGATGGCCCATCCCAAGTTTCATGATTGAATCAATTGATGCTGCATCAGCAACACCTTCATTATAACAATGAGCAGCTTCATTAATCATAGGCATTAAAATTCTATTAGATACAAATCCAGGGGAATCATTACATTGAACTGGGATTTTATTTAAATCTTTAGAAATATTTATAATCAATTCTAATGTATCCTTAGAAGTTTTTTCTCCTTTTATAATTTCTACTAATTTCATCATAGGCACAGGATTCATAAAATGCATTCCAATTACTTTTTCAGGTCTATTTGTAGATTTTGCTAAACTATTTATTGATATAGATGAGGTGTTTGATGCCAAAATAGCACTTGGTTTACAAATCGAATCTAATTCCTTAAATATCTTACTTTTTAAATTCAAATCTTCTTTAATAGCTTCAATTATTAAATCACATGATTTGAATGAATTGATTTTAGTAGATAATTCTATATTAGATATTGATTTTTTTACGTTGGAATCACTTATTATTTTCTTTTGTAATTGTCTGTTTAAATTTTTCTCAATTGTATTTATAGCATTGGATAATGCTGAATCTATAACATCTACCAAAACTACACTATGATTGTATTGCGCAAAAACATGTGCAATGCCATTTCCCATAGTCCCTGCTCCCAAAACGCCAATTTTCATTTAATCAAGCATCTCCACTAACATTGCTGAAGCTTCTCCGCCACCAATACATAATGCAGCAATCCCATATTTTAATTTATTTATTTTTAATGCATTTAATAAAGTTACTAAAATTCTTGTTCCAGATGCTCCAATAGGGTGACCTAGGGAAACAGCTCCTCCATGAATATTTATTTTTTCAATGGGAATATTTAACTCATCAATTGCTACTAAAGGAACACATGAAAAAGCTTCGTTTATTTCAAATAAGTCAATATCCTCAATACTCAAATTTGCTGATTTTAATATTTTTTTTATCGCAAAAACAGGTGCTTTAGTAAAATATAAAGGATCCATTGCAAATGATCCATGAACAACAATTTTTGCAATAGGATTTAATTCATATTCATCTATTTTATTACATCTAGCTAGAAGTACAGCTGCAGCTCCATCACTTAAACTGCTTGCATTTGCTGCAGTAATTGTCCCTTCTTTATCAAAAGCTGGCCTTAAAGTAGATATTTTATCTATTTTAAATTTCAAGGGTTCTTCATCTGTATCAACAAATTGAACTCCTTTTTTACTTTTAATTTCAACCTTAGATATTTCATCTTTAAAATATCCTTCAGAAATTGCTTCTTGAGATTTTCTATATGATTCTATTGCAAAATTATCTTGATCATCTCTTGTATAATTATTTTCTTTACATAAAACTTCACCACAATTTCCCATCAAAAAATTATTATAAGGATCCCATAATCCATCATGTATTATGGAATCTATTAATTTATTATGCCCAAAAGATAACCCTGCCCTAGATTGTGGTGAATAATATGGAGCTAAACTCATATTTTCCATTCCACCTGCAATAACTAAATCAGAATTTTTCATTTTAATTGATTGATCTGCTAACATTACAGATTTTAACCCAGAGCCACATACTTTATTTATTGTCATACATTCAACATTATAAGAAAGCCCTGAACCTATACACGCTTGTCTTGCTGGAGCTTGACCTAAATTAGCTGATAAAACATTCCCCATAATAACTTCATTTACCAAATTCTTTTTTATTGATGATTTGTCTATAACTGATTTAATAACATTTGATCCTAGCTTAGTTGCAGGGACTGTAGACAATGCTCCTTTAAATGCACCGATTGGTGTTCTAGCGTATGAACATATATAAGTATCGCTCATTAATTTCCCTTCTTTTTATATGCTTTAATTATATCTTTTACTAATTTATGTCTAACAATATCCTTTTCATCTAATTCAACAAAAGAAATTCCTTTAATTTTTGGTAAAACATTTATTGCATCAACTAATCCAGATGTTTCCTTAGGATCTAAATCAGTTTGAGTTATATCTCCAGTTATTATAGCTTTTGATGTAACTCCTAATCTTGTTAAAAACATTTTCATTTGCATTTTTGTTGAATTTTGAGCCTCATCTAGTATCATAAATGAATTATGCAATGTTCTTCCCCTCATGTATGCTAAGGGAGCAATCTCAATAGTTTTACGTTCAAGGTATATTTTAAGTTTATCTTTATCAAGCATTTTATATAATGCATCATACAAGGGTGTTAGATATGGATCAACTTTTTCTTTTAAATCTCCTGGCAAAAATCCTAATCTCTCCCCTGCCTCCACAACAGGTCTTGTTATTACAATTTTTTCAATTTCATTATTTTTTAATGCTGATACAGCGCAAGCAACAGCTTGATATGTTTTCCCCGTACCCGCAGGCCCCACTGCAAATACAATATCATTTTTTATAACAGCTTCATAATATCGCTTCTGTCCTTTAGTTTTAGGAATAACTTTACCCTTAGGAGTAAATAAAATAACATCATCAATTTTATTATTTGAATTTCCATCAATACAAGATGAGTTAATCAAAGCATTTACATCATTATTATTTATAAATCCTTTTTGATTTATAGTAGATATAATATCATTTACTAATGATTCTAGCTTAACAACTTCATTTTTATCACCATCAAGATAAAGTTCATTTCCTCTAAGTACAATTTTAGAATTAAAATTACTCTCAATTAATTTAATATGTTGATCGCTTGCTCCTGCAAAAATCATTGGGTCTATATCTTTTAATTGAAGTTGCTTTTTCATTTATTTTTTTTTTATTGCAAGACCTAATTCATCAAGTTGGACACTATCAACAAATGATGGGGAATTATCCATTAATGACATAGCTGATGTTGTTTTTGGAAAAGCTATAACATCTCTTATTTGATTTGATCCTACAAGCAACATTACCAATCTATCAAAGCCAAAGGCCATCCCTCCATGTGGAGGAGCTCCATATCTAAATGCATTCATTAAAAATCCAAATTTTTCATCTGCTTCGTGAGAAGATATTCCTAGTAATTCAAAAATCTTTGCTTGAAGAGCTTTATTATGTATCCTTATAGAACCTCCTCCAATTTCATATCCATTCATTACAATATCATAACCCAATGACCTTACTTGGCTTGGATTTGTATCCAACAACTCTATATCCTCTAAATTTGGTGAAGTAAATGGATGATGCAAAGAATCCCACCTTGAACAATCATCATTCCATTCAAATAATGGAAAATCAACTACCCAAAGTGGAGCCCATTTATTTTCATCAATTAAATTATTTCTTTTTGCTAATTCTAATCTTAGAGCTCCTAAAGAAGAAAAAACTACTTTTTGATTATCTCCAATAATAAATAATATATCTCCTTTTGAAATATTTAAATCATTAATCATTTTTTTTTGCAAACTACTTTCAAAAAATTTGCTTATTCCACCATCAAATGAATTATCATCTTTACATTTCATCCAAGCTAAACCTTTGACTCCATATTGTTCTTTTAACCATACAGTTAATTCATCAATAACTTTCCTACTATATTGCTCTGCATCAGATACAACTATCCCTTTAACTCTTCCTTTAGATTCTAAAATATTTTTAAATGTATCAAAATTTGATTTATTAATATATTCACATAATTCAATTAAGGGCACATCAAACCTAGTATCTGGCTTATCAGAACCATATTTTTCCATCGCATCATTATAGCTTATAACCGGAAATTTTTCTGGAAGATTAATATCTAAAATATCTGACCACAATTTCCTTGTCAAATCAGTCCCTAAATTGACTATATCATCTTGATCTACAAATGACATTTCAATATCAATTTGAGTAAACTCTGGTTGTCTATCTGCTCTAAAATCTTCATCCCTAAAACATTTCACAATTTGAAAATATCTATCAAAACCAGAAACCATTAATAATTGTTTATAAGTTTGAGGGGATTGAGGCAAAGCATAAAATTTACCATTATGAATACGGCTTGGAACTAAAAAATCTCTGGCCCCTTCAGGTGTTGACTTCATTAAAATAGGAGTTTCAATTTCAGAGAATTTTTGGGTTGATAAATATTTTCTTGTTGAGAGCAAAGCTTTATGCCTAACAAACATATTTTCTTGTAATTCTTTAGTCCTTAATTCTAAGTATCTATATCTTAATCTATGCTCTTCAGATGCAGAATCTCTATTATTAATATCAAATGGAGGAGAATCAGATTCATTATACACAAGTAATTCATCTACATCTATATCTATAAATCCAGTAACCATAGATTTATTTATTGCATCATTTGGTCTTTTTATGACTGTGCCCTTAATCCCAATCACATCTTCTAAACCTAATTTTTTTGCAATATTGAAAATTTCTTGATTGGTTTTTTCATTAAAAAAAATCTGAGTAATTCCATATCGATCTCTTAAATCAATAAAAATCAAACCGCCTAAATCCCTGATTTTTGAAATCCATCCATTAAGAGCAATCTTAGAATTAAGATTATCTAAGGTAAGTTCACCGCAAGTATGTGTTCTTTTAATCATTCAATCTTTCAAAAAATAGTATTAATTAATTAAAAATAATATCAACAATCAATACAATATCCAATACATTTATTATTCCATCTTGATTTATATCACTAATTAAAAACTCATTATTATTAGGAGTATCTTGTTCTATGATATAACCAATAATTATAATGATGTCTTGTATATTAATATTATTATCTTGATTGACATCACCATAATTTATATTATAATCTACATTAAGAACAAAGTCCCAAATTCCTCTTCCATATGTCCCAAATCTAGCAGTATTGATTTCTTGAATATAGTCTACAGTCCAATAAGTTTGATCAGGTGCTGAAATACCAGATAACAAAAACCATTCATCTTCATTGACTGAATATCCATAAGGACCAATTTCAGTTGCAGCAAATAAAATAGCATCTTCTGGTGTTCCAGCTAATTGAAAAACTAAAGTGTTAGGTAGACCATTATCCATAGCACTAAATGTCTGCCCATGATCATACGATACATACACAGCTGGGTTTGAGTACCCACTACCTCCTATATATACTGTTTCCACATTATCTCTTGACGCCCAAATTGTTGATCCATAGAAGTAGTGTGATGTAGGGCCATTAAAACTAGAGGTGGCTGTCCAACTATCTCCACCATCTACACTATAATAAAATGCACCGTTATCTGTAAGAACATATCTATAAGATATATTTAATGGGGAATAACTCATTGCTGATACCGTCCCAAAAAAAGTAAAAGGTTGTTCAGAATATATTAATTCATTATTCTGAACACTTAATTCTATTAACCGATTTCCTCCAGTTATACTACCTCCTCCTAATATTACTTTATCATGAGAAATAGGATGTTCCATTAAAGGAGCAATCCATAAATATCCATCACCAGGAAAGTCTAATGATATACTTGCATTAGAATTAGCAATATCTGGATAATAAATTGTAAATCCTGGATAATTCGCCCATACAGAATTTCCTTCATCTCCAGATACTAAATGACCATAATCACCACTTATAATTTGTTCAAAATCTTGAATTTCTTCATTATTAGTTATACTTTTTTGCAGTCCTTGATCCTGGCTACCAGCAAAAATTGAATAGGGATAGGAACGTTGAGAATATGTCGAATAATATTGACTAACACCTAATCCACTCATAGAAATATTTTCGACAGATTCAAGATAATCATCAGATATATACAAACCTCCATCTGTTGAAATTAATGCAACTTCATTATACTCTTGATCTAAAAAAAATCTTATTTCTGGAATATCAGCATGAAGTTGAGTCTCTATATCATTATAATATTCCCACCATGGATTTACTAATTCCCAATGATTTCCACCATTTAAACTTTTAAACAATTCCATTCCTCCTATAAAAACTTTATCTCGTTCTAAATTAGAGGCATTAAAACCATTTATCCACCACCAACTTGAAGGAGCAACCCCTTGATGGGACCAGCTTACTCCTCCATTAATAGATTTGAAAATATGTTCTCCTGCGTAAGCATAAAGAAATGTACCATTATTACTAACTCCACCAGTTAGCACAACATCATTAGGACTGAACCCGAGCCCTCCTTGATTTGTACCTGAATGATTAGAAATAAATTCCAACTCGCTATTATCACCATAAAATTCATAGAGATCATACCCATGCATCAAATAAATTTTATCATCAAAATATCTTGGTGTAAATATATCAAAATAATTAATATCTAAATACATGGAGCCTGCAGAAAGAACGTTGCTGTCTAAGGATATTAATAATTCAAAGCTTTCACCTAAATTAGTTGAACGATAAACAGCCCTTGGAGAATCATTAACTAGCGCAAAAATATGATTAGTACCATTTTGTATAATAAAACGTTTTATATAATTATTACCAAGGCCATTTGATTGAATTAATGATAAACATTCATTATCTGAAAAATAAAATCCATTATTTTCTGAACCAATAAGCAATCTTTGTCCTACTCCAGTATCAATAACACGTAAAAAAGTCACACCTGGTATTTGCATATAATCATTAAGGGAAGTCCAATTTTCACCATCTATAGTTCCTTTCCAAACATTTCCTCCAGATGATGCACAGTAGATAGTATTATTATTAAAATCAATATCTGCTGTTCTAATTCTTCCAGCTAAATTATTACTTCCTTTCTCAACCCAAGTTCCTTCAATATCTCTTTCAAGGATTATTTCATAATTATCAGAAATATTTTCAATATTTCCATTATTTATTAGACTTCTTCTTGATTCTCGCGCTGCATCTGTATTGATTTTTCGATTTTTATGATCAATTTCTTGCCAATTTACATCAGGGTGAGCTTTATGCATATCAAAAATCCATTTTTGTCGATTTTCCTTGATTATTTTTCTATCATTTTTCTTTTGAATAAATTCAATTGGTATAGGAGAATTGCTTTTCTCATTTATGAGAAAAAAATAATAGGGTACCATTATAAATAATATGGCACAAGAAACCAGAACTTTATTTTTTGGCATTATTTAAGTAAAATTATTTTATTACTGGTCTCTAATACGCCATCTACAGCAACCTTAATAAAATATATTCCACTTGCTTGATTTGATGCCATCCAATTTAACTTATTACTTCCAGATA
>Ga0066850_10001048_pt1 | contig 14746 bp, 15 predicted proteins | sample ETNtaG_4_FD_67282 | JGI IMG/M metagenome (GOLD analysis project Ga0066850, IMG submission 67282) | Marine microbial and viral communities from oxygen minimum zone, Eastern Pacific Ocean - ETNP201406SV67 | ecosystem: Environmental > Aquatic > Marine > Oceanic | place: Pacific Ocean: Eastern... | reverse complement strand
AACTCTTCAGTAGTTTCCTCTAACCACTCATAATCCTTTTTCTGAATGTTCGTCCAAGGATACATTTCAGCATTGGAAGAAATCAAATGAAGTAAAACAATATCGTCAAAATCAGAAGTCAATTTCTTTAATCCTTGAATCAAATCAAAAGCGGCAGAAGGATCAAGATACAATTCCGAAACTCTCCTACCAATTGGAGTGGCTTTCAATTCAGTACCTTGAATATTCAAGAAGCCAAACTTTTCAACATCTTTCAAAGCATCTTCAACCTTATATTCAAAACCAAAATCATCATTATATTGATATCCATAAAAAGTTCCCTTGAAGAAATTAATTAACTCATCAATTTTAGTAACAAATTCTGATGCAACCAACGATAAAATTGCTCGACGCAATACGGGTTCAACTGAAAGTTTAGAAACAATTTCTTCAGGTTTACCTTCAATATACTTTTCTTTAATCAAATCTCTATCTTTCTCAGACACAGCTATACTAATTGCCTCACCAAAAGCATTATCAAAATCAGGTCTACCAGCACGACCAGTCATTTGATGATACTCTAAAACTGGAATCCAATCCATTCCGCTACGACCTGTAAACCGCTTCAGACTTTTCATGATAACTCTAAATGCTGGCAAGTTTACACCCATTGCAAGAGTTGGAGTACAACAAATAATTTTGATTTTATATTCTCTGAATCCATTCTCAACAGACTTCTTCTGGTTTTGTACCAATCCCGCATGATGAAAGGCAACACCTCTTGAAACAACATCAGATAGTTTTCTACATTGAGCAGTCGGACTACTTGCAGATTTTAAAACAGATGCAGAAAGGTTAGAAGTATTTTCATCAGATTCAAGCAGTTTGCTAATCTTAAGAGCTGTCGATTCTGCACTACGCCGCGTTGGACAAAATACTAATGCTTGTTTACCTTTCCTAATAGTATCAAGAGCAATACTCAAAGTTTCATCCACTACTTTTTTACCAATTTCAATATTATCTTTACTTCCAAAGAAATTAATCTCATTTTCATAATAATTTCCTTGAAATAATTCAACCGGACGCCAATCATCTGAAATCAACTCAGCATCCAACCATTCTGAAAGTTCCTCAGGATTTCCAATAGTTGCACTCAGACCAATTATCTGAGCCTTCGGAATTAACTTTTTCATTAGAGTCAAAATAACTTCAAGAGTTGGACCTCGATGGAAATCGTTTAACAAATGTATTTCATCAACAACAACAGTCTTTACGTCACGAAGCCAGGGAATCTTATGACGCATTAAAGAATCAAACTTTTCAGAGGTACAAACAATAATATCATACTTGGCTAGCCAACCTTCTGACGAATCAGGATCACCAATTGAGAGCGCAGTTCTAATTCCAAGTTTTTCATACTTAGTTTTGAACTCATCAGCCTTTTCACTTGCCAAACTTTTCAAAGGAACAATGTAAACCATTTTTCCACCTTCTTCAAGCAATCGTTTAATTCCTGCTAACTCAGCAATAAATGTTTTACCTGAGGCAGTTGGACTACAAACAACAACACTTTTGCCATCCAACAATCCAGCTTTTATCGCCTTTGCCTGACTCGGTCTAAATTCATCAAAAGTAAAAGTATCATAAAATTTTGAGGGTAAGCTATTTTTGACAGACTCAACTTTCATACTCTTAACTCTAACTAAACTTTAAGAATTGTATTATTCTGAATTAGATAGACCCATCATAATTAATCTCAGATGACTTATAACTAATATTATATTTTTCATTTGAATGAGCAGTTTCATTCAACGAAGCCAAAGAATCCAAATATCTTTCCATAAGTTGACCTTCAGGACCGGAAGAAATTGATTCAACATGATATTCACCAACGCTTGTTACATTATCAAATCCATTTGAACCAATCAAGGAAGTTCCAAGATTTGCCGTGGAACTATTATAATAAACATCAATAGTTGTACAATTATATCCTTGCGCAGTATTAATTATGCTCAAGTCTACAAAAACCTCACAAGTACTTGTAGCAGCGCTAACATACAAAGTCGTATTCGGAGAATAAACATCTTTAGTACAATCTCCACTCCCAGAAGTGAAATCAACCGAAGTATTGAAAATAGTAGGAGTTCCAACATCACCACAAAGCAACAATTTCTTACGGTTCAAAAGCTCACCATTATCCCAATCATTCGGAACAGCAGAATCATAAGCAAGCTTTATTGTCTCAAATTGAACCTTAACATTATAATCTTGTAATTCAATTGACAATAAATTTGCAGTTCCTGCATAACTCATTGAGATAAGTAGAACTACTGAAATCACGAGAATACTCATAATAAAAAACTGACCTTTTCTCATACTTTGTCCCATATATACAATCTTATTGATGACCAGTTACCGCCACCTGAGCGATAGACTAGTTGAGCTGAAGCCAAATCTTGTTTACCAAAATTAGCCTTCAAATTATCGAGATTATTGGCTCCTGCAGAACCAAGAGCACCGTCATTAATTGGATAACAAACATTACTGGCTGAACAATAATCTAAATCAAATTCCTGATAAGTCTCAGTAAATCCTGAAACAAAATCTTCAATCAATCCCCAATCTTCTGGCTCATAATCATTAATTATTTTAAAATCATCTAAAGTTCTCAATATATCAAATGCCATATATTCATTATTCAAGACAATAGAATTATCCAAATTACTATTTGACGTTGGTTTCATTCCCGAGAATAATAGCGCAACAATCATAACTGCGAATATGATTTCAATAAAATACATGTAACCTTTCTTTCCCATCATGATCCAATCAAGACAGCGATTTCACCAACCAAAGTCGGAGTCACATTTACAATCCGTACTGAATTTACAATTGACTGTGTGCTCTGTCTTGCACCCCCTATAATTTTATACATTCTATTATATTCACAAAGATGATCTGAACTGTCTCCCTGCTCAGCACCAAAACTTCCCTTTGCTAAAGTATTATTTCCCAAATAAATTGAATATTCTTTATTCAAACTAACATTCTTTAATTTTAAATTCCTAAACATAATCAAGTTATTCTTTGTAGCAATTTTATCAATATTCAAAAAAGTTGCCCCGCCCGTAGTCCAAGTTGAATCCCAACCTGCAATGCTAGTCTCATTTACCGTGTAAGCAACATACAAAACATCTTCCTCAGAACCACCAATATTAAAATCAACAGTCAAAGTTGCGCCATCTGTTCCATTACTAATTGTGAATAAATCTCCAGAATCCAAACTAATATTTCGAGTTCCAATAATAGTTGCGTTAGGAAAGAATAATTCAGTTTCAAACCGAGCACCAGAGAAGTTACTTCCAACAGCAAGCCCTAAAATATTATGAACAATATTATCGTTTGCAACACCTGAAGTCGCATTCATCCAAATTTGTGCCGTTGCTGAAGTCGTAGTTAAATTAAGACCTTCAGAATAAATTGAACCAACATCAACTCCAATAACTTCATGACTAATCAGAAAACTTTCGCCCGTATCCAAGAATTGAGTAAAATTAATCAAACTAACATTATTAATCAAGAATTCTAAAGCAGTATAATCAACTTCATAGTTATTTCCATTAGAGATTCCAAAATGAGTCCAGTTCTTCCGCAAATCCATTATTGACGTAGTTCCAGCAATGAAATTATTATAGTCTGTCTTCCACGTAAGTTCAACAGGAAGTTTATCTATAACGTCTCGGAATAATCGTTCTGCAGATTTACATGCAACATCTGAACTAATTTTATCAGCTTCAAAAGAAGTGGTTTCTGTAAATTGACTAATAACTCCAACAGTCAGTATCAGGAAAAAGAAACTAACTATGATATATTCTCCAATAACATAACCCTTTTTCATCAAAAATAAAAAGCGTTATGACTTGATAAAAACTACGGTTCTAAGACAGTAACTAAACTACTATAATGATAAACTTCATCTTCATATTCAACAGTAATTCGTATCATATGCTCTCCGGGAGCTTGAGGCGGTTCCCAACCATATCTAAATTCCCCAACATTGTCACTATATAGATCGATTGTATTTCCATTAGGTTCAATCAACGTAACTGTCGCACCGGAGGCAGGTCCACCTTCAATAAATGCACCGCCTGAAATCTGAACATCATTATCTAACGAAACGGAATTAGGAAATACTGAAATCTCAACAGATAAAGCGGTTGGGAATATAAACACAAAGAACAAGAATACGCTCACTGATAACATTACCAAAACATGCTTCACTCCCGCAACAAGCCTTTCTTCCGAAATCTGACCAGCAATCATACCAGCACAAACAGCCTCTACCATGGCCATAAGGAAGAATAAGTTTCTGAAATATTCTAGCGTCAAAGGCTCACCTCCGCTCTGAACACTAACTCCACTGAATGCACCAATTTGTTGAATATATAAAATTGGAGATAAAATTTTGTACAGCGCAATAATAACTGCGATAAAAACAAAGAAGATGACATACATTATAATAATTTGCTGATGCATAATCGATTTTCGCTCAGATTCCATTTCTTTAATCAAAGTAACATTTTCAGAAAGCGATCCGAGAGTTTTCTTAACATCACCACCACTATGAAATGCTTCCAGAATAATTGCATTAATTCGTCGAATCAAAACACTTCGCTTCAAACGATTTGTAAATCTCCCCCATGCTTTAGGGAAAGTCTGATTCCAAGACAACCAAATATTAAGTTGTTTTACATATTTTGTCAACTTACCATAGTCTCCTTGGGAAGCAACTTCAATTGCTTGAGGCAAAGTCATTCCTGAAGATGCGGACTGAGACAAATCTGATAAAAAGTGTGGAAATTTATCTTCAGCATCTTTAATTTCTTTATATTCAAAGAAACTAATTAGTACTGAAGGTAAAACTACCAAAATTGCACCGATTGAAACCAAAGCAATTGAAGTTGTGCTTGAAGCACCAAATAAAAAAGCAAGCAATCCTAACAAGAATGGAAACGGAAGAGCTACAGCTGTCCAAAACAACCGCTTATTCCTCATTAACTTGTTTATGTTTATTCCGCCCATGGTGATGAACTCTTAATTATTACAATTAGCATGGCAGTCAAAGCTGGCAACCCTATAAAGATAACTGCGTAATGTACAACTTTAATCATAGTGGTTGAAACTCCTCCAACTGCACCCATTAAACTTGAAATGACTATAAAGAACACAGTTCCAACAATTATCAAAGTAATGTACATATTCATTAACAAAGTAAGTGTCTTACTGAAACTTTCCAACTTTCTTCGATATTCTTGAACAAAACCCTTAGATTTCTGAGCTAAATATTTAGGCAAATCCCCACCAACAACAATACTATTTCTTATCCCTGCAAGAAATTCAGTCCATTCAGGACTCGGACTTCTTTTTATCGCACGCTCAATCACCTTTGACAAATTTGTTCCAAGCTTATTCACTTCATGATCAATTTTCTGAGCCTCAGCCGCAACTGCAGAATAATCCTTAAACTTTGCAAGCATTTCAAAAATTCTCTGAGGAGTAAAACCACTCTTTGACAAAGTAGACATGTAAAGCGCAACAAAAGCAAGCGAATTTGAAATTTTATCCTTCCTTTCATTAATCTTAAAATTCGGATATAAATAAACAAATCCAGATACAAAAGTTCCAATAAATAAAGAAACTATTAAATTCATTAACAATCCAACAAAACTAAATCCGAGAACAATAATTCCAATCAAATTCAAAAATAAAAAAGCAACTACGGCCGAAGCAGCACCCATCATAAGTATAAATGAAGCATATACTTCAACAGGAACTTTAATTCTAGAAATTCTTAATTTAGGTTCAAGCGGCTCAAAAAAATATTTGTGCTTCTTTACAAATCCAGAAAATACTTTTGACGATCTTTCATAAACATCCATTACTTACCCATCCTTTCATGAATTGCCTGTGGATTGACATGGTACGTATTAATGATTTTTGTAACTTCATCAAACGCAGATATTTCTTGCTCAGACATCCACTTAAGGATATTGGCTCTACTCAAAATTTCATGACCAATAACTTCAGGATCCATATTATGAACTCGCGCAATGTTTGACAAAATGTAGCTTTCATTCTTAGTAAGTTGATCCGTTACAGGATCCCAAACAATCGCATCATTAACTCGCAAATCCTTTTCTTTAGCATCAAAGTCTTCAACTTCAACAACTTTACCTACTCGCCTCACAAACTTTCCTTCTCTCTTAATCTTTTCCAAGAATACTACAACATCTAAATTCTGAAGCACAGACATTGGCAATTGAATCGGAGGCGTTGTCAGACGATCAATAACTGCATTTATGTTATCTGCATGAAGAGTTGATAATCCTGGATGACCTGTTGCCATCCCTTGGAACAAAACATTTGCTTCAGCACCTCGAACTTCTCCAACAATCAAATAATCTGGTCTTTGACGCAAGGCAGATTTTAACAAAGATTCCATATCTATCTGACCATAATTGCTTGGACCAAATCCTGGACGCGTAACTTGAGGAAGCCAATTAACTTGAGAAAGTTTCAACTCAGACGTATCCTCAATAGAAACAATTTTTGAATTAGGATTAATGAATGAACTCAAAACATTCAAAAAAGTAGTTTTTCCAGTAGCAGTCGAACCAGCAATTAAAATCGATTTTTCCTTCTCAATACAGAACCACAAATAAGCAAGAGTTATTGCATCAACAGTTCCATATTTAATCAAATCAATAGGACTTAGAGGCGTGGTGAAAAACTTTCTAATTGTAAAATTACTTCCTCTCCGAGAAATATCAGTTCCATAAGTAATCTGTAATCTACTTCCATCTTCTAAGGAACCATCAAGCAAAGGTTCAGCAACAGAAACAGTTCGATTTGCTTTCTGAGCCAATCGCATTACAAAAGAATCTAACAACTCCTTAGTCTCAAAAACAATTGAAGTAGCCATTTCAGTATAAAGAGGATTTCTGTGGAAAATAAATATTGGTAAACCAATTCCATCACAACTAATATCTTCAATATTTGGATCTTGCATTAAAGCATCAATTAGTCCATATCCTGCGGTATCTCTAAAAATAAAATATTTCATCTTGAGCGCATGATCGGCAGGAGGAACAATATTTAACTGCGCCCAAATTTCATCAACCTTGCCATTCAAGTATTCATACATTTCAGTTTTAGTTGTAACGCCACTAAGTTTGACATCCAGACGTTCATGCAATTCTTCAATAGTACGCGTTACAACTTCTTGAGAATATTCATCTAACACCGGTTCAACCATCGTATATTTCAGACTCTGAGCTTCCTCATCAAAAGCAATTGTAGCATAAGCCAGATGAACTTGTTTACCTTCATGTTCTATTGAAACTAAAGGATAACTTTCATTCACTTTCCGAATTTCTTCAGCAAAATTTTCAGCACTTTTCTTTGCAGCGCTATGCTCCTGAGGTATCTGAATTCTCAAAGTTTTTTCAACAACTTCTTCAATTTTAATTTCAGATTTCTTAGGTGCTCCAGCATTATCTTTCTCTACTTTTTGAGCAGCATTATACTTATTTGCCAATTTTTTCACAAAAGCACGAGATTTAGGACCAGCCATAAAATTAGAACACTTTTCACGTATATATATTTAATGACTAACGAATTTCAATGCCGACACTCGAGTTATATCGTAGAACATAGCGCTGATTTGCAGAATAAACCGACGATACACGAATCGGCAGAGCGGTATTAATAGATTTAATAAAAATAGTTTTAGGCAAGCTAAATTGACTTGAACTTTCCCTTGAAATTATTATTTCTGAATCATTCAAAAAAGCACCAGCCGAATTCTGATTTCCGTTTGCGTTCAAAGTTATTGTGTAAAAATCAGAACCAATTCTTGAAGGAATGGAATTACTCAATTCAAAAATAGTTTCAGAAACATTAGATTTAATATTCTCTATAAAGTAAATATCAGATTCAACCTTTTCAAGTAACAAATCAATCTGTGATTCTGACAAAAAGTCAGTCTGTGTTTCCTTAATACTCATACTCCAAAATAAAACCAAAGCAAAAATTGCAATACTAATTACTGTAAGAATCCCCAAATAGGCTGTACTAATTTGACCCCGTTTCATGATATATCAATCTTAACTGTTGGCTTTTTGACTGTTGGACATGAAGCTTCAGCAGTAGTGTTCAAATGATCATAAGTTAATAGAATATCATGATTACCTTTACCAACTCCAACATTACTTCCGAATTCAAGTCGAATTCCAACACACTCATTATTTACAGTATCATTCAATAATGGATAAAATATTTTGTAAACAACTGCACCTTGTTTTGTAACACAAGTAGGACTGTCAACTCCAACAACTCCAACTCGGCTTTCATTCAAACAAGAGCCACCGGTAGTCCGATTCAAACCTTTAATAACAGTCTCAGTTCCACTTGCTCCAGGCAAATCAAAATTACTTGTGAATGAAATCGCTGAGCGATTGTACACAAAAAGAAAACCATCATCAATATCAAAACTCAAGCTCCGCTGAGTTTTCTGTGTTGCAACTTCACGAATCGCACCATCTAATAAATACATACTTCCTTCAATCCGAGTAACTTCATTAAAATTATTTGATCGTTCAATCAAAGGATTTGCCCAAATAAAAACAATTGCAGTAACTGAAAGCATGATTAGAGTAAGTATAGTAAACCCAACAATCTGTGCTTGCCCGCTTCTCATTTAAGCGAACCTCGTAGCATTAACTTCAGAACTCGTCCCAGTTTTCTTAGTGAAAATTTCTAAGTGCTGGAAGAACTGCCCAATCCCCAAACGTACAGTAAATGTTGTTTCAGGTGCATAACCGCTAATATCACATGAGCTGTCTTCAATAGATAGAACCAAATCAGTACAATCTCCTCTCTTGAGAGTTTTACTACAACCAGATTTACAATATGGCTTTCTATCAATACATGAATTATATGAAATCAATTTTTGCATCTCAGGAAAAGTTGAGTTAGAATAGACTTCAACTGGACGCCCGGCCGTTTCAAACCCAATTTCCATTCTTTCAATCTTTGAGTGTGTTCCATTAGTTCCACCAATATATACGTAATCACCCAACACATCAAAAGTAATTGGTTTAATTTGTGAAGGTGTTGGCGGAGATATCGCGACAACTTGATAATCGCCGCCATTATCAGTAATTGCTATAAGCTGAGACATATGTATTCCTGGAGTAATATCCTTCATAAATACTAATACTTGATTACTGTTCTTATGATATTTAAGTTCAGAAATTTCAAACTTTGTATCTATTCCAATATTTGCCAAATTAATACACTGTATACTAGTTTGCTCCTGAGAATATCCAGTGTAAAATATTGCAGGAAGCTTATGAGTAGCATTAGTCAAATTATTAACGCCGATAAATATAGGAGCACTATCAATCTTCGAACTATTTGTAAATTCTGGAACATGAAGCATATCCGGAACTCCATCAATATTCAATTCACAAGTAATCGGATCGATTGCGACTCCACAGGCTGCAAAACTCGAAAGACGATATGGACAATCAGTTAAAGGATGCAAATAATTAGCTTCCATGCCTGAAACAATATCTCGAGTCTCATCAATGAATGCTGCGGTCAAAGGAGAAAGCATCTTTTCATTTGAACCTGTAACTCCAACAAGAAGCTGAGGCATACCTGATCGCAAAATTTTCTGAATAGCAGTAATTTTCTTACCAAAAATATCTCTTCCACTAAACCCGAAGGAAATCAAACGCGCCGGAGTATCATAAACAGTAAATTGTTTTGTAAGTATTGCTTCATTCGGCTCTGAAGTGGCAGGATCAACCAATGCACCACCTCTGAATAACATATAGTGCCCTCCGGGAACCTCTTGCAATATCTCCGCATCGTAATAAATTGTTACATTTTCATCCAAATCAGTTATATCATAACTATTCCCGACCAAATCATTACTTATTATTGTAAGAATTGATTTACGATTGCCAGTTATTTTATGTCGCCCTGCACCCATCAAAAGCATATTTTCAGGATCAATTGTAGCATTATTTCCCTCAACAAAAAGATCTAAATAAGTAAAATTAAAGTTTCCATAATCCTCATATGCTGAACTCACAGAAGAAGTTGTCCAATTACCACCATCAGAAGATTTAGCAATATAAACTCCGTTAGCTGAACTATCTCCTCCTAACAGAGCATATAAAGTAGTTTCATTAGTAATACATCCCCCTTCAAATCCAGATTCAGCACAAATTATATCAGTCTCAGCACCATAGCCCTCGTACAACTCAAGTCGAATATCTGAAGAATCTAGAACAAGTGGTTTCTCATCAGCACAAAGACGAGTTTTATATTCAGCAAAATTATTCACATTAACTTCACGATCAGTATTATATGTTGCATCAATTATTGCCGAAGTTCTACTCACAACTTGGTCAAAAACATCTGCCTGAAACAGTTCAGTTTTTACTTGTGCTTCAGTTTGTCCGGCAGAATACCAATAATAGAAGCTACCTGAGACTGCTACAACCATAAAAATTAACAAAACGATTCCAACAACTTCAGAGACTCCTTTTCGCATACAAGATAAAACTGCTTTTCGTTAATATAATTTACTTAAGCAAGGACTATTTCTCAAATTCCCCGCCTGTAGAAGCAATACCACTAAAGTCAAGAGTATAAGCAAATTTAGTAGTATTAGAATAAGCTGAAAGACTACAATCACTAGCCATAGTCATAGTAACTACTTGTAATTCACCAACATCAATTGAATTTCCACAACCCGCAGTACAACTTGCATGAGAACTATCAAGATAGGTCTGACATATAACCTTTCCCGAGCTCTCCTGCATTAAGAAAGTCGTTGTCGGGCTGGTTGAACCACTCTTAACCGGAACATCCGTACCTCCAACATTTTTCAAATATACATTCAAACTACTTCCCTGTAAATCAGTAACCAAGACTTCTATTTTAGAATTAATAGTTTCAGATAACTGATTTGCGTGACTGTCTGATCCACCTTGCAATTCACTTTGAATTCTCACAAACCAGAAAAAAGCAGCACCTGCAGCCGCAACAGTCATCATCATCAATAGAATAACTGCGATAATCGGAGTAATTCCCTTCTTATTTTGAGTTCCAATTCGTCTTAGTTTCATATTCTAAATGTACCCGCCGAAGTAGTCTTACCACTAAATGTTATTTTCACAAATATTAATGTATCGTTTGCCTGACTCGAAATATCACATTCTGAATTTGTTAAGTTTAATTTAACCAGCCTTAATTCTTTCAAAGCCAAATCACTTCCACAACCAGCAGTACATTCCGTATCGTTTGTTCCGTCAGAATCTGAATCTTGCTTACTCCAATCTGAAGAACAAAGTATATCTTGCTCGCTATCGAGCAAAGTCCACAATGTCTTGGGGTTCGTTCCAGAATTTGATATAGGAATTTTAGTTGTACCTGTGTTCAAAAGTGCAATAGTTAATTCTTCTCGAGTACGATTGTAGCTAGAATCCTGAAAAGCAATATTAGAAGTCATTCTCTCAAAAGTCTGTTCTTGGAATTGTTGTGTTCCTCCTTGCAACTCACCTTGAATTCTAACTAACCAATAAAAACTAGCTCCAGCAGCAGCCACTGTCATCATTAGTAAAAGAATCATTGCAACAACTGGAGTCAAACCCTTTCGAGACATATGGTTTAGAAAAACCTTTTTTCTATATAAATCTGGCTATTTCGTCCGCCGATAAGTTATAGGAATCCCCTTAGGAAAGCGTTCCTTAAAATAAGATTTTCGTTTGACATCTTTATGTAAAGCATCTGTTTTCTCAGCTAAGCTTTGATTTGAAACTTCAAGTTTCTCAATCCGTTCAATCAATTCACCAAGACGATCAACTTCTTCTTCCTCTTCACCACCAATTTCTTCAAAAACTTTTATGATTCCTTCAAGCTTAGCAGTCATTTTGGATAAATTTTTAACAGTCAGCTCAAACTTATTTTCAATCTTCTGAACCGCATTCAAAATATTCAAATACTCTTTTGGCGAAGCATTTTTCTGTTTCAAATCCTCACGAAACTTCTTCATTTCTGCTTGTAAATCTTTAAGAGGTTTTATTGGAATTAATTCATACTCTTCGCTCTGACTGGCCATAAAAGTATATGTGGCTGATTGAATAAAAACCTTGCTTAAAACGGTCCAAAAACAACCCTTAAAAGTTTTCTTCCAAGCTAATCTTATGTCCAATCAAAACTTTCAACCAGTATTTATTTTACCTGAAGGTTATTCTAGGAATCAGGGAAGAACAGCACACAAAGCCAACATCGCAGCTGCAAAGGCATTAGCAGATACTGTAAGAACAACTCTAGGTCCAAAAGGAATGGACAAAATGATTGTTTCAAGTGGCGGAAGAGTTACAATAACGAATGACGGAGTCACAATTCTTGATGAAATGGAGATTGAACACCCAGCAGCAAAAATGCTAGTTGAGGTTGCAAAAGTTCAAGAATCCGAAGTCGGTGACGGAACAACAACTGCAGTAATTCTTTCAGGAGAATTATTAAGTCAAGCAGAAAAACTTCTTGATAAAAATATTCACCCAACTGTAATAGCAAAAGGTTACGAAATCGCAGCAGGAAAAGCTCAAGAACTTCTAAACAAACTTGCAGAAGACATCTCAATCAAAGACAAAGCACTCTTAATCAAAATCGCATCAACTGCAATGACTGGAAAAAATGTAGAATACGAAACGAAACAAAAACTTTCCAAAATGGCAGTTCAAGCAATCATGGCCGTAGCTGAACAAGAAGGAAAACAAATTACTATTGATTTAAATGACATCAAAATTGAAAAGAAACCCGGAGCAGATACAGAATCTTCATCACTGATTGAGGGAATTGTAATTGATAAAGAAAGAGTCCATTCTTCAATGCCCCGAGAAACCAAGAACGCAAAAGTTCTTTTGTTGGACGCTCCACTGGAAGTTAAAAACACAGAAATTGACGCAAAGATTCAAATCACTTCTCCAAATCAAATTCAAGAATTTATTGAGCAAGAAGAAAAAATGCTTCGAGATATGGTTGATACAATAAAATCCTCAGGAGCGACAGCAGTTTTCTGTCAGAAAGGCATTGACGAAACTGCGCAACATTTCTTAGCAAAACATAATATTTTCGCAGTCAGAAGAGTCCGAGAATCAGATATGAAAAGATTAGCAAAAGCAACATCAGGAAAAATAATTACTTCATTAAGAGAGTTAGAAAAATCAGATCTAGGAAAAGCTGGATTAATTTCAGAAAGAAAAATCTCCGATGAACACATGATTTTCATCGAGAAATGTTCCAAAGCAAAAGCAGTAACGCTACTTGTTCGCGGAGGAACTGACCACGTAATTTCAGAAGTTGAGCGAGCTTTAACTGATGCAATCGGAGATATCGCAGCAGCAATTTCAACAAAGAAAGTTGTAGCTGGTGGATCAGCTATCGAATTAGAACTTTCAAAACATCTAAGAAAATATGCAGAATCTTTCTCTGGAAGAGAAAGGTTAGCAGTAACGGCATTCGCAGATGCACTTGAAGTAATTCCAATAACGCTTGCTGAAAATGCAGGACTTGATCCAATAGACACCTTGGCAGAACTGAAATCCAAGCACGACGCTAAAAACAAATGGGCAGGATTGAATGTTATGACTGGAAAAGTTGAAGATATGTGGAAGAAAGGAGTAATAGAACCAGCAAAAATCAAAACTCAAGCACTATCAAGTTCAAGCGATGTTGCAATAATGCTCTTAAGAATTGACGACATAATTTCAGCACAAAACGTAGCTCAACAATTACCAGACGGAACTCAAATGCAATAATTATTTCCTGAAAGTTCCACCTGTTGCCGAAACACCAGAGAAATCAATTTCGAAAAAGAATACAGATCCGTTTGGATAATTGTTTGGCCCCTCAATTGCACAGTCTGAAGTCAAATTAAGAATCAAAAGAGTTTGACTATTTACTCCAAGTTCTCCTCCACAACCAACCGTACAATTTGCTGAAGGTCCAAAGAAATTCTGACTACAAATTACGTCCTGTTCATTATCTTTGAGAATAAAATTAGTAGTAGGACTGGTGGATTTAGAAGTTAGGGGTACTGCCGCACTTCCAGCATTTTTTAATATAAGTGTAAAATTACCGCTTTGATTATAACCATCATATTGAGCATGAACCGGTTCAATTTGCGAGTTCAAATTACTATTCAAAGTATCAAAATGTTGTTCTGAACTTCCCTGAAAACTTGATTGAATTCTAAGAACCCAGAAAAAAGCAGCACCTGCAGCCGCAACAGTCATCATCATAAGTAAAATAACTGCGATAATCGGAGTAATTCCCTTCTTGTTTCGAATGCGTAGTTTTCTCAGTTTCATTCCAAAAGTCTCCTAATTCTTGCAAGCATAATTACTGCAACAAAAAGGATAACGCTAATGACACCCAAAATAAATGTACTCAATGAAGTCCAACTAAGCAAACTCAATTCAAGATTTGCCGCTTTGTAAGTCAAATAAGTAATCGAAATAATCCAAAAAGTTAAGCTTGCTAAAAGAACATGTTCCGTAATGTCTGGACGATCAACTTTTGATTTGCGCATCATGAATAATAATACTCCACAGATTATAAAAAAGTATCCTAAGAAATGTTTATATTGTTCAACAGATTAACAAACGCATGTCAGAAACAATTA